>JAEEGL010686372.1_pt1 | contig 10023 bp, 8 predicted proteins | sample 9134231 | NCBI WGS metagenome assembly JAEEGL01 (sample SAMN16246548, study PRJNA631951) | gut metagenome | biome: gut microbiome; feature: rumen; material: fiber-attached | host: Bos | place: Iran: Karaj | collected 2018-10 | reverse complement strand
TCCTAAGTCAAAAAGCCCCAAAGTGACATCACACGACTGTAATGAGGTCAACACCAATAGTGTGGCAATGATTCGAAAAAAATGGTTTGGGCTGCTTGGTTTCATAATGATGTGTTTTTAGAAGAAATGAATACGATCAACGTGACTGAGAATAGAAGAATTCTTTCTCTATCACAATGATAACGCTTCCACCGTTTCTTTTATTTCCTACCCCTCCGCTAATTAGTCCCTAAAAAGCCTAAAATACGTTAAATCAACGTTTTAGAAATATCTAATCCGTTATTTACTGTCATCTGCCATGACATTGAGGGCAGGAGATATGACTGTGCCCCGATGATGCCCAGTAATTGCGACCACAGATATTGCAGTATTTTTGCGTATCTTTTCCAAATGTAGGTACAGCACTTTCTCTTATTATTGTTTTTTGGCCATGACAAAGCGAACAGGACTGGCTTAAAGTTTGCGACCTTTGCTGACGAGAAGACGTGGAACCATTGGGGAGCGAAATCTCGTTATTCATTGTCCCTGTCCCCAGTTCTTGGCGTTCCATTTCTTTCGCCATCATTATCGCTTGGCCTTTTTCCATTCTGAACTGCTCAATGGTTAAATCTGGACGCCACTGTTTCGCCTGTTGGAACTCAAGCTGTTCTTGCTGTAACGTTTGTTGTATGGATAAGTTGATAAGTTGTTGGTTCAGCGCTTCTTCTTGTGCCCTCTGTTGTTGTACTTGCATCAAGGTGTAGTTTGGATCAATCAAATAGTCCATGTTGCCACCTCCTTGATACGAGTACGGATTGTACATCATCGGTTGCCCATAACCCGTAAAACCGGCGGCAAAAGCAGAGCCGACAACATTCCAAAACTGTTTCCATCCATTGTTGCTACGTTGTTTTCTCACAGGTTTAGACTCCTCCCAAGATGAACTTGAATAAGTATAGTTTGAGGACTCTACTTTCGGTTGTTCCTTGATGGGGATTTTCAGTTTCTGTCCCACATAGAAATATTGGTCAAGCAACTGGTTGTTCTGCTTAATTTCATCTACTGTTACACCATACTTTTGGGCGATATACTCAAGGCTCTCACCACGCACAACTTGATGCTCCCCAAAGGTCTGTGCCATACAGATCATGATGTTGAAGAAGAGCAACATCATGCAAAAAAGTCTCTTTTTCATTGTGATTCGATGTTTTAGATGTTCGCCTCTATATTGATTAATTCTCAATGCTGTATTCTTTGATTATAGTTTTTTCACTTCATATTAGCTTTGAACTCACGGAATTTCTGTTGGATTTCGTCGTAGTCCATAGCTTTCAGGAATACAATATGGACATTTGAGTTGGGTATCAACAACTGTCGCGGGGTATTGAAATTATATGTGGTAGAGAATTTTATTTCCATCTTATCCTTGTCTTCGATTATAAATTGATGGTTTTCGTCGCAGAGGATGGTTTTATCTTCAGTTTTATCCGTTTTTCCATTTAAATCAGGTAGAAATACAGGTGTCATCCAGCCAACAAGTGGCCGTTCCATGCTCCAATACCGATTCTGCACAATGTAATATTTCTTTCCCTTATAATCAGTCACAGGTAAAGCGTAGCGGTATCGTTTGGTATAGTCAGCTATTAGCATTTCAATGACTAATTCTATACCGAAGTATGCGTCATCAATATTCTGTATGCGATTTTCCTCTGACGCCATGCTATTGTCATAAAGTGCCTTTTCCATGAGGACAAAGGACTGAGTAGGCCGCAAATTCATCATCATGAGTGCTGTGACCAGCTTAAAATTATTCGTAAAGGGGTTGTTTATGCCCAATTCTTCCTCTAAAGCATCGTTAGCCTTTAGCAGTAGATCGCAGCATTTGTTTAAGTCCTGCTGCTTCTTCAAGTTGATAATCCCCAAGGTATAATACGACAGTCCTTTCAATGTGTCTGCCAAGGTTGTTTGCTTTAAGGCTATATCCAAAGCCCGTTCGGCATATACCAGAGCTCTATCAAGATCTCGCTTTTCCTCTAATCTGTCGTTAGACAGTGCCTCTGCCGCACGCCACTGCATCTTGCCATCATTAGGATTCTCGTCGGCCATTTTAGCGGAAGCTTCTGCTTGATTTAGCAGTTGATTCACATATTCTAGTGAATCCTCACGTCCTTGTCCAAATTCAATAGTCACGTTTGTTCCCTTTGATTCTCCATCTGTTTGCTTAGCTTCAGTTGATTTCTTCAGCCCCCTATCATGCTGGGCATTCATTTGGATTAAGGCAACTAATGTCAGTGTCATAATCATCAAAAATCTTTTCATAGTTGTATGTTCCCTTTTACCCTATCGGGTGTAACTTTTAATAATGAAAACTACTTAGCAGTCACTGCTGCAAGTGCCTCAACTTTATCTACCCTGCTTGCTTGTTAGGATATCTTCTTCCACGAATAACGCAACAGTTCCTGTGTCAGTCAGCTGTACTTCTCATTGAAATCTGGAACATCGAGATGAAGCATCTTGCTGGCCAGTTAGGAAGCATCATATGATGATAATATAATTAGAAATCAGTGGAAAGACCTAACAACCAAATACCACTTTTCACCATTTCATCTGTCTTAAACTTTGGAGCGCACATAATGTATCCGACAGTCAAATATGTACCTCCCCCATCTTTCTTTCTTTTATATATATTATAACCAATACCAAGGTTAGCCGCAGCACCATAGGTAAATTCTTTCTTATCTTTGTCACCTTTTTGATTACCATAGTCGTCATATTCGGGGTCTGAACGATACGAACCTCCAGCGTAAGGGTATAAGCATCCTTGAAATAAAAAGGGACCGAACTTGTATTTGCTCCCCAAGCCAATGCCAAAGTTTATTTCTCCAGTGTTGTTTCCTTTTTGGAATCCCATTCCTGCATTGATTGCCATATACAAATACTTTCTTAATAAACCTCCAAATTGCAATCCATACAATTTTTCCTTAGGTCTTATTATGAAATAATATTCCCTTCCACTATCAATAAAACCTTCGTTCAAATTGGTCGAAAGTGGAGTTCTTCGAGATGTTTGTGAATAAGCCTCTTTAGGAGTTGTATTTGTAATCAATGCACTATCATTGTCTCTCTTAGGCATCACCATTTCTTGTGATGGTACTACAACTTCTTTCTTCTCTGGTACGTTGAGAACCATGCCGACATAGAAATACTCTCCCATGTTGGGATTAGCTTCTTTCAGTGCCGATACAGTGATGCCATATGATTGTGCAATACTCTCCAGTGTTTCTCCACGTTTCACTGTGTGTTTCTGCATGGTCTGTCCCATGCAGATGCAGATGTTGATGATGAGCATCAAGCAACATAAAAGTCTCTTTTTCATTGTTTCTCAGTTTTTAGATTATTATTTTGTTTGTATAATCAAATAGTTCGATACGCTCCAAAACGCAGTAGGGTTGATAATCTTGAGCGTTGAACTCTTGCCGTTGTTTGTGATGTTATAGGAAGATTCAGGCATCTGTGTGAGGATTTCAATCTTCTTCGATGGGATCTCCATCTCCGTGAAGTTCCTGATATCGACTTTTTGGAAACCACCATTCTGGAATTGAGTCACATCCAGTTTCCTTTTCTTCAAGAAGCCTCCCGATAGGATGCCCGCTTGTTTCAGATCTTTTTTGGTTCCTATTTTCACATAACCTTCATTGATGACCTCGCTTTGAACTACCAGTGCCTCACCTTGTTTTTTCACTGCCTCCTCAAGTTCGGTATTGGTGTCGGTCAGTTTGGTTACCTGTTTCCGTAGTTTCTGAATATCCACATTCTTGTTGTTGAGGCTTGCCTGCAAGGATGCGATGGTGTTGTTCTTCTCGTCCAACTGCTGGTTGAGGTAGGTGATGACGTTTCGTAGGCTGGCCATACTTCGTCCTCGGCTGGTAAGAGAGTCCTCCAGTTCACTGATGCGGTTGCGTTGTCGTTCAAGCAAAGCGGCGAAAGCCTTCAAGTTCTCCCTGAGTTGTTCTTTCGTCAACTTTCCACCTTCCACACCTCTTCCGTTGCCCATCAGCAACTGCTCCTGTTCAGCGATGCTGTCGAGTCCTTCCGACACCACATTCATGAAGTCTGTAATATCCTTTAGCTGGCTCGCCTGCGATGCGTTGGCTGTCTCCAACGAGTCAATCTTTGCTTGTAAGGTTTCTTCCTGCACACGGTTGCCCTCTTTGCAGGAAAAGAGAAACGAAGCCATAATCAATAGAAAGGCGATGGTACGCATGTTGTTTCTTGTATGTTTCATATCAGTTGTTTTTTACTTGTTTGCGTCATTCCTCTAATTTGTCAGGACTTCTTCCACTTATAGCGCAACAGTTCCTGACTCAGCCAGTTGAACTTCTCATTGAAATCGGGGATATCGATGTGGAGCTTTTTGTTGGCTGGCTGAGATTTATTCCATGATTCAACCACAGCCTGCAATATCAAAGCTTGATTCTCTCCCACAAATAATTTATTCTGTTCTAATAAGTCTTTTAGTGATTGGAATAATTTGCCATTGTATGCCTTTCCATTAGTCACCATATCACCCCAGACGATACTTTCCACGGCAGTGTCATTTTGTTTTTTGACCACATAAATACATTTTTCAGTCCCATTCTGCTTGAAGGCTATGTCGATTCTGTCTCCGTTGATAAACAGCACACTTTCTTCGGGTTTGATGTCGAAAGTCTGCCTTGTTTCAGAGGCGTCAGTTCTTCTATCCACGATGGTATGCTTCACGAGTATATGTCCAGGCTTGCCCTTGAAATCAAAGACCACAACATGTTCTTTTATCTCACGTTTATTCATTGCCCTATTTTCCAAACAATTCCAAATATCGGGTTTCCCACCGTTGATATCGATGAACGTGAAGTATGGGAATATCTCCACCAGTGTTGATGTCCCTTTAGGCTTGTTACTGACCGTGGCAGAGCTGTCCGAGTGGGCTTCATCACTGTATTCCGACGATATTTCAGGTCTATTTGATAAGCTTGCCACATCAAAAGTGTATGCCTTCCCTTGTTCATCGAGTTTCAGACCTAAGGGTGTATAGCCACCATTAGAATTCTCATAGGAAAAGCCCGTGGTTTCATTATAGACAATATCTGAATACCCCTTGTCTATAGGAATAATCTCTTCTCCTTGGATATCGCACACACCCTTCTTCCCGTTTCGTTCAATCTGGAAATAGTTGTCCAAAGGTAGCACATGTTCATATTGACTTGATAGTGGAATCAATTCCTTTCCCTCTTTTGAGTATATACCCTCATGGTTGTGACTGAACAGCAAGAAGTAGCCGTTGAAATACATGATGTCGTAATTACCCACAGGCACTATGCTGCCACCCGACTCGTTTTCAGCCCCATGCTGTGATATATTTCGGGTCAGTTCATACCAGACAAAACCATCCTCTTCCACATGCTGCTTCTGACCTACCTGCGCATGGCAGTTGCAGCTCAGAAACAACATAAGTATCGAGGTTAAAATAGATGTTCTCATAAATCTTGAGCTTTTTACATATCTACATTTCTTCCCTTGCTTGTCAGGACTTCTTCCACTTATAACGCAACAGTTCCTCCCTCAGCCGATTGAACTTCTCATTGAAATCGGGGATATCGGTGTGGAGCTTTTTGTTGGCTGGCTGGGATTTATTCCATGATTCAACCACTGCCTGCAATATCAAAGCTTGATTCTCTCCCACAAATATTTTCGTCTGTTCTAATAAGTTTTTTAGTGATTGGAATAATTTGCCATTGAATGCCTGACCATTAGTCACCATATCACCCCAAACGATACTTTCCACGGCAGTGTCATTTTGTTTTTTGACCACATAAATGCATTTTTCAGTCCCATTCTGCTTGAAGGTTATGTTGATTCTGTCTCCGTTGATAAACAGCTCACTTTCTTCGGGTTCGATACAGAAGATTTGTGTTGGTATTGATAAATTGGTTCTTCGATTAACGATGTTATGCCTGACAAATATTTGACCAGGTTTTCTTTTGAAGTCGAAGACCACCACATGCTCCTTTATTTCGTCTTCTTTCATTGCCCTATTTTCCATCGAATTCCATATATCGGGTTTCCCACCATTGATATCGATGAACGTGAAGTATGGGAATTCTTCAACCAAAGTTGAGGTTACTTTGGGCTTGTAACTGACAGTAGCGGCAGTGACGGAAGGGTTGGCATCGCCGATAGAATAGGAGAATTGGCCGCTTTCTCCACAGATGATATAGTGTCCTTGCCGGTTGAACTTCACGTAGCATGGGGTGAATGACACTTCCTTGATGGCCTCGCTCACAATCGATGGTATGGTACCGCAGTAGTCGGATCCACCAGAGAAACAGAACACTGCCCCGTTGCCATTGATGTTAGCGGAAAACAGCACACCCAAGTCATTTTTCTTCTCTCGAAAGAAGTTCATGTAGTCGTCGGAGTTGGAGAAGAAGTGTTGGTCGGTCACGATGGCATAGGTGCCGTTGTCGGTGAAAGAAACCGAGCGAATGCTCTCTAGGCTACTGATTTCGTTCAACTTCTTCACAACAACGTCGGGCATGTAACCCCACCAGTTCTTGCCATTGTTGCTGACCACGATGTAGTGTCCCCCTTCTGTGACATTTACATCGTCTATGGTCTCTTTATTCTTGTTGATTGTCTTGAGTCTTTGCTCCACTTGGTCGGGTGTGGTGGCTGAACAAAAATAGCCGTTTGAGTCATATATGGCTACAGCTCCATGGTTGACCGTCAGAGAGGCGTTCTTGCAACTGCCCCAACTGTCGATGTTCTTGCGGAGTTTCCTTCGACCATAGTTGTGGTTGTTGTTTATGCTTTCCGAAATGGCATTCCCCAAGTTTGCCCCTAAGTTGTAGTAGGGATTATTGCCATATCCCCACTGAGCATGTGCATCTAAGTTGCTAAGCAGAGTGAGAGCAGAAAAAGCGATGAACAAAACCTTTCCATCAATTGCTTTCTTAAATATATCCATAAGCACTATATTCATATTTCTGACATGGCAGTTACAACTCAGAAGAGTCGTGAGGATGATGATTATACATGTCGTTTCTTGAATATTTCATAAAGTGATTTCCTAACCTATTATTGGTTAAACAAAGATGGGTCATCACTAACTGAATAAACTAGTCGGCAGGTGATATAGGATGGATCTAGAGTCACTATCCAATTGCCTGCTTTGGGGCGATTTTCCCAACTTGATGGTTTGCATTTGCTGGCGGCATCCTTCCAGCTGCCACCGCAAAGAATGTCTCCCCACTGGTTTAATCCATCAAATAGAACTATACGCTTAGAAGCACAAAACTCCGCATAATTCCCCGACATGTCATAAAGCCCCAATTCATTTGGCTTCTTAGTGGCTATATCATGAACTTTTCCACCGCTATTACCATTATACCAAGCCACATCATCGATAGCGTTGCTTCCACTATAAGAATAATTGGAACTCTTTTGTCCTCCTCGTGCTGCATATTCCCATTCTTCCTGTGTGGGCAAACGGAAAGGCTTACCTGTCTGATCACCTAAACTTCTTATATAGTATCTACATTCGGCTCCAATAACCTTTCCATTTCCATCAAGATCCATCTCGCTTACAGGTATCTCTGTCTGCATGATATAGAAAGGTTGTGTAGCCCCTCCTTCTACCAATACCATACCATAGCTTTTTCCATTGACGGTATAGGTGTAAGGGGCGGTTTTTGATGTAGTAAAGGACTTTATATCACCCCAATAGTATGTACCATTCTTAATGGCATATGCGCGATAATAATATGTGGTGCGTTCTGTAAGTCCCCAGATTTTATAAGTAAAATCTCCTTTGACAGGATCCATTTTTATGTTGAGTCCACTGCTTTCAGACAAATCTTTTTTAAGTCCTACCACGAAACCTACATACGATGCTTCACTATTCACGTTGCCTGATAGTGTTGCCCCTGGTTGATTAAGTTCCACTCCAACTGTTGTAACTTCTGTTTCTCCTGATTGATTACCTCCTTGATTATCATCTGTAGAACTACCATCCCCAGTTATGACGATTTCTTCTACTCCAATGCTAACTTCTTTCTGTTTTTTCCCATCCCACACGGAGAACTCCACCGTGATAGTCATGGGTAATTCTCCAGTAAAGAAGAGTAAACCTGATTCTGTCTGGGTAATATCTTTCCCATTTTCAGTTTTAAAAAATAAAGTCAATTCCTGCTTTTGATAATCCACATAAGATGTTCCATAGCCCGATTTCCTGATACCAGGTCCTTTGTAAGTAGCTTTTAGGGATTGGAGTCCTCTCCAGGATGCATGTTCAGAAGCAGGCACGGACATCGTTACTTCTATTGACGTACTATTGTCAAATGTTGACAAATACCTCCAGCTATGCTCAAATTCTATTTCGCATCTATCAACATCATCCAATACTTCATATTTGGCTTTTTCCACCCATGCATAATCATAAGAGTTTTGTTTGTATATCGTATTATCTGAAACCAAAACGCCATCTTGATAAGTGCATTTTTCCGTCATTGTTGATGAACGTACTTTCCAAGAAAGAGTCACAGTCGAGCCACTTATGTAATATGTAAAAGCAACTGCCTCCTCGCTTCTTGAAGATCCGAAATAAGAGTCTGTCTCTTTTTTATATACTTTCATTACTCCTTCTCCATCTCCTAAGAAATACAATATCACATAACCTTGTAAAAAACTCAATTCAGAATCCCCCCATGTTGAAAAATCATAGAACGTATCTGAAAGCCATCCATACGATTTCAGAGTGTTTTCTAGGTTTGAAGAGGGCAAGCCGTCAGTTGTATCATCATCTGGACAAGCTGTGAGTGTCAGCAGCAACGCTGGAACCAAAAGAAATGACAAATACTTTTTCATAATATAATTATTAGTTAATAGTTTGAAATGACGATTAAGAGAATCATTGTTTTCTTGTCCACACATCTTACTCTGGTAATACCTTTTATAAGGTCTGTCGGTATGTTACCAATTGGCACATTTCGAGTATGATTACTGTGAACTCTGTCAAACGGTTAGTACAACTTTGTAGTGTTAATGCAACAATAACAACTATGAGAATAAGTAATTTTCATGCAAAACATAATTATAGCGGTTTTGGCAGCCTATTAATCACCCAATATCGGCTAAATAACGTGAAATGATGTGACAACTAAAAATAAAAAGGCGTGGAGATCCGACTATTACTCGTTCCACGTCTTGAGGCCTTCGCATTGCCCGATGCAGTTGAACGAGCAACGCGAAACCCACGCTGATGTAATTATTAATCTCTACCAACCAAATGCAAACATCATCCCCTATCGTTGAAAGTGGAGATGGTGTAGGTGTGATAGAGATGATTATAATACACCCCATGAGCATCATTGTTGCTATGTTCTGACTGCATCTTGGAGTTTGCGAAGTTTCAAGACATCAGAAACAAAGCGCTAAGTGACGCTTTTCTATCTATAGCGATTCAGAAAGTCTTTATTCAATCATTCTTTGTGTCTTTGCCGTTGCAAAGATTTTGAATGAAAGGACATGTCTGCGCAAACTTTAGGAGTTTCCCCTTCAATTTGTTTCGACCCGACTTACGAATCAAGTGCAAATAAACATAATTAATCTTTAATCTGCAAATCTTTTAGTGAAAAAATAATATTGAACTGTATTATTTTCGAAAACCATAGACTGACAAGGTAAAAGACAAGGGGTTGAACGAGAGTGAACCGTCGAAGAGGTGCCGTTTGTAAAGGTTCTTAGAGGATGGCTTCGTTCTTTAACCGAAACCAATATCCTTATCTGACTGAAGTATCGGAAGTTATAAAAAGGAGTTAAATAGGGAGTTAAGCCAGCCGTGCAGGCCGGAAGTTAAGCACTTTCGTGCTGGACGATACTATGGCAATTCAATGCTATTGTCCTGTGCTTAGCACATAACTCCCAAGAGCGAAGCGAGTTTACTTCCATTTTTACTTCCATTTTTACTTCCGAAAGTTGAATTACTTGAGAAAAAATAAGATAGTT
>JAEEGL010575439.1_pt1 | contig 10023 bp, 10 predicted proteins | sample 9134231 | NCBI WGS metagenome assembly JAEEGL01 (sample SAMN16246548, study PRJNA631951) | gut metagenome | biome: gut microbiome; feature: rumen; material: fiber-attached | host: Bos | place: Iran: Karaj | collected 2018-10 | reverse complement strand
GGGCAATGCAACCTCGTTACGAAAGATGAAAACATTAAAGGTATAAAGGAAATGGTACAAAAGATAACCGGATACGATCTCGATTATATTGCTATTCCTCAAAATCTTTGGGACACTCTTTCAAACGAATATGTAGGTATATATAAAGCCAATGCAAAAAACAACAAAATGGAATACATATCGTTAACGCCAACACCATGTCCAGGATTAATAACCGGAAAATCAAACAAACCAATTGAACACGACAACAAATATAAAGATTTAGAAGATCTATTTGGAGAAGATTTTATTAAAATAAAATAATATGAACGAAAAAATTACAGAAAAACAACTTGCAGAAGAATTAGAGTTGCTCACAAAAAAAGAAATAGAAATTACATCACAAAACGGTCTTGTGACTCTTTTAGTATCTGGTGGCAACATTTGTGAAAACGTTAAAATAAATGGCAATTTAAATGACATATACAAAGAAGAACTAGAAGAAGATTTTCAAAATGCCTTCAATTTGGCCCGAGAAGAAATTCAAAAACAATTAGCAAACTCACTAAAAGAGCTAATTGAAAATCTAATAAAGGAAAACACAAAGGAAGATAGCGACAACGCTATCACAGTCGAAAATGTATCCTAAAAGTTTAAATAACCTCATATCATCGTTTTTAAAACTTCCAGGAGTTGGCAAAAAAACTGCAGAGCGTTATGCATATGCAATCGTAAATAAGATGAATAAAGAGGATATCGAAAAGTTTATAGAAAGCCTTTCAAACTGCAAAAACAATATTAAAAAATGTCCTGTTTGTGGTTTTTTAACTGAGGATGACATTTGTGAATATTGTAAAGAAGAAAAAAGAGACAAAAGTACAATTTTAGTTGTTGAAGAACCAAAAGACGTTGAAGCAATAGAAAGATGTGAAAGATATAATGGTCTATATCACGTGTTAGGAGGATCAATATCCCCAATAAACGGAATTGGGCCAGATGAATTAAATATCAAATCATTATTCGAAAGAGCAAAAGAATCAACAACAAAAGAAGTGATAATTGCCACATCCGCAACAGTAGAAGGAGAAGCCACAGCTCTTTATATCAAAAGGATACTATCAGAAAGAAATGTTGTTGTTTCAAGAATAGCTTATGGAATGCCGGTTGGTTCAAGCCTAGAATATAGCGACGAAAGCACCATAATGAGAGCCCTCGAAGGAAGAAAAACATATAACTAAACCACAACTTGTGGTTTTTTTATTTTTTTCATATTTAAAATTAAACAAATTAATATTTTTTTCACTATTTTTTTAAAAAATAAATTACTATAAAATAATTTTATAGAAAATAAAATTAGATATGATATAATTAAATGCGGAGGAAAAACTATGGGAGATATCGCTGAAGGCCTCAATTTAGGTCAAAAAATTTCTACTTGGATTCAAGAAACTATTATTGATCCAGGTTATAATTTTATTCATGAATTAGGAGAAAATGGTCAATGGTGGTTACAATTAATCATCTTAGCCGTTGCTGCAATTTTACTTGTAAGCGGATTAATTTTCTTAATTGTTAAATCTTGGAAACTATTACTAGTTTTATTTGTATTAGCCGGAATCGGTCTTATCGTTTATTATGTAGTTATTAAAAAAGACGAAGTGCCAGTCACAGAAGCAACAATCTCATCTTTTAAGACAACTTTTACACTTCTAAAAGCACTTTAGACACATAAAAAAAGAGGAATGAGAAGTATCTCGTTTCTCTTTTATATTTAATTAAACAAAAAGGGGTTTTATATGGCTCAATCACCAATTAAAAAATTTTCACTTATAACAGGTACTCTTTTAGCTGCTGCACTCGGTTTATTTTACATTATAGCCACTGCTCTTCTATTTAATAACACTTTAGAATGGTTCCTTTTCACATTCGTCGCAACTTACTGTTCGGGTTTTGCGATGGCCTTTTCTGATGTTGTAAAAAACAAAAAGGGTTTAAGTTGTGCTCTTAAAACGCTTGGTGTTTTATGTATTTTAGCATTCATGCTTATTGTTATAAAATACACAGATTCAGTAGGCGCTCAAGATGGGTTTAGTTTATTAATGAACATTTGTCAAATTGTAGCTACAATAACTGCAATTATTCAAATGATAAACATTGTAGCAAGCGCAAACAATAAATCAAAAGGAAACAATACACCAAACGAAAACACTAAATCAAGTGCAAAAACTAAATCAACTAAAAACGGTCGTAAAACCACAAATCAGTCATTAATTAAAAAGATAACACTTATAGTTGGCGGTCTTCTTATCATTGGAATTGGTTTATTGTATATCTTAATTACTGATTTATATTTGAAAAATACCGCAAACTGGCTGTTTTTATCTATTTTCACAGCGTTTGGTTCTGGTGCTTGTATTTTTCTATCGGAATCAATCAGACACAAACCAATTATATACTATATAATTAAAGGGCTTGGTATTGTGTTTGTCATAGCATTTGTAATAATCGTTTTACAATATGTTGCTGCAGCAAATGCTAATGTTGATGAAATAGTAAGATTAACTCAAAAGCAAACAATTCAAATACAATTAACTTTAAATAGAATTGCCACAGCTTGTCTTTTTATTGGTATAGCATCTATTGTTTGCCAAGTAGCAAACATAATTATGAATGTCATATTTGGAATTGATGATTAAAAATAAAAAGGAGCCGTGTGCATGATTTATGATATTCAAAAAGCAAGCGCACTTAAAAGGCTATCAGCACTGATTTTAGATTTTATTTTGCTTTTGATTTTAGCGACTGGCGCCGCATATGCATCATCACTTATATTTAACATTGATGCTCATCAGGCAAAACTTCAAGAAAAATATAGATATTACGAAGAAACTTACAATGTTTCATTTGATTTAAAACAAGAAGACTTCGATAACATGAGCGAAGAAGAAAGAGCTCATTATGATGAAGTGGAACAAATAATTAATCAAGATGAAGAATTTATAAAAGAAAACCAATTGGTGATTAATTTAACGTTTGTAATTCTTTTGATAGGAACATTGTTTGGAGTTTTGATAGTCGAGTTTGTGATACCGATAATATTTAAAAACGGACAAACAATAGGCAAAAAAGTGTTCTCGCTTATAGTTATTAAGAATAACTCGGTAAGAGTGAGTAATTTCCAAATGTTCGTCAGAACAATATTTGGTAAATTCATTATAGAGTTGATTGTTCCAATCTATTTCATTGTTATGACAATGTATGGAATTGTTGGTTACATTGGCCCAATAATTGTTATTGCGCTTGTGTTGCTTCAAATGGCTTTATTGATTTTTACAAAATTTGCTACACCAATTCATGATATATTAGCATTTACATGTGTGGCGGATAAACAAAGTCAAATGATCTTCGAAAGCGAAGAAGAATTAGCACATTATAAAGGAAAATTACATGCAGAATCTGTTGCTGCAAGCAAATATTAAGGTTGAAAAAGGAGAAATTTAACATATATGAAAGTCGTTCTTGAAAAAATAACCAAGATTTTCCCAAACAGAACAAAAGGGAAAGAAGATGTTGTTGCTGTAAGCGAATTCGATTATGAAATAGCTGATGGTAAACTCGTTGGTCTTCTTGGCCCGTCTGGTTGTGGCAAATCAACAACACTCTACATGATTTGTGGTCTTCAAAAACCATCAGGAGGAAAAATCTATTTTGGCGATACAGATGTAACAGATTTATCACCAGAAAACAGAGGTGTAGGACTAGTTTTCCAAAACTATGCACTATATCCTCATATGACAGTTAAACAAAACATTCTTTTCCCTCTTGAAAACTTAAAAGGAGAAGACAAATTATCAAAACAAGAAATGCTTGAAAGAGCATATCAAGTTGCGAAATTAGTTCAAATTGATGAATTAATGGACAGAAAACCATCGGAAATGTCTGGTGGACAACAACAAAGAGTTGCCATCGCAAGAGCCCTTGTTAAAATGCCAAGAGTACTACTCCTTGATGAGCCTTTATCTAACCTTGATGCTCGTTTAAGACTTCAAACAAGAGAGGAAATTAAACGTATTCAAAGAGAAACAGGAATCACTACAATCTTCGTAACACACGACCAAGAAGAAGCAATGTCTATTTCTGATGAAATCGTAGTAATGAAGAAAGGTGTTGTACAACAAACAGGTAGTCCACAAGATGTATATGACAACCCAGTAAATCTATTTGTTGCAAAATTCTTAGGGACTCCACCAATCAACGTATTTGATGGAACTATCAAAAACAAGAAATTATATCTCGGTGAAGATGCTGTTCTAGATGTTGGTGATTTAGAAGACCAAGAAGTGTATGTTGGTATAAGACCAGAAGGATTTATCCTAAATCCTAATGGCGTATTACACTGCGAGCTTGAAAACATAGAAGTAATGGGAAGAGATGTATCAGTTATTTCTAACCACCCAGCACTCTCAAGCGAATCAGCGAATACTGTTATTAGATCTATTGTAGATGCTGATAACAAATTTGATTTAAGCCAAAAAGAAATAGCGTTTGATATTAAACCAAATAAGATTTTCTTATTTAACAAAGAAACTCAAGAAAGAATTAAATAAGGAGAGACTTTATGGTTGATAACAAACAACAGTGGAAAGCATGGTTATATCTTGCTCCCGCCATTGTTCTCCTTCTAATATTTACAGTATGGCCAATCATTAATACTGTACGTATAGCATTCTTAGAAGGATACAACTCACTAGCAGTTGTTGGCGGTGAGACATTCAAATTTGGTGTTGGAAACTTTAAGAGCGTTGTAGAATACAGTGGTTTCATAACATGCTTGAAAAACACAGTGCTTCTTTGTGTTCTAACAGTACCAATTTCAACATTCTTAGCTTTATTAATAGCGGTTTGTTTAAATTCTATCAAACCTTTAAATAGGCTACTTCAAACAATTTATTTCTTACCATATGTTACAAACTCAATTGCTATAGGTATGGTATTTGCAGCAATGTTTAATATCGTAGGTTTCCAATACAATATTCAAGATTCAACATCACTTGGTATTGTTAACAATGTTTTAGGTGTCTTTGGTATTAGCCCAGTAAACTGGATTAACCAATCATCATCATATTGGAACAACCTCACAGTAATGGTTATATATATTGTTTGGAATGCACTTCCATTTAAGATTTTAATTCTTCTTGGTGGTCTTCAATCTGTAAACAAACAATATTATGATGCTGCAAAAGTAGATGGTACATCTAGATCTAGAGTATTCTGGAGAATAACTGTTCCACTACTTTCCCCAATGATTGCATACGTAGTAATTACCGGATTTATTGGTGGATTTAAAGAATATACTTCAATAGTTGGTATTTTTGGTGAAAACATGGGGCCAGTAGGTTCTGGTGCTAGTAAGCCAATGAATACGATGGTCGGATACATTTACGACTCAATTAAGGCTCAACAAGGTCGTGCATCAGCTGCAGCCTTAATACTATTTGGTATAATTCTCATCGTAACTCTTCTAAACTTATACGTAAGTAAGAAGAGAGTACACTACTAGGAGGCATATTATGGCAAACACTAATGCAACAATGATTGAAAAAGATATGTCCCAAGTAACTACAAAACAAAAAATAGTCAAGATTGTATCAACAACACTTATCTATACGTTCTTGATAATCATGGCGATAATCGTCCTCTTCCCATTCTATTGGATGATTAACTCATCACTAAAGAGTTTAGACGAATATAGACTTGGTGTACCAACTTTATATCCTCATGTAATACATTTTGATAACTACGTTACTGCATTTAAGGCAGAATCGTTATCAGTATCACTTGGATCACTATTTGTAAACACAGTATATGTTGGTCTTGTATCAACAGTGTTATCATTAATAGTTACAATCTTAAGTGCTTTTGCATTTGCAAGACTTGAATTCAAAGGCAAAAACATTTTATTCGCAGGTCTTCTTGCGACAATGATGATACCTGGTGAATTATTCACAATTACAAACTATCAAACAGTATATGCATTTGGATGGACCAAATCATTTGTAGTATTAATAGTTCCTTTCCTTGTAAGTGTGTTCTACATCTATCTACTTAGACAAAATTTCTTACAAATACCAAACGAGCTATACTTAGCTGCAAAAGTAGATGGTACATCTGATATTAAATATTTATGGAAGGTAATGATACCTCTATCGCTTCCAACATTAATTTCAATTACAATTTTAAAAATGATGGGTGCATGGAACTCATATATTTGGCCAAGACTCGTTGCTAATGATGATGCTCACAGCTTGATAACAAATGGTCTTAGAAATGCATTCACAGAAACAACCGGCGATGTAAACTACCCAGTTCAAATGGCGGCTGTTGCACTCGTTTCTCTACCTCTATTCTTGGTGTTTATTTTCCTTAGAAAATACATTATGAAGGGCGTAAGTAGAAGCGGTATTAAAGGTTAAAACAAAAAATAAAAATATAAAGGAGAAAAAATGAAACATTTTAGACGTTTACTAACTCTTGCATTTACATTAGTAATTGCTTTCCTACTTTCAGGATGTGAGTTCATTTCAATTGACCCAAGCCTATTAAGCCAATTAACAACAACTCAAGGTGGTGGAGCAACTAAGAACGGAAACAATGGCGCTGACTTCGTGGTTCCAGAAGGCGGATATGATGGAAGCGAAGTAACAATCAAGTTCTATCACACAATGAGTGCTCAAAACCTTCAACCAGTTCTTGAAACTTACATTGCTGAATTTAACAAAATTTATCCAAACATCCATATTAACCATGAACAAGTTGGTGGATATGATGATGTAAGAGACCAAATCTCAACAGAAATTACAGTTGGTGCACAACCAAATATCGCATATTGTTACCCTGACCACGTTGCACTATATAACCTCGCTAAAGCAGTTGTAAAACTAGACTCATTAATTAGTTCAACAGCTAGTGATGGCAATGGTGGAACTCTTGGTTTAACTCAAGCACAAATTGATGACTTTATCCCAGGTTATTATGAAGAAGGCAAACAATTTGGCGATGGTGCTATGTACACTTTACCATTCTCTAAATCAACAGAAGTTTTATATTATAACAAGACTTTCTTTGATGCGAACAACATACCAGTTCCTACTCATTGGTTCTCAACTGATGAAAATGATACTACATCTATGGAAGCCGTATGTAAGAGAATTAAAGAAATCGATACAAACCCTCAAACTTATCCTCTAGGATATGACTCAGAAGCTAACTGGTTCATCACAATGTGTGAACAATATGGTTCTCCATATACATCAGCAACAGGTGATCATTTCTTATTCAACAACGATACAAACAAATCATTCGTTAAGAAATTCAGAGAATGGCATCAAAAAGGATATGTAACAACACAACAAATCTACGGTGCTTACACATCTGGTTTATTCGTTCAAACAGATCCAGCTGAAGCTCATTCATATATGTCAATTGGTTCATCTGCAGGCGCAAATCACCAAAGACCAGCTAAAACTGATAATGGATATGAATTTGAAGTAGGTATTGCATCTATTCCACAAGTTAATGCTGAAAAGCCAAAAGTTATTTCTCAAGGTCCTTCAGTTTGCATCTTCGCTAAGAGTAACCCTCAAGAAGTAATCGCTTCATGGTTATTTGTTAAATTCTTAACAACATCTGTTGAATTCCAAGCCGAATTCTCAATGGCTTCTGGTTATGTTCCAGTAATCCAATCAGTTAACCAAAACTCTGTTTATGCTAACTTCTTAGCAAAGGCAGATGGTGGTAACAATGTTGCTGCATTATCAGCTAAGGTTTGTCTTGAACAAGTAGATGCATATTATACATCTCCTGCATTCAACGGATCTTCTAAAGCTCGTGACCAAGTTGGTTCACTCCTCCAAAAAGTTTTAGTTTCTACTGATACTAACGTTGACAAGATGATTGACGACGCTTTCAAAGAAGCAGTCGACGAATGTGTATACGCAATAGGATAGGAAAATCAAAATGAAAAGATTTTTCAAAGTCTTTTCTTTAGCACTTGTTCTATTATTAAGTGTATTTGTTTTAGCTGCTTGTGATCAAATTGCATCGATTACTCAATACATCCAAACAACAACCACAAACAATAACAACCAAAATGGCTCAACAACAACTACAGCGATGAACCCTGCTGATGCTGTGGACTATGTCTCACAGTTAAAACTCAATATGAGCAGCTCATCGCTTAAGGTTGAGGTTACAGTTAAATCATATGTAGATGGCGATACAACACACTTCAATATGCCAGAGGGAGTTAATGGCGAAGGTGAAACCTTTAAAGCAAGATATCTTGCAATAAATACTCCAGAATCAACAGGCCAAATTGAAGAGTGGGGCAAAAAAGCATCTAAGTTCACTAAGAACGCTTTATCAAATGCTGAATCTATCATTGTTGAATCAGATGACAATAAATGGAATCTCGACTCAACAGGTGGACGTTATCTTGTTTGGGTTTGGTATAGAACAAGCGCAGAAGAAGATTATAAAAACCTAAACTTAGAAATATTACAAAACGGACTTGCGATTGCATCTAACACAGCACGCAATAGATATGGTGAAATCTGTGTTAATGCTTTAAACCAAGCCAAAGCACTAAAACTAAATGTTTTCTCTGGTGAAAAAGACCCAGATTTCTACTATGGTGGTGCTCAAGTTGTTTCTTTAAAAGAACTTCGTGCTAATGCTGAAAAATACGTTGGAACAACTGTTGCTTTTGAAGCTGTAGTAACTAAAAACTATAATTCAACATTAAATGTTGAAGACTATGATGAAGAAACAAAAACATACTTCGGTATGTCTGTTTATCTTGGATATGGGCTTTCTGGAGATGGACTTGAAATTGTAGAAGTAGGAAACAGAGTTATGTTCGTTGGTAGCTTCCAATTCTATGAAACAGGCGGAACATATCAACTCTCAAACCTAAGATATCAAATAATGAGACCAAACGACCCTACCAATATTAAACTCATTAGCACGGGAAACAAGGCTTCATTTAGAGAAATAAGTGCTGATACATTCAACAATACCACCATTACATTTGATGTTGTTGATCCAGCAACTGAGGTTGTTGAAACAAAAGAACTACCTTTTGCTGAAGCAGCACTAAACACTTCTATAATTATGAAAGACCTTTACGTTGAAAGAGTTTATACAACAACAAACGAAACCTCATCATCTAAAGGTGCTATGACTCTAACATGCAAGGTTGGAAACGAAACAATCAGTGTTAGAACTGAAGTTTTAAAAGATGCATCCGGAACAACAATCACCGAAGATGCATTCCTAAACAAAACTATAAACATCAAAGGATTTGTCGAATATTATAGCGGCAACTACCAAATCAAAGTTTATTCGATGAATGATGTTGAATTTATTGAAGAACAATAAAAATTAAATATAAAGGAGAAAAAATGAAAAAATTATTAGCATTATTAGTTGTGCTATTAGGTGCTTTTTCACTTGTTGCATGTTTCGGTGGAAACACAACTACAACAACACAAAAAGCAGCTGACACTACCACAACTGCAGAAGATTTATCTGAAAACGTTAAAGCATATGTTAAAAACCTTTATTTAAGTAAGGCCAAAAACACTGCTGACGATTTCGATGTAATTGGTAAAGCAACAGTTCAAGGCCAAACTTATGATCTTGAATGGGCAGTTACCGTTGAAGAAGGCGGAAACGCTGAAGATGTAAAAGTTACAAAGAGCGAAGATGGAACTAAATGGGTAATAGACGTTAATGAAGACGCTCTTGTTGATACAAACTATACTTTAACTTGTACAGTTAAAGGTACAGATAAGACTGTATCATTCAGATTTATGGTTCCTAAGTTTAAACTCGCTACATATAAAGAATGGTTAGCAGGTTGCAAAGATGGCAAAACTCAAATGGCTATTAAGGGTTATGTTGTAGCTGTAGTTGCTAAAGGCTCTTCAAGTGGGGGTTCAATTTACCTTCAAGATGCTGATGGTCATGGATATTATGCATATG
>JAEEGL010393713.1_pt1 | contig 10023 bp, 7 predicted proteins | sample 9134231 | NCBI WGS metagenome assembly JAEEGL01 (sample SAMN16246548, study PRJNA631951) | gut metagenome | biome: gut microbiome; feature: rumen; material: fiber-attached | host: Bos | place: Iran: Karaj | collected 2018-10 | reverse complement strand
TATTGCAAAAACAATTACTTTTGCACCCTCAAAAAATGGGCTAAAAATGAAGCAAATCAGAAACATTGCAATCATTGCACACGTCGACCACGGAAAAACCACATTAGTTGACAAAATCTTGCTGCAAACCAAGCAGTTCAAGGAGCACGCCGCCGGCGAACTCTTTCTCGACAACAACGACCTTGAGCGGGAGCGCGGCATAACCATCCTGTCGAAAAACGTTTCGATGGTTTACAAAGGTGTGAAAATCAACATTATCGACACCCCGGGGCACTCCGATTTTGGTGGCGAGGTTGAGCGCGTGCTGAATATGGCCGACGGCGTTCTGCTTTTGGTTGACGCCTTCGAGGGCCCGATGCCGCAGACACGTTTCGTGCTTCAGAAAGCCCTGCAAATCGGCTTGAAACCGATTGTTGTCATCAACAAGGTTGACAAGCAGAACTGCCGCCCCGACGAGGTTTGCGAGCAAGTTTTCGAACTGATGTTCCAACTCGACGCCAACGAGGACCAACTGGATTTTCCGGTTATCTACGGCTCGGCAAAGAACGGCTGGATGACCGACGACCTGAAAAAGCCGTCGACCGATATGCTGCCGCTGCTTGAGGCCATCCTGAAATATATTCCCGAACCGCACGCCGAAGAGGGCTCGCTGCAGATGCTTATCACATCGCTCGACTACTCGTCGTATGTGGGCCGAATTGCTGTGGGCCGCGTCCACAGAGGCACCATCCACTCGGGCGAGCAAATCAGCCTTTGCAAACGCGACGGCTCAATTGTGAAATCGCGCGTGAAGGAGCTCTACGTGTTCGAGGGAATGGGCAAGGCGAAGGTTGAGCAGGTTGAGGCCGGCGACATCTGCGCCGTGATGGGCATTGAGGGTTTTGAAATCGGCGACACCATTGCCGACAACGAGAATCCGGACGCTCTGCCGCCAATCGCCGTTGATGAGCCGACAATGAGTATGTTGTTCACAATCAACAACTCACCATTCTTTGGCAAGGACGGCAAATTTGTGACTTCGCGCCACCTGAAAGACCGTCTTGAGAAAGAGTTGGAAAAGAACCTGGCGCTGCGCGTTGAGCCGACCGACTCGGCCGATTCGTTCACCGTTTACGGCCGCGGCGTGCTTCACTTGTCGATTCTGATTGAGACAATGCGCCGTGAGGGCTACGAGCTGCAAGTTGGTCAGCCACAAGTGATTATAAAGGAAATTGATGGTGAAAAATGCGAGCCTGTTGAGGAACTCACCATCGACCTGCCTGAGGACTGTTCGGGCAAGGCAATTGAGATGGTGACACGCCGCAAGGGCGAGCTGCTGAATATGGACCGCAAGGGCGACCGCGTTCACTTGGATTTCAAAATTCCGTCGCGCGGCATTATCGGCCTGTCGAGCAATATGATGACCGCCACCGCCGGCGAGGCTGTGATTGCGCACCGCTTCATCGATTTTGAGCCTTACAAGGGCGAGATTGAGAAACGCATCAACGGCTCGCTGATTGTTATGGAAAGCGGAACAAGCATCGCGTATGCGCTCAACAAGCTGCAAGACCGCGGCAAATTCTTCATTGAGCCTATGGAAGAGGTGTATGCCGGTCAGGTTATCGGCGAAAGCACCCGCCCGGGCGACATCGTGATAAACGTGACCAAGACAAAGAAACTCACCAATATGCGTGCTTCAGGCTCCGATGAGAAGGTGAGCATTGCACCGCCGGTGAAATTCTCGCTCGAAGAGGCGCTTGAGTACATCCAAAAAGATGAATATGTGGAAATTACGCCGCACTCAATGCGTCTGCGCAAGATTCTGCTCGATGAGACAGAACGCAAACGCGCCAATATGCGTGAGCAGAGTATGAATGCGTAAAAAGGGTTGAATAACATAATGAAACGAAAAAATCCCGATGGCGTGTGTCATCGGGATTTTTTCATTATATCGAATTGCCTAAATCTTCAATTCTCTTCCGTAGTAGAAATCAAAACAATCTTTCGTGTTATTTTTTCTTTTTCCACCAATTCGCATCATTGATGAACAGTTCTTTGTAATAGAAAAAATCTTGGCCCGTAGATTCAATATAATCTCTGTATAGTTTCCAACCATAGTCATTAAATTCTATGTCAGGGTAAAAACATCCGGTTCCACTATCAAGTCCTAAAGATTCGGGTATTCTGTAATCTCCCCAATTGCAAGTAAGCGTGTCACCAGAGGCAAGATTAACCCATTTCCCAGTATATTGATTGTTTTCATATCCGTCTGCTATAACCCACAAAGCATTATAATAGGCACTATCATTGTGTACTAAATACCAATAAGATGAGCGACCGAACAATCGGGCGACTTGTTTGTTCTCCATATAAGCATCCATATCATAATGGGCATAAATGAAACCTTCTTCTGTTAAATTGTCAAAACTCGAACAAGTCATTGTATCAACATATGATTTAACCGAATCGATAACAATGCTACCAATGATACTGCAATATTCATCTTTACATCGGGAGCGTGCTTCTAATTTGTAAACCGCAGGTGAAACTTTATACACCGTGTCGAAGTGTATATAGAAACGTTGGTAATTTTTCCCCCTGAAACCAAGTGGTTCAGGACGTTCTAACCATTCGTCTTTAAGTTTATTGCCATGACTGACCCATCGCTTTTTACTGTCTTCAGGCCACCAAGAACAGACATTATCGGCGGGTACAGTATCAGGATTAATTACAGTAGCGGAAAGGTCGTAACGCCCCAAAAACTCCTTTGTTGGAAGTTGCGCAAATCCAACCTTAACCCACGACATAATTGTCATCATTAATACAACTTTCTGTATTCTTCTAACAATAATTCCTTTCATACTAAGTCCGTAACAATCAACATTTCAGTTTATTCTATGGGGAAATATCCTGCTCAAAAATATGATTATTCCTTAAATCTTCAACTCTCTTCCGTAGTAAAAATCCAGAATCTTGATTCGGAACAGATACTCGTATTTGGCCTGGATGAAGGTTGACTGCGCCTGCGCAAGGCGGTTTTTGGCTTCGTTGAATTCAAGCGGCGTCACAATGCCAAGGTCGAATTTCTCTTTCACATAGCGGAACGACTCGTCGGCGCTGCTCACGGCCTTCTGGCTCGACTCATAGCGCTTCAGGGCGGCCTGCGCGTTCACATACACCTGCTGAATCTCTTTCAAAAGTGTGTTTTTGGCCTGCTGCAGTTCGAGTTGTGAGTTTTGGTATTGCAACTTGCTGTTTTTCACGCTTGTGCGAGCCTGCCAGCCGTTGAAAATGGGGATGTTCAGCGACAATCCGATGTTTTTGCTGCCGTGAAGGTCGAGTTGGTCGCTCAGCGACGGGTTATCTATTCCCGACATTTTTATGTAACTGTTGCTGTAGCCCGCATTGGCGCTCAACGACGGATACTGCTGCGCCCGTGCCACGGCAATCTGGCGGTCGGCACTCTCAACGGCCAACTCGCGGCTCTTAATCTCGGGCCGCTCCTCAACTGCGTGCTCATAAACCGTGTCAACCGACAGCAGCGTGGCAGCCACCTGGTCGAAATCAATGTTAGGTACAACTATGTCAAAATTCTCATTAACAGGCAGTTCCAGCAGTTGCTGAAGAGTAATTTTCGAAATCAGCAAAGAGTTCTCGCGGTTGGTCACGTCAAGTTCCTCCTGCGCCGCTTGCGACTCGGTCTCAAGCAGTTTGCCAGCGGCCAGTTTCCCCGCCTCCACCTGCTGGCGGTTAGTCTCAATCTGCTCACGCGTCAGTTGCAGTTGCTCCTGCGCCGTGGCCAGTAACTCCTTGTTCAGCAGAACGTCGAGATAGGCCGATGTGATGTTCAGCGACATATTGTTCTTGGCCTGCTCCAGATTCTGCAAAGCCGCTTCGTAGTTGAGTTTGCTCACTTTAATCTGGTTGTATTTCGACAGCCCGTTGAACAGCGTCATATTGGCCGAGATGTGGCCCGATGTCGTTGATGAGTTGTTATTGACGAAGGTGTTGTCGCTGCCCGTTGATTGACCGAACGAGAACGATTGGCTCAACCCCGCGTTCACGCTTGGCAGCACGCTCAGGCGCGTCTGTTCGTGCGAGTTTTTCTGCTGCTCGACGCTCAACTGCTGCTGCTTGATGGTTATGTTGTTGTCGATGGCGTAACTGATGCAGCGCTCCAGCGTCCACTCGTCCTGAGCCGCAGCCGCGTTTGCAGCCATTGCAGCCACTACCAATATTGCTAACTTTTTCATTGTTGATTTTCGATTTTTGATTTCTGAATAATTGAACGCAAATGACACATATTTAACTGATTTTAAGGATTTTTCTCTAACCGATTTCACCCGATTCTACCCGATGAATCGTGTCCCTACCAACACCCAATCCCGATAGCTATCGGGACTAAAACCCAACACCATTCTGTTTACACCTATGTGCTTCATTCATTGTTCATTTCTAATTCCTAACTCCTAAATTCCAACTCCTAATTAATCACCGCATTTCCCTTCAGTTTGTCCTCCCAGTCGAGACCGTTTTTAATCTCGATGTTGATGCCGTCCGACAGGCCGATTTCCACATTGCGGCGCTCAAAGCGCTGTTCGGCCTCCGTTGAGTCGCTCACCAGAATGTTCACAAACGAGCTGTCGTTCTCAAAGAAGAGCAGGCCCTCCGAGATGGCCATAACGCTGTCGTGGCGGTCGAGAATGATGTCGGCGTTGGCGCTGTAACCCGAGCGGATGAACTGGTCGTCGCGCAGTTTCACCTTCGCCTTAATCTCAAACTGCACCGCGCCGTTCTCCTCAACGCCCTTCGGCGAGATATATTCCAGCGTGGCGTCGAAATGCGTATCGACGATGGCGCCAACGGTCAGGTCAAGGTTCATACCCTCGTGGATTTTGCCCACCTCGCTCTCGTCAATCTTGCCCTTGAAAATCATATCGCTCATATCGGCCACCACGGCAATGGTGGTGCCGTCGTTGAAGGTGTTCGACTGCGTCACGCTGTTGCCCTCGCGAATAGGCACGTCGATAATCATTCCGTTGATGGTTGAACGGATGAGCGTGTTGGTGGTGTTCTGCGCCTTCTTGCTCACGCCGTCTTTGATGATTTCAAGATTGCTCTGTGCGTTGTTGTAGTTTTCAACAGCCTGATTGTAAGCCAGTTCCGATTGTTGAAAATCACTCTCCGAGATAACCTTGCGCTCAAAGAGTTGCTTCTGGCGGTTGTAGTTGATGGTCTCGTTGTCGAGATTCATTTTCTGCATTTTCACCTGCGATTCGGCCGAGTTAAGCGATTGAACGTCAGGAATAATCTTCACTTTGGCAATCACCTCGCCCTCCTTCACCATTGAGCCAGCCTCAAGGTAGATTTCCTGCACAATGCCCGAAACCTGCGGCTTGATTTGAATCTCCTTGCGCGGCACAATCGAGCCCGTCGCCATTGTCTTGTTGATGATGTTGGTCTTCTGCGGCTTCTCAATGTTGTAAACCACAGGCGCCTTCTTGTTTTTGTTGGCCAGGAACACAATGGTCCCGATGAAAAGCACAATCACAAAAACCAGCGTCAGAATCTTAAAAAACTTTTTCATTTTATTGATGTTTAATTGTTTAATCGTTCAATTGTTTGCCTGCCGTAGAGACGTGGCGCGCCGCGTCTCTACAATATGTTTTGTTTCGTAATTCATAACTCATAACTCTTATTTATCACTCTTCGCGTATCGCGTCAATCGGCTTGATTTTCACCGCGCGAAGGGCCGGAAGCAGACCAGCGGCGGCTCCGGCCACAATCAGTATGGCAAGGCAGATGAGCCCCACGCCAAGGTTGATGCCGGGGTTAAGGAAGATGGTGTCGCTGCTGGCCAGAACAGCGCCCAGTCCCTCATTTATCAGCACACCAAGCACAAGCCCCAGATATCCGGCCACGACCGTAATCATTACCGCCTCCGTCATAATCTGGCGGATGATGCTGGCCGGTGTGGCTCCTATGGCGCGTTTGATACCAATCTCCTGCGTGCGCTCCTTCACAATCACCAGCATAATGTTGCTGATGCCGATAATGCCCGCCAGCAGTGTGCCCAGACCAACAAGCCAGATGAGCAAATCAACGCCCAGAAAAAGGTTCGTTATCTGCCCGAACTGTTTGGCTAAGTTGATGTGCTGCAAGGCATCGTTGTCGTCGGGCGACACGTCGCGGTGGCGGCTGCGGATGAAGCGCATAACCTCCTCCTCAACATCACCGATGGACTTGTCTTCCGGCGCACCAATAATTAGCATTCCAACGTTATCTCCGTAGTTGTAAGTCTGTTGTGCTGTGGTGAACGGAATGCGCACGGCCGTTTCGGGGTCGAAATTAATGTGGATGCGAGAGTTGGTGTTGTAGGTTCCAACCACCGTGTAGTAGGCGCTGCCCACGCGGATGCTCTTGCCGATTGGCTCCTCTCCGTTGGGGAACAGGTTGTCGCGCACACGCGGCCCGATGACGCACACCTTGCGCCGCTCGCGAATATCCATTTCATTGATATACCGGCCTTTGTCGATTTTCAGATACTCAACCTTAGTTGTTATCGGATATTCGCCCACCACGTCACAGTCCGATTTGCGTAGGTTGTATTCAGCGCCCGAACTGCTCCACGGCGTGATGCGCGGAACAACATACAAGTCAGGGTAATTCCGGTTCAGAGCCTCCACATCGCTGTTCTTGAAGTTCCAGTAACGGTTGCGTTTGAAACCGCCGTAGGGTATGGTTGTGCGGCTGGTGAACATAATTGATGTGTTTTTGGCATTCTCACTGAACTGCGCCTCAATGCCGTTCTGCAAACCGTTGCCAGCTCCATAAAGCGTTATCAGCATAAACAGTCCCCAGAACACGCCGAAAGCCGTCAGGATTGACCGCGTCTTGTTCTTGACGATGGCCTGCCAAATCTCCTTATATAATTCTCTGTCGAACATTTTTCTTATTTTTTTTGACATCAGACAACTGACTTCAGACTACAGTCGATGACCGATTTTTGGTGAATCGGTGAACTGGTGAATCGGGATAATCGGTGTCTTCATTTTATCTTTTGTTTTCAACATCTGTTGTCCGTTGTCTATAGTCTGTTGTCCTAAATCATTCGTACCTCAGTGCCTCAATAGGCTTAATGCGTGCCGCTTTCAGGGCGGGAATCAGGCCGGCAATGGCACCGCACACCACAAGCAGCACAGTGGCGCCAATGGCGATGCCAAGGTCGGCATTCGGATTCAGAAACATATTCATATCGCCGGCGGCATCTGTCGATACGGGCCGGTTGGCGATAATCTGGTCGTTGATGTAATCGACCACCTCCATCACGGCCACGCCGAACACCATTCCGAAATAGCCCGCAATCAATGTTATGCTCACCGCTTCCGACAACACCAGGCTGACAACCGAACTCGGTTTTGCTCCAAGAGCCTTGCGCACGCCAATCTCGCGGGTGCGCTCCTTCACCACAATCATCATAATGTTGCTCACGCCCACAATGCCCGAAATCAAGGTACCAATGCCGATGAGCCAAATGAAGATGCTGATGCCGTCGAACAGTTTCATTGTCGTTTCGTAATCCTCAAGGTCGTCGCTAATCCAAACGGCCCGGTCATCGTCGGGACTGAACTTGTGCAGCGCGGCTAACTTCTTGCGCAACTCACCTTTAATTGCCTTGCTCTCCTCAACATCGACTTCAGGCGCGGTGGTGAGCTGGAAGAACGACACGCGGTCTTTGCCCCCTTGCAGTGTCTGCGCTGTGGTGTAAGGCATATAAATGTAACGGTTGTCCCATTCGGCATCCTTGTAAACGCCCACCACGCGGAACATACTGTTGTTGATTTTCACGTACTCGCCAATGGGGTCGGTGTCGGGGAAGACGGTTTTCACCACGTCGGTACCAATGGTTACCACCTTGCGTTTCAAGCGGATATCGGTGTCGTTGATGAATCGGCCTTTTTCGATTTTCAGGTTCTCGCTCACCACAATGTCAGGATAGACGCCGCGCGACGAGAAACTGCCGTAGTTGGCGCCGTGGCTCACGCTCGAACTCCACAATTGCAGCACCGGAACCATTGTTGCCAGTCCGTCCTGTTTGTCAAGCATTTTGGTGTCGCGGCTATCGAATTCAATGCGACGGTTCTTTCCGTAGCCATTGTGTTCCATACTCGTCCATTGCGGATAGACCATCACAAGGTTTTTGGCATCGCTCTCAAAGTTCGTCATCACAGCGTTCTTCAAGCCATTGCCCGAACCCAGCAGCACAATCAGAATGAAGATTCCCCACGCCACGCTGAACGCGGTGAGCACGGTGCGCAGTTTGTTCTTGCGCATCGTCGAGAAAATCTCCTGCCATTTGTCTAAATCAAACATTCCTTGGCGATTTTAATCTTGTTCGGGGTATCGGATTCAATCACGCCATCTTTCAGAAAGACAGTGCGGTTGGTCATATCGGCAATGTCGCGCTCGTGAGTTACAATGATTATGGTCTTGCCCTCGCGGTTCACCTCCTGCAGAAGGTCCATTACCTCGTACGAAGTTTTTGTGTCGAGAGCGCCTGTGGGTTCATCGGCCAGAATCACCTTGGGGTTGGCAATGAGCGCCCGCGCAATGGCAATGCGCTGCTTCTGTCCGCCCGAGAGTTGGTTGGGCATATGGTCGGCGTGAGTGGCCAGCCCCACGCGCTCCAGATACTCATAGGCAATCTGGTTGCGCTTTTTACGGTTAACGCCTTGATAATAAAGCGGAAGCGCCACATTCTCGAGCGCGTTTTTGAAAGTTATCAGGTTGAACTGCTGGAAGACGAAGCCCAACATTCGGTTGCGGAAGGCGGCGGCGCGTTTCTCGCTCATATTGCGCACCAGCTCGCCGTTAAGGTGGTAGGTGCCCTCGTCGTAGTTGTCCAAAATGCCCAGAATGTTGAGCAGCGTTGATTTGCCGCTGCCCGAACTGCCCATAATCGACACCAGCTCGCCCTCGGCAACACTCAGGTTTATGCCCTTGAGCACGTGCAGCGGCTCGCCTCCGGTGAAGTACGATTTATGCAGATTTTCTATTTGTATCATTGCTTTTTTTCGATTTACACAACACAAAGACTGCCTATGTTGCGCATTGTTACATAAAATTTGAAGTTTTTTTAAAGAATCGGCAAAACCAAGTTACGGCTGAAAATCACACGCCTACTCGTTGCCGGCACCATCGCCTTTTAATTTCGGATTCTCCAGATGCCGCGTGCTGTCGCGCTGAGTTTTCTTCTCAATGTTACGCGCGAAGGCTTCCGTCAGATTGACGCCGGTTTGATTGGCAAGGCAGATGAGAACCCAAAGCACATCGGCCATCTCGTCGGCAAGGTTCTTCTGGCGGTCGCTCTCCTTAAACGACTGCTCGCCGTAGGTGCGGGCAATGATTCTGGCCATCTCGCCCACCTCTTCGGTGAGCAGCACCATATTCGTCAGTTCGCTGAAATAGCGCACACCGTAGGTCTGAATCCACTCATCCACCTGCCGCTGCGCCTGTTCAATGGTTATTTCCATAAAAGTTAGTTTTTGTTTAATGATTCGGTAATTCAATCACTCCGTACTCTCAAACGTATCGTCGAACAAAAAATTGTTGTACGGATAGCGTTCGGCGTGAATTGCGCGCGCCTTGTCGTAAATCAGGTTCCGGAACTCGTCGATGTTGACGCGTTCGGTGGCCGAAATGAAGATGCACGGAAGGTTGTTTTTGGCTATCCACGAGCGTTTCAGCTCGTCGAGCGGAATGTTGGCGCGGGTTGGCGGCATCATATCAAACTCATCCTGAGGCTCATAGTGATAGTTGTCAATCTTGTTGAACACCACGTATGTGGGGATGCTTTGTGCGCCGATTTCCTGCAGGGTGCGGTTCACCACATCAATCTGCTCTTCAAAGTTGGGGTGCGAAATGTCGACAACGTGAAGCAGAATGTCGGCCTCGCGCACCTCGTCGAGCGTCGATTTGAACGACTCAACAAGATTGTGCGGCAGCTTGCGGATGAACCCGACGGTGTCCGACAGCAGAAACGGC
>JAEEGL010237215.1_pt1 | contig 10023 bp, 8 predicted proteins | sample 9134231 | NCBI WGS metagenome assembly JAEEGL01 (sample SAMN16246548, study PRJNA631951) | gut metagenome | biome: gut microbiome; feature: rumen; material: fiber-attached | host: Bos | place: Iran: Karaj | collected 2018-10 | reverse complement strand
GGTGCCGGCCATATTCAATATGGGCAATTTCGGACACAGTGTACAACGTCATTTCTCCAATCCTCTGCTTCACACTCTTGAGACCGGTGTCATCAGCTACCGCCATGCCATGCGTTTCTTGCCCATAGCGCCCGGTGAAGTTTTTTTCAATCTCCGTCGAATGACCCTGGGGTTCTTTAAGCATTAATACTTTCCCATTATATTCATTTTTATGCCTGTATTGCATAAAATGGTGTATTTTTTGTGCAATATCCAGCCATAATTGACGGGGTTGTTGTATCTTTGCACCCGAATAACGATAAAGAAGATGAAGACAATTATTCTTAACCAACGAAAGGAACGTGATGAGTTGTTGTCGCGAACTTATTTGATGCGACGAAATCGTCAGAATGAAGAGATGTTGTTAGACAGTCATCTAATCAAGTTGATTACAGGCCCTCGGAGAGTTGGTAAATCTACGCAGGCTTTATTGATGTTGCGAAATAAAAATTTTGCTTATTTGAATTTCGATAGTCAGTCGCTTTTGGACGCTTGGGATGCGAACTTAGTTATGCGAATGCTCGATGATGTTTATCCAGGTTATGAATATCTGTTGCTTGATGAGGTGCAGAATCTTGATTCCTGGGATTTATGGGTAAGTGAACTATATCGGCTTGGTAAGAATCTTGTTATTACGGGAAGCAACGCAAAAATGCTCAGTAGTGAGATGGCTACGGTGCTGACAGGAAAGTATATTCAGGTGGAGATGCTGCCATTCAGCCTTGAAGAGTTTTTTGATTGGAATAAGCTAGACCTATATGCTTTGAAAGAAGAGCAAAAAATAGAAGCCTCAGTGTTAACTGATGACTATATGAGGAATGGTGGCTATCCGGAGGTGGTGGCTTCGCGTCAACTGACGCGAAGTTATCTTGACACGTTGTTTGATTCCATTGTATGGAAAGATGTAGCCAAACGCCATAACGTCCGTAATATAACGGACTTAAACAACCTTGCTATGTATCTTGTCTCTAATTTCTGCAATCCCGTCAGTGCTAATGATGTGAAGGATGAACTGGGCTTTTCCAGTGTCAACACAACTAAGAAATTCATGGATTATCTGCATGAGCCATATCTGTTATATTATCTACCGCGCTACAATAATAAAGTGAAGTTGATGAAAAAGGCTCCGCGAAAAGTTTATGTGGTTGACAATGGTTTTGTCTTAGCCAAGGCTTTCTCGTTGAGTGATAACCTCGGACGTTTGCTTGAAAACCAGGTGTTTGTTGAATTGATACGAAGAGGCTATGATATAGATAAAACAATGTTCTATTATCATTCACGTAATGATAAAGAAGTGGATTTTGTTTTACGTGAAGGAACACATATAGATCGTCTCGTCCAGGTTTGTTATGATATGAGCAATTCTAGAACCGAAAAAAGAGAGGTTGATAGTCTTACTGAATGTGCTGAAGAATTAAACTGCCACAATCTTGTTATTGTGACAAACAATGATATGCGTACAATAGAGAAAAATGGTTATCATATAGACGTTTTGCCAATATCAAAGTTTTAGTTTTTGATTTAATGATTCGTTACTCCCACTTCGTTTTTCCCTACTTTGGCTAAATTTTTCTTTACTTCTTCCTTATTATTCCTTACTCCCTTGTCGTTGTCTCTATGAAGGGAGTATATTACGAAAAGTCAAAGGTAATTAAAACTAAATCGCCCGTTACGCAATCGTAACGGGCGATTTAATCGAGTATGGCAGGTGTAGCTTGTCTGTTATAAGCTTTCGTACATTTTTCGGAGAGCCTCCCACACGTCGCGCTGTTCATATCGCGAAGTAATTAAGGGTCGCACCATTGTAGCTAAGTTATGCACCATAGTAATCTTCTTTTATGTAATATAATGGAGTAAACGTTTCAGAAAAAATCTTTTTTTATTCGTTTTAACAGTTTCATAGGCGTTGTGCCATATTTTATCGCAATCTGAATTAATTATTGGTAATAGACTGGGGCTCACTTCGTTTACCTGACTATATTCTCTCATCCTCATCACTAGATATCTCTGATTAATTTCATTCTCAATATAATGAATACAATCCTCATATGATGCATTCTTATAAATAATTTGCTGACATATTTCAGAGTTTAAAATGTTTTTATATTCAATAAATAATAAATTATATCCTTCAGTATATTGGTATTTGTCCAACAAGTTAATTCTAATATCTGAAAAGTTAAAGAGTTCAGAAAGGAATTTATTATAATGACAGGTTATACCTCCATAACGATATACATAATATGGATCGTCAATGATATATATTGATTTTATGTATGGGTGTAATAAAACGTTGAATAATTCGTCTTCTCCCATATGCGAAATTTGATCGATAAATAATGGTACTTCATGTAGTGCTTTATCTATAATTTCTTTACGATAAATTCGTCCCCACATTTGCACCGGTAATATATTATATCCGAAAAATGATATATAATACTTATTCATTAATTCATTATGGTAAATAATATGATTCTTCGGTAAGTTATAGTGTCGTGTTTTAAGAAATGGTCCATAGGCTCTTTTGTGGGAGCAGATAACCATTGATGTGTTGGTTCTTTCAATGGTACTTAATAGTCTGATTATGGCATTTGGAAGTAAATAATCATCAGAATCAACGAAGATAATATATTTTCCTGATGCTTTCTGTATTCCTGTTTTTCGAGCAATACTAACCCCAGAATTAATTTGATTATGAACTATAACTCTTGAATCTTGTTTGCAAATTTTTTCAACAATTTCGAGGCTCTTGTCAGTACTGCCATCATTAACAATAATAACTTCAATGTTATTATATGATTGTTTACATATGGATAAGATACATCGTTTGATATATTTTTCTTGATTGTATAGCGGTACAATTACACTTACTTTACAATTATATAATAAATTTCCTCCCATAATAGTTCCCAATTTTTAATTGTTAGATATGCTGTTATACATTTTTCGGAGAGCCTCCCACACGTCACGCTGTTCATACCGCGAAGTAATGAGGGGACGGGCCTGTGCTGCCATGTTTTTAATCTTTTCAGGACTCTCCATAAAAGTAATCATAGCGTTTATCAATGACTCTTTATCGCGTGGAGAAATAATGACACCATTGGTACCGTTCTGTATAATTTCGTTGCATCCGTTGATGTCAGTGACGATTGATGGTAGCTTCATAGCCCCGGCTTGAAGAACCACATTGGGAAACCCCTCGCGGTAGCTGGGAAAAACTAAAGCGTCGGCTGCCAAAAGATAAGGCCGCACATCACTTTGATATCCCACGAAACGAACATTGGTACTTTGTTTGAAGAAATCTTCATTCCCATCTGCAAGCGGATCAAGTTCAGTTTCAAATCTTCCAACTAAAATCAATTTACACTGCGGATGGGATTCTTGTAATTTCCTCATGGCTTGTGCGAGCTCATTCATCCCTTTATCACGTACGATACGTCCGATAAAGATAAAGGCAAAGTCCTCATCGGTCAACTGTAACTGTTGACGCATCTGCTCGCGCGAAATATCCACAGCTTCAGGGCTGAAGTAGGTGGTGTCAATGCCATTGATGTTGCCATTATGTATCACTTGCAACGGTTTACGCGTGATGTGGTCTTGTATGAGTATTTGTTTTACACCCTGACCTTCAGGAATAACCTTTGTAGCACAGAAACAAGAAATACGTTCCATCGTCATCAGAATGCGACGAAGCCACCCGTTTGCCCCCTGGTAGCGTAATCCGGTAACCAGGTACAATCTATGGGGCACACGTGCCAATTTAGCCGCCATCATACTAAGCAAGCTCCCTTTCGGCGTGTTCGCATGAACAATTTCAGGCCGTTCTTTCCGGAACAAGCGGTATAATAGCCACAAACATTTCAAATCTGCACCAAGTGATATCTCCCGATGCATAGGAATATCTACGACACGAATCCCCTCACGTTCACTCACGGTCTTTAGTTTACCTGTGTCAGCCGCGACACCAACCACCTCAAAAAACTGATTAAGATACTTAAGTTGCCCCTGAAGCAATCCGTTTAGTGATATGTCAGCCGTTGTGATTCGGATAAGTTCCTTTTTTCTCATGAGTATAAAGTTGCGTATGCTTGAGCGGTTTTTTCTATATCGTATAACTTAGCTCGCTCATAACATGATTGAGCTATGGTTTGGTAATAATTGGAGTCACTTGCCAACTTTTCAATAATTTTGGCTAAAGCCTGGTCGTCTTGATGTGGAAATAGGATACCGGCGTTAATAGTTGTATCATGGAGTCCGTCAACATCACTGGCAATAAATGGCTTTCCAACAGCCATGCCCTCGATACTAGAAAGAGACAATCCTTCAAAGTGTGATGACATAACAACAACATCGGCAGTGTGTAGTATTTCTGCGATATCTGACCGTATACCCCAAAAGCGAACTTGTTGGTTGACTTTGAGCTGGTTTACCAATTGTTCCAATTTTTTTCTACGCTCACCATCACCTACCAACCATAATTCAAATTTATCTTTTGGCAAGTGAGACATTGCTCTGATAAGCGTATCTTGGTCTTTTTCCCATCTAAAACCAGCCACCATTACAACAACAAATCGTGAACTCCCATTGCGTAGAGCAGGATTAGGCTTCGCCTGATAAAAAGCGCAGACATCCACACCATTGTTAATTATAGTTGTTCGACTTGTCGATTTTGGTCCGATGAAATCTATCAAGTTTTCTTTTGCCTTTGGGGAGATGCAAACAATAGTGTGATATCTATTGTACATCCAGCGGTCAATAATTTTATAGCACTTTAGTTTTCTTCTTCTATTGTTTGTAGAATGTTCGGTAGTATAGAGTTTGGCTGAACAAAATAAAGAGGCAATAGCAGCAAATAATTGTGGTGCTGTATTGTGGGTGTGTACGATATCATAGTGTCGCATGAGTTTCCAGAGTCTATAGATTAGAATCGGATGATATACATTGGAATGATGTGACAAATCATATATCTTACAGCCTGTTGCTTGTAGTTTTTGCTTAAAAGGAGTCTCTATTCCGTCAAATAGAGCGACATCCACTTGATGTGGGCCTATTTGATTTAGACGCGGCACTAAATCAACAATAAGTTTTTCTGCACCTCCAGTTCGTAGACTGGTTATCACATGAAGGATTCTCATTTACATTTTTCGGTCAGACTTGACCATATACCAGTTTAGAAGGAATAAGAAAAAGCCAGGTATAATAGAGCATAGAGTCATACATTTTGTTGGAGACTCCATAATAAAGCGGCTATTTTTAGAGCGGATGGAATGTGCGACGTACTGAATGTTATTCTTAAGTTTGTTCTTTAGAGATTTGGTTTGAACAATATCTTGCTTTTTGTAGAAAGCGAACCCTTTAGGGTTTTTCCAATACTGTTTCCACATACTTCGGCTCGAACCGTCTTCCTGATAGTCTACAATAACCAAAGGTTTATTTAGCGTTAATAGTTTGTAGTCTTCATCAACTAAGTGGTATTTGTATGCGAGCCCAACATAACGTTCTCCCAGAAAGAGTGGATATTCAGGGTACTTGGTAATTATTTCTGTTCGATAGACCAACTTTTTATCTCCGCATCCATTGTGCTCCTCATAATACTCTCGGAGTGTGGTTTCTTTTAAGTACGCTGGAAACGGTGTGCCAATGGTTTTTCCATATTTATTTATATCAAGTCCTATAAAACCGGCGTACTTGTTATTCCCTTTCTCTTTCCAAAATTGGAGGATAGTTTCTACAGCATCATTTGGCATCCAGTCATCAGAATCAACGCAGGTATTTAGCTCCGTGGTGATGTTACGATAGGCCGTGTTATGAGCTCCGTGCATACCCTGGTTTTCTTGGTAGATATATCGTATGGGTATTTGATTATCCTTTTGCCATTGCTCTACTAATGCCCGTGTGTTATCCGTAGAGCCATCGTCAATGATTAGCCACTCAAAATCAGGGTATGTTTGTCGACACAAACTCTCGTATGTACGAGGAAGCGTGTTTGCGCGATTATATGTGGGGGTGAATATTGTGAGTGTCTTCATTTAATTTCCTATAAGCCACATAACAAAAGTAAATCCAAAGTGAGCCATGAGAATCAATCCTGTTCGGAGGCCTTGCTTTTTTTTCCAGATGGGGAATTTGAGCAAGGGATATGCGAGCACAAGCGGATAGATAAACCAGGATAAATAAGCAAAACGATTGGAATAAGACGCGCGAATAACCATTACCCAAAAGGCATTACTGTAGATGTATACTCCGAGTAATAGAATGTAATTTAAATCTACTTTGATCATACGTTTAAAAATAATATACCAACCCATTAAGATGGGCATGGAGCTGTAGAGTAGAAAGTCCCATCGAAATCCTGTTTTAGAAAACTGTTTCATCTCGTCCTCTAATTCTGCTCCAGTGATATAATTGGTCATGCGTTCGTCAAAGCCTATCGACGCAAAGAAATCAGAAATAATACCGCCAAAATAATAACTAATAAATATAGAGAATATCCAGAAATAGAACATGGGCTTGGTACGTGGAAAAAAATAGGTAAACCACATGGCTAAAATGGGTAGAGCCGTACTATGGTGTATAAAGTAGGCCGAAAAACAAAGAATGACACAAATAATTTTATTTGAAATGTTTCCTTGAATGTATGTAATTGCTAATATAACTAAACTACAAGCCGCTCCATTACGAATGCCATTGGTTCCAAAAGAAAAGAAAGAAAAAGCGCCGAAGCAGAATAACAATAACAGTGTTTGATTTTGTTTTATTAGCCGTCTACATGCAAAATAAATTGGAACTACATATAGGATTTCAACGATTAAGAAGAAATAATTTACTCTCATAATTTTTGAGCACTTGAACATAATCCAGTTGAATAACCACTCTCCACCATCATGCCATGACGGCACTCGAGATGAAAGCCTCATAAGTCGGTAATTCTCTGCATAGTTTGTTGTGTCACCAAAATGGTATGAGACGGGACGTAAGCCAACAATGTAAATAAAAAGAATAACAAACAAAAACATCCATACTTGTGATTTCTGTTTATTTAGAAGTCTATAAGTACTTTGTCCATGGATGCTCAGGTATTGTATAATCGTGAAACTAAAAATAGTAAACAAATAAACAAGATAATAATATTGTGCGTATTCAATACTAAACATAATACTTAGTTTTTAGTGAATTGTATGTAGTTATTCGTCGTGGAACATAATTTTATTTTAGTTTTTGCAAAATACTCTTGCCTAAACATCTTCTGATAAAACGTTTGAGAGAAACTCTCCATTGGGATTCCTTTGGAAGCCATGTCTTATCGAACCAATGAATTGAGCGAGTATTATCTGTTATATTTAATTTACCTGTGGCATCATCGAATGGATTAAAAAACTCTTGAGGGTATATAGTAATTCTGTCAATTGTCTGAATCTGTCCATTGGGCTGAAGACCTTTTTCTTTGAATAGTTTTGTAACCATTGGAATCATTCCAAATGGATTGATAGCTCCATTCTCTAATAAGAAAGGCACATCTTTGTAACCATCAAGAAACTCTTTATATAGAGACATTCCCCTCTCTGCAGAGATCCCTAAACCAGGTGCTACCGCCATCTTTTCTCCTTTGTTAGTTCCGTCTATTTCAAAGCCCATAAATGGACCTTTGTCAATGATATCATCTAACGGCTTTATGACTTCAACGTCCGTATCAAAATAGACTCCACCATAATGATAGAGGACCCAAAAACGAGCATAATCACTGACAAAGGCGTATTTCTTAGCCTCATAGGCTTGTTGAGTGTATGGGATGATGTTGACATCAAAATTATCTTCATTCCACTCCTTGATTATATAATCCGGGAGGAATTTGCGCCAGCTTGCAATGCATTTTTGCGCAGATTTTGGCAATGGATTGTGCCCGAACCAGCAGTAGTGTATTGTCTTTGGAATCATGTAATGGTTTATAATCCGACTATATATTTACTATATGGGAACTTGGAAATAAGATGGACAACTAGATATGAAAAGAATGCAGTAAAGAACACGGTTATCGGTATCTGAAATGCATAGTGAAAGTTTAAAGGAGTTATAATTGGCCATAAACATTTTCTCATTACTAATATTTGTACTAAATAAATACCGAAGCTATGCTGGGCAAAATCATAACACAACAACGATATTTTTTGATTAAGTTTAATGTGTTTTATAATAACAAAGTAACAAATAGATAACAATACAATATTCAATGACATCCTATCATGAATGATTTCATGAGGGACAATATTAGAATTAAGTAATAATATAGGCAATAGAATAATAAAGAAAAGGGTGATTAAATGCCATTTTTTGTGTTTCTGAATATTTACATACTTGCGTAAATAATATCCTAATATAGCAAACCCAACAAAACCATAAAAGTAATACAAATAACCATGTGAATAATTAGTCAGTATTGAGAAGTCTTTGTCAATGAGATTCAAATAAGGAACAAGGAGAACGAGTCCCCAGATTATTAAATAGAATTCAACATCATTTTTTGAGCACCTGCTTAACCAAGAGGCAATGATTGGCGTTATTAGATAAATACCAAAAATAACATATATAAACCAATATGTTCCGACCTGTGGCGCAATGGGAATCATACATACTTTTTTCCAAAAGGTTCCAATAGAAATTTCACCAAGCATGCACTCTGTTCCTAAAGTAACAATACTCCAGAAAATCATAGGAAAGACAATCCTAGTAATTCGTTTCTTTAAAAAAGGTATAATGGGTTTCTCTTTATATAGAATCAATGCTCCTGAAATCATAAAAAAAAGAATAGATGCTCCGGCAACAGAAAAATAATTAAATGCAGAAACAAACATTTCTCCACCGCCTGTCGTGTTGGGAATAGGTGCATGTGTAGTAATTACACATAAACATGCAAAAGACCTAATGGCATCTATCCAATACTCTCTATTGTTCTGTTCTTTCATTTAGAATTAATTCTGATATAGATCACTCTGGTTAAAATATAAGAATCAGATAAGTTGACATAGCTTCTCAAATTCTGAATAGTTCCCATGGTTATGATTTTTCAGATGGGCTACAATATTCTTTTGTAATTCAATGTTTAGAATAAAATCAACAATACCCTTAGCACAGCCTTCATTATCCATGGGAACGATGACACCGTCAATGCCGTCTTTTATCTGGCTCGGGGCTGTGGGATAATTTGTTACAACAACGGGTTTGCAGAGTATTTGAGCTTCACGTACGGTAATGGATTTACCCTCGTAACGTGAGGGCTGTACATAGATATCACATGCTTTGATATATGGGTAGGGATTAGTTTTTTTCCCTAATATAATTACATTGTCCTGCATTTTGGCCTCTTCTATCTTTTGTCGGATGAGTTGTTCGTCACCACCATATCCAATGAGATACCACTTGATCCTATGTTGTGAAATATGATTTGTGAATTGTGAATTGATTCTCTGACAAATGTCTGGAACATTGTCATAGTTCTTTGCTTCACAGAAACGGCCCACAGATAAGATGTTGATGGTTTGGTTTTCTTTAGTTATTTCTCTGTTTACCTCCTCTTCCGGTATTAGGTTTGCCCGCTCTCTAACAAATGATGGTGAAATAATATTCTCTATTTCGATAACTTTGGGCGTTAATGATGGGAAAGTTTGTACAAAAGTCTTTGTCACATCCGGAGAAATGGAAACAATTTTATCGTAGCCATTCCATACGGGGAGTTCTAACTGTGCGTTAACATCAATACGACTATAATCAGTATGAATCCATGCCAGTTTTTTCTTTGCTCGAACTTTTTCTAATACAATGTCATGTGGATTTAAAAAGCTAATGGCTAAATCGTATTCACCCAGATGCTCATGAGAGGGTAGGTAAGGTGTGACATATTTTCCAACATATCCGAAAATCGCACTTCCGTCTTTTGGTTTCGTACGCTTCACGTAACGTCGGAAATGCCATTTAGCTTTCATCCGTCCC
>JAEEGL016491792.1_pt1 | contig 10024 bp, 5 predicted proteins | sample 9134231 | NCBI WGS metagenome assembly JAEEGL01 (sample SAMN16246548, study PRJNA631951) | gut metagenome | biome: gut microbiome; feature: rumen; material: fiber-attached | host: Bos | place: Iran: Karaj | collected 2018-10 | reverse complement strand
GAAGACAAATTGTTTCTAACGAATATTTTCCTCTATCTACATAATCTCCTAAAAATAAATAATTTGCTTCTGGAGGAAATCCTCCTGCTTCAAATAACTTTAGTAAATCAGGATATTGACCATGTGTATCTCCACATACTGATATTGGAGATTCTAATTCTAAAAATGTTGGTTGGTTCATAAATATTTCTTTAGATTTTGTAATTAGAAATTTTATCTCGTTTTCACTTAAATTTACTTCTTTACTTCCTGATTTACTATATTTTTATTAATTTAATTATTTTACTTTTTCACTGATAAAAGCTTTTCTATTATCTTGTCTACATTTCCTTCCTTTGAAACCATCTTTTTTATATTTATATAATTAAATTAATTTATTATTCAAATATTAATTTATTTTATTCTTATTGATTATATATATTATATAATTTAATTTAAAAGATATATTAATTTTAAATTAAATATTTTAATTTTTTTTATTATACTCACTCATTTCTACATTTTTTCCTTCTTTTTTTGGAAGAATGAATTCTTCATTTTTAAGGAAAAATTCGTTGTTTTCACTTTCACTATGTAAACTTTGACTAATTAAATTAATATTATTTTTTTCTATATTTTTTCTTAAACCAGTTGATTTGAAGCCAAAAAGAAAATCATCTAAATGTGTATTTGAATAAGCAAAATATAAAGTAACTCCAAGCATAATAATTCCAGTATATAAAAATGAAGGAGTTGGTCTTGAATATATATAATAAATTATTAAATTTATAGTTAATCCCCCACCTAAACTATATAATCCTATATTAAAATATGTTAATTCTGAATTTTTTATTTTAAAATGTTCATCAAATTTTTTTAAATAAGCTAAAAATATTCCAGGTAAAATAATATCACTTATTGGAACAGAAAAGCATCTTTTAAAAGGAGTAGAAACTAATTCAGGGCAAATTAATCTTAAAGGAACAGAAGATTTAGAATTATTAGTTAATTTATTTTCAATTTCTTTTTTAGAATAATTATTAACCCAAATCATTTCATATAATAAAATAAGAACATAAATAGAAATAATAAATTTAGAGTTTGTGAACCTAAAAATTCGAATCGAAACAATACAAATACAAATAACAACTAAATCATTTATTAACCAATTATGAGAAACAAACCAAATTAACATTAATAAAATCCCAATAAGAAAACAAACAGCATAATCATATGAAATTTTTCCTATATATGGAACTAAAGAATATTGATTTGATAATTGTTTTTCAATGCTTGTTCCTTTATGAAGTCCTTCAATCACCATTTCAGTTGTTAAAGGAATTATAAAAATTAAACATATAACAATCCAATTATGTAACCAATTAACAAAATACATTGTTGATAAAAGAATAATTAAAACAATAACAATAATTGTTAAATTTTCTGGATTTCTTATTTCATGAAATTCAGTTATTATTATATGTTCAATATTACTTTTTAAATTTGGCATAAATGATGTATAAATTACACCAAAAACTAATATTAAAATTAATAAATGAGAAAGATCAAATGAACCTGAAAAATCACCATTACAAATTTTATAATATTCAAATGTTATTGGATTTTTATAATCTTCTATTAAAATATTTAATAATACTTTGTACCAACTCTTTGATTTTTTCAAACATTCATATTGAATATATATATCAATATAATCATCTTGATATAATGAAAAAGAAGTTTTTGAAATATTTGTTATTGCCATATTTTGAGAATTTGAAAGAGAAATTGATTGAATTGTTAATTTTTCATTTTTAGTTAAAAGAGGATTTGATTTAAAATAAAATCTTATTGGTCTTCTTGGATTATATCCTGATTCAAATACTCTTTTATTATTTTCACATAATGGAATCGATTTTGTCTTTACTTCCCAATTTTCTAAAATTTCACAATTTGAAAAAATTTTTATATTGTATTTATTTGAATTCTCATTTAATGTTGTTGATATTTCTAAATACTTTAATAAAGGATGTTGAAGGCATTGCTCTTTTGAAAAAAGTTCTTCTGTTAAGATATAATTACAAAAGAAAAAAAACAGAATAATTTCCATAAAAATGTTCATATTTAATTAAATATAATATTTATATATTCAAATAATTAAATAAATGAATAATAACAAATTATTTGAGGAAACCAAAATAAAATATAAATTATAAACATAAAACTTTATTAACTCTCATAATAAAACTCAATAAATTAAATCAAAAAAAAATAATAAAATAAAATATATTTAAATTACATAATAAAATCATAAATATCTTGAGTACTTTGATCAAATTCTTTATCATTTTTTCTTAACTTAGCTAATAAATAAAGAATATTTTTAAATGAAGGTCTCTTCATAGGATTATACTCAATGCATTTTTGAGTGATTTTCCTAAGAGCATAATTTCCTTTATCAGGAACTTTAACAATTTTTTTTTCTTTAGTGATTAAATTTACAATATCATTAGGATCAATATTATTATAAGGAATTTCATATGTTAATAATTCCCAAAGAATAATACCATAACTAAAGACATCACTATAAAATTCATATTTTCCTCCAAGTAAAATTTCAGGAGCCATCCAATGAGGAGTTCCAATTCTTCCTTTATCTCTTTCTCCTGTTTTTGATAAAAATCTACTCAAACCAAAATCACCTAATTTCACATTTAATTCATCATCTAATAAAATATTTCCACTTTTTAAATCACAATGAGCAATATTTCTACTGTGTAAATATTTCACTGCTTGTGCTAATTGAAATGCAATTTTTATTTTCATTCTATCTGTTAATTTATATTTCTCAGTATGAATTAAATCAAATAAACTTCCTCTTGGAATATATTCTGTTATCATATAATAATTATCTTTATCTACTGATGCTCCCATATATAAAACTATATTTGGATGTCTTAATGATGATGATATATTTATTTCATTTATAAATTTTTGCAAATTATCACCTGCATGTAAATTTTTAAAATTTTTTAATGTTAATGTTTTTATTGCTACTTTTTTTCCTTGCCATCTAGCTAAAAAAACTTCACCAAAACCTCCTTGTCCTATCTTCTCTTTTACATTACTTATTTCATCATAATCTATATAATAACTTAATCCATTTACATTTATTGATGAATAAAAATATTTTGATTGCTTTGTTAATTCTTGAAGTAAATTAACATTTGATATATTATCATTATCTTTCTTCTTTTTTTTACCTTCTTCTGATTTTAACGGCATTGTATTTATTTTATCATCTATTGATATTTTAAATTTTTTCTTCAGGGAATATTCATCATCATCATCTTCTGAATTTGCATTTTCTTCTATTTCTTCATTATTTTTCTCATATTTTTTTATTCTGACATTTTTTAACATTTCTATATTTTTGGATAAATTTGATATTTCATTTTTATCATTTATTCCAAATAAATTTATAATACCATTATTATCTAAATTTAATAATTTTGTTCCATCTATATTACTTTCAATTATTTTATCTACATATTTTTCATAATCTATTTTTTTAAACCAATCAACAATATCTTCATTATTCCATTTAGCAACATCAGGTTTTTCAACTAATATATTAGCAGTAATTTGTATATTTTTAAAATTATCAATTTTATCATTATTCTTCCCCTTTATTTTCTTAACAATTTCTAAAAAAAAATATTTCGATTTCATTAAATTAGTTTTATTCTCATATTGTTTCTGAGTTTTATTATTTAAAAATTTTTGGAATTTATTAGCATTAAACTCATTAAAATAATCAATATTTTTAATTTTTTTATCATTATCTTCGAATCCCATTTTATTGCCTTGATTAATTAATTTTCCATTATCCCATTCTTCATATAAAACTTCTCCATTTTTATCATATAATTCTCCAGCACCATGTTTTTGATCATATTTAAATTGACCTACAAATTTTCCTCCAGTTGCTAAATATAAAATTCCTTTTCCATGTTTTTTATCATCTTTCCATTCTCCTTGGTATCTATCTCCATTTTTATAAAAAAAAACTCCATTTCCTTCTCTTTTATTATTATTAAAATTTCCTTCATACATTTCACCTGTTTTATTATAGAAAAATGTTCCTTTTCCATGTTTTAAATTGTCATACCAATTTCCTTCATATTTATCTCCGTTTTGATAATAGTATGTTCCATATCCACTTCTTACGTTTTGAACTGTTGCACCTATGTAATATTCACCATTTTTATAATATAATGTTGATGTTTCGTTTAATTTTTCTTGAGTTGTTTCTTGCTTTATTCCTTCATTTCCCATTTTTTTTATTTTTTTATTTTTTTAAATTAAAAAAAGAGATTTTTCTTTGTTTACTTAGTTAAAAAATAAATTATTAATCATATTTTTAAATGTTTTTTTATTAACTTTTAAATAAAATTTTTATTTATACATCTACACTTTGAAATGATTTAATTAAATAATTAAGTAATTGGTCTAGTCTTTCTAAAGAATCTAAATAAGGAGAAAAATCTAATTTTGGTTTTAAATTCCATTTTTTAGCTTTGAAAATTTCAAGGAAACCAAATTGGAAAAAATCATATAATGGATTTAATTTAAAATAACTATATTTTTGTTTAGCATTTTCATTCATAGAAATAATAAAATCTTTATATTCTTTACAAATAATATTATTATTTTCTTCACCGGAATCTTTCATATTAATAAGAATATCATTCATTAAATTTTTAATATATCTTATATGAGGCACACAACCATCATCTTTTCTTTCTTTTAACATTGGATTATCTACTAATTCAATATCATTTAATTCTTTTTCTAAATTTGTAAATATATCTCTATATTTTTTTTCTATTAATTTCCACAATAATTTTTTCTTAGTCAAGCCAACAATATTAAAAGTTAAAATTATAGTATTACAAGTTTGCTGATTATTAAAAATTTTTAATGAATGTGCTAAAGATATAAAATTTTGAACCATATTTTTTTTATTTTCTAAATTATTATGCATAATAATGAAAAAAAGAATATAACATTGCAATTGTTTTTCTCTAATGAGAAATTTATCAAAAGATTTAGGAGATTCTTTTTTAGTAATATATTGTGTAAAATCATTATAATTAAGTGAAGAAAGCATTTCATGATCAATAATACAAATTTGTCTTGCAATTTCTTCTATTTCATAATAGAATGGACCTTCTTTAATTAATTTTGAAAATGAAATATATTTACTATTTAAAAGTGGTTCATTCATTGTAAATTGAGATAATGAAACTTCTATTTTATATTCTTTCTTTTTAATTTCTTTTGGACCTATAATTTCTCTTATTAAAATGTTATTATGATATTTTTCAGGATATTGACTACACCATTCATCATAAAATAATTCTATTCTATTTTTTATTGAATTAAAATATAAATTCATATATTTTTCTTCTTTCTTTTGAAAACAATATTTTGGAAAAGTAAGAACTAATTTAAAGCAAAAAAATAATTCAATGGAAGAAACAAAAATATTATAACATAGAAGTAAAGTTGATTTTTCTGGTATTTCATTACTAAAAATATAATCTTTAATTAATTTCAATAAAATATAATCTTCATCTTTATCTAAAATATATTCATCATCATAATCGCATAAATGATCAAAACACCATTTCCAGTTATTTTTCATTAATTTATTTATAGAAAAATAAGAATCTTTATTAACAGAAATATTTAAATCATCGTTATTAATATTATCAGAATTTATTATTTCATCATTATTAAGACTCATATCAAACATTATTGTATTTTCCATATTTATATTTTTGTCAAAAGCCATTAATTGAACATTTAAATTGTTTCCTAATTCATCATATAATTTTTTAATTGCTCTTCCAAAATATTTTGTTCTTTTTGAAAATTCAGGACTATAAATTAACTTTAATCCATAATAAATTAATGGATTTAAATGTGGTTTTATTGATGGTTCTTTTATTAAAGATAATACTAACTGAGTTGCGTCCATAAATTTATTATTTTATTGTTAAAATTTTAGAATATATTAATTATTATATAAATTTTTATATTTTTAAATTTTAAATTATATTTTTTTTTTTTGATTTTTTTTAATGAATTTACTAAATAAACCTATTGAAGATGTTATTCAAAGTTTATATGATGGGATTAAATCTAAAAAAGAGATTATTGCTAATTTTAGGAAAGATTATAAATTAAATGATGAAAAAGAACAAATAATAAAAATAGCTAGATTAAAATTAGTTGATTTTTTAGACGAATTTGAAATTACTGTTTCTCAATCATTACAAGCAATTTTAACTCTTCAAGCAGAACTATGTAATTTAAAAGAAAATAAAGAAGGGAAATTAATAAATAGAACAATACTTGATTCTAAAATAGACAATTCTCAATTAAACATTTCTTATATAAATAATACTTATAGTAGTAATAGAAAAAATATTATTCCAAAAAATGACAAAGAAGAAGTTAAAAAAGAAATTGAAGAAATAAGTGATAATATAAATAAAACAAGTGATTTAATTAATAACATAATATTAAATGAAACAAAATTAAATTTTGATTATTCTAAATTAGCATCTAAAATAAATAATAATAACAATGAAAGTGAATTAAGTTTAATTACAAATTCAAATAACAATAATTATATAAAAGAAAAAAATAATAATATATTAAAAGAAGAAGAAAGATTAATTCCTGAATCAGATATTTCAGAGATAATGCAAGATGATAATTTAAATAATAGAAATGATTTTAATAATATTTCAATATCATCAATTAAACCAAAAAATAATGAAAATAAAAAGAATAAATCTGTATCATCTGATTTAATATTAAATTATAAGAATGAACCAGAACCTGAAATTGAACAGATAAAAATTCCAATTAGACAAAGTTTAAGACAAATAATTAGTAAAGGAAATAATAATAATCAATTAATGAATAATACAAATACTATTATAAATACTAATTTATATAAAGAAGAAAAAGATAATATAATTAATGAATTAAGTATTGGAAGTAAAAGAGAAATTTTTCAAAATAAAATAAAAAAAGTAGAAAAAGAAAATAAAATAAAAAATTTAATATCAAAAATAAATGCAGAAGAATCGTATAAAGTATATTTAGGGAATAAATATGGAGGTGGACATTATAATATTTTTTTAAAGAAATTAAATAATAATGAAATTGATTTTAATTCTATAGAAAAGGAAGTGAAAATAATAACAGATTTAGTTAATACAGATAGAAATATTAGAAAACAAAGAAATAATAATTTTAAAAATAATAATAGTATGTTAAATAACAGTGGAATTAAAAATAAAAAAAATCATTCAAGAAGAAATAGTAAAGAAAATAATAATAGTTTTAATAATGAAAATCCAAATGAATATATTGAACCAATAAATTTTGCTAATTTTTTAAGAGGAGATGATAATGCTTTACGTAAAAAAAGAAGTAAATCAAAAAAAAAAAATTCAAAGGAAAAAAATATTAATTATTAAGTAATATAAAAATTTATAAATAGAAAAAGTTAAAAATAGAAATATTAAAATTAATCTATTTTTTAAATTTAAAGTTTTCTGAACTCTATTAATTAATTCTAAACTGATTTCTCTTTATGGATTTTATATTATTATTTCTTAATTTTGGTCTTTCAGAAATTTTTCCATTTCAATTATGAAATAAATTTTTTTAAAATTAAAATATTTATTTTTTACTCATGACATTTACTGCAATAAAAAAAAATGTCAGTGTCTTTAAATCAATCTTTAAATAAATATCTTGGAAAAACAAGAATGGAATCTTTAATGGAGAGAATAAAAGAAGCAAATAACATATTAGATATATTATCAAAAGAAAACACAAAAATAAATAACACAAAAACAAACCCCATAAATTTTATAAATAAAATAGAAAAAATGTTAACAGAAATAAATCTTGAAAAAGATAAATCAAAATTAAATAATGAAAAAATAGATGAAATAATTTCATTAATGCCTGAAAAAGGTTTAAATGATATTTCTTTTTCAAAACAGGATGTAAAAAAAGAAAAAGAAAAATTAAAATTAATAGAAGAAGATAAAATTAATTATAGAAAAAAATTAGAAGATAAAATAGTAAATCAAAGATTAGAAATAGAAAAAATAAAAAAAGAAGAAAGTGAAACTTTAACAAAAATTTCTAGATTAGAAGATGAAATAAGATTATTAAAAGAAGGAATTAATTTTAATATGATAAATATTTACCAAAGAAATCAAACTGAAAACCCAGTAAAAATAAATAGAAATAATTTAAGATATTCAATGTTAGAAAATAATTTAGAAAGAAATGAAAATGAAAAACAAATGTTTGGGAGTAAATCATATAAAAATATAAATAATTTTCAAGATTATAATTTTAGAAGTCAAAGACAAACTTATACTCCTTATATAAATGAATTATGGAGTAATAGAAATATAAATAATGATTTAAATAATTTAAATCAATCAACTTCAGCTGCAAATATAAGAAGCAATATGAGAAGGGTTACGCCTATTATTTTAAATAATAGTTTGAATATTCCAAATCAAAATTATTGAAATAAAACCTTTAAATATTGATATAAAAAATATATGTAAAAAAAAATATATATATATATTAAAATATAAAATAACATCAATTAATTATTAAATCTATAACTAATTGAATTAATAATAAAGAAAAAAATATAAAAAATGGATAAGAAAAAAGCTCAAGAAAACATAGATGATTTAGATGATGCAGACATAGGTTCATTAGAAGATCGTAAGAAGAAAATAAAAGACCGTTTTTTTGATGCATGTAAAAGAGGTGATATGAATTTACTAAACAAAGTAATAGATGATGAAATATTAGATATTCTTGAACCAGATGATAATAAATGGACAGCACTTCAATGGGCAGTAGTAAATAACCAACCAGAAATAGTAAAAATATTATATTCCAGAGAATTAGAAATAAATAAAAACAATGAAAATAATAAAAAAAATGAGATAAAAGAGCAAAATATTTCTCTTCAACAAAGTGAATTTGATGAAGCATTTAAAAAGCCATTAAATCCTGCAGATAATGGCAAATATACTCCATTACATTGGAGTGCATATAAAGGATTTGATGTAATAAGTTCAATATTATTAAAAATGGGTTGTGATCCATTAAGTGTAGATTCATATGGTAATAATGCTTTACATCAAGCGTCAGCAGGAAATCATATTGATACTTTTAAATTATTTATGGGATTAGGTATTGATTTAGAATTAAAAAATACTCGTTCTCATACTGCTCTTGATTTAACTAGTAATAAAGATATTGAACAATTAATTGATAAAACTTTATCTACTCGATTTTGTGGAATTTGTAATAAAATATTTGATTTTAATAATAAAAGATATATATGTTCTATTAAAAATGATATTATTTGTAAAGATTGTTGTGTTATTGGATATTATTTTCCTACGGAAGATGCTATTGAAAAAGATATTAGAGATTGTAGATGTAAAAATTGTTATGATGAAATTGTAAAAGCAGAAAATGATTTACAAAATGCAATTGATTCTAATAATTTAGATACTTTAAATAATCAATATGAAATAAGTAAAAACTTTAAAATTGATTTACATTTGAAAAAATCAGCCCAAGAAAATCAAGATAGATTAACAAGAGAAAAGGCAATAACAGAATTATTAGATTCATTGAAAGTAGTAGAAAATCATAAAACAATAATAAAGAGTGTATATGAATTGGATGAAATGGTAAGAAGTGCAGATGAACATAAAGTTCAATTAGATGGTAGAATTATAGAAAGAGCATATCTTCAAAAAAATAGATTATTAGCAGAAAAAGAATTAAGACAATTATTAGCAAATATAACAATAGAAATGGCAAGTCAAGAAAATTTAGATAATTTAAATGAAAAATTAAATAATGCAAAAGAATCTAATGTTGATAATTGTTATTGTGATGTTGG
>JAEEGL016248960.1_pt1 | contig 10024 bp, 4 predicted proteins | sample 9134231 | NCBI WGS metagenome assembly JAEEGL01 (sample SAMN16246548, study PRJNA631951) | gut metagenome | biome: gut microbiome; feature: rumen; material: fiber-attached | host: Bos | place: Iran: Karaj | collected 2018-10 | reverse complement strand
TATATCATTTATATATTTAAACTTTATAATTTTCTAATTAAAAAATTTTATTTAAAAATTGATGGAAAATAATTTTTATAATGAAGAGAATAAAAATATATTCCAAATTCTAAAAGAACTGCAAATATTAATAAATAAAGAAGCATCAATTCATGATCTTTGTATATTTAATTTAAAATAATTTATTATAGTTGTAAAAACTAGAGAGGAATTAGAAAATAAAATCAAAGAAGAATGTTATAATATACATAAAAAAAAAATAATGATAAATGAATTTTTTGAAAATAAAACAAATATAGATAAAAAAAAAAATTTAGTTCTTGTTGAATATACAGGAGTATTTATTTCTCAAGGTTTACCTGTTATTACTAATTTTTTAAATTCATTAAGAACAGATTTAGAATATTGTTATAAATTTATAATTTATTCTGAACCTCAAAATTTAAAGAATTTGTCTTATTTTTTTATCAATAATTTATTTGAAAATATTTTTTCAAATAATTTATCAGATGATTTGTTATTTGTTATTTATAAATGTTTAGAAAATGAAATTAATAATATATCTGGCCCTGATAATTTTTTAGAGAATACAAATTTAAAAATATTATTTGAAGGATTGATTGTCAACCCTAGAATTAAATATTTTATCCATTTAATTTTGTTCCCAATAATTGAGAAAATAGAAAATAAATTTTATGAAAAATGGTATATAAATATTTTTGAAATTATTAATGATTTAGATAATAAAAAATTACAATATAATGACAAATATATTTTTTCTGAAAAGAATGAGCAAGAAAAGATAAATAAAGAATTTAATGATAAATATTTGTCAGGTTTATCTAAAGATGATTTGCAAAATCTATATGAAAAAGAAAATGATCTTTTTATTAAAGAATATATTAAAAAACAAATTGATTTATATCAAATAAAAAGCAATTTATATTCTAATTCTAAATTAAGAGATGAAATAAAAAAATCTAAAGACTCCCATAAAATTTTTTTAATTTATAAACATATTTTTTTATCAATTAAAAGAGTGATTGATTATATTATAATATGTTTAAATGAAAAAATACATTTAATCCCTTCTTCTTTAAAAATTATATGTAAAATGATAAAAATATTAGTGAATAAAAAATATCACAATTGTACTAAATTAATAGAAAATTTATATATTGGAAAATTTTTTTTCAAATTTTTAATTTGTGAAAGTTTAGAATCAATAGATTATAATTGTTTAATTGGTTCATTTATCATATCTAAACAAACTCAACAAAATTTTAAAGAAATTATTCTAATTTTAAAACAATTATTTTCTTTTGAATTTTTTGATTCAGAAAAGAATTTTTCTTATATTCCATTTAATTCTTATTTTTTAAAAGATATACTGCCATATATTTCAACATTATTTACAGAATTAACAAATATAAAATTTTCACCTTTTTTAGAAAAAATCAATCAAAATCAAAATATATATTATTATGATTTTTTTAAAGAAAAAAAAAATGAATTAATTCAAGTTGTTTCTTATTGTTTTAATTTGAATGAATTAATAATATTATTTTCCCAGGCAAATAATTTAAATATTGAATTTGATGAAATTTTAGATGAAAATGTGAAAGAAAAGATATTAAAACAAAGAAATAAGAAAGCAACATTAATAAGATTTAAAAATTATATACCAGGAATAAATGAAATTATTTCAGCAGGAGAAAAGGATAATAAAGTTTTTTATTTTCTTTTACCATTTTTAAATTTTAATGAAGAATTTTTACTGTATAAAACGATTGAAGAAAATATATGTTATACAATAAAAGAATATGCTTTAGTAAACAATAAAGACGAATTGTTGAAAAATAATTTAATAAAAATTGATAATTTTTTGATTAAATTATTATTTACTTATGGAATATTAAATCAAAGAGATTTTTCTGAAATAGCTTCGAAAGATTTAATTGTATTATTGAATGAATTGATTAAGATATTAAAAACAGGAAGATTAAATTTTAATTCTTCAGTTCCTCCAGAATGGTATGGTAAAAGTTTAATTAATTTATTAGTCAATCTACCTGAAAAATATAAAAAAAATAACTATGATGAAATATTATCATTGTTAAAAATTAATATTCAAGAATCAATTAATTTTCTTGATCCAAAAAAATTTGTACCAATTTATGAAAAATTTAAATATATAAATGAAAGAAAAGAATTATTAACGTATATTGAACAAAGTTTATTAGAAGTTGAACAAAATAAAAAATTAAAACATTTTTTTGAAAATATGAAATTAAATAATATATTAACTTTAAATAAAACTTCCGTAAATGGAAATTCGACATTTAAAATAAAATCAATATCTCATTTAATTGAAATTTTTCCTAATGTTACTACAAAAGAAAGAAATGGGAAAAATAAATCTTTGGATAATCAAAAAGATGATTTAATTCCTCAATTTATTCAAAATTTTTTTAAGATTATTAAAGATAAATTAAATGAATCACAAATTATTAAAGAAAATGATTTTAAATCAAAATATGAAGATTATGAATTAAAAAAATCAGATTTAGATTTAAAAAAAAAAGATATATGCTTACTATATGATGGTTTTTATCAATATTTAAAAGAATACTTGTCATTAAATTTTTCAATTTGTGAAAAAGACAATTCTTCAAACTATGATATAAAATTTTATCTAAAAATATTTAAGAAAAAATTAAATGATTTATTATTATCTAAAGTAGAAAATTATATAATGAGTAAATTATATTTAAGAATTTTTCCTATTGAATCTTCACATCAAGATATAAAATTATATAAACAAATAATAAAATTTTTATGGATTGAGCCTAAACATTTAATATATGAAAAAGAAATAATTGAAACTAATTTTTTTGAAGAAATAATTTCACTTATTCATAACTTGGATAATTTAAATTCTCCAAATTCAAAATTAATACAGCTTTCTATAATATTTCATGCTATTGAAAAATTCATAATATTTAGTCTAAATAATAATAATAAGATAATATCAAATCAAATTATTCCTATTTTTGTTTATTGTCTTATTAAATCTAAACCAAAAAAATTGTGGACAAATTTTACTTATATAAAATATTATAAAGAAGAAGTAATTAATAATCAAATTTTTATTCAATTTCAAGTATCTATAACAATGTTAGAGAATTTAACATATGAGAACTTATTTAATATATCTCTTGAAGAATATGAAGATAATTGTAGAAGAACATTATCAAAAAAATAAAATTTATGAAATATTTAACTTATAAAACTTTTTTTAATTAATTTAATTTTATAATCATTAAAAATTATAATAAATCAAGATATTGATTTAATTTTTTTTCATCTCTAATATTAAGTTTAATCATATTTCCAATAATATATTCAGAAGGTAGTTTATTTAAATGACCTTTACTAACAAATTCAAAATATGGAGTTTCTCTAGTAACAAATTCACTCAATTGTAATTCTTCAGCAGAACATCTTTTACTTTGATCAAACTGTAAACAAGAATTTAAAAAAGCAATAATTTGTAAAGACAATTTACTACGTTCTTCAAAATCAATCATATATATTCCTTTATTTAAATTAGAAACTAATTCTTGCATTGCATTTTCAGGAACATAACTAGTATTTTCAAAGGGTGTCTTAACAAATAATAATTCATAAGTCATTATTCCAAGTGCCCAAATATCAACTTTTTCATTTTCAATTACTTTTAAAGAAACATCTCTATCAAATAATGAAGGTTCCATATATAAAGGACTTCCTCCAATCATTCTTTCTTGTTGTTCATTTTTATATTTTGATAAACCAAAATCAGAAATTTTAAATTTACATTTTAAAAAATTCATATCATTTAAATCTTTTTCATTATCGTAATTTAAAAGAATATTTGCAGGTTTAATATCATGATGAACAACTTGATGAGCATGTAGACATTGTAATCCATTTAATATTTGTGATATTATATGTTGTACTATTTCTTCTTTTAAATAATTACCATATTTTACTCTGTATTTTTTTAATCCTGAAGCTAAATCTCCTCCATTACAATATTCAAATAGTAAATATTTTTCACCTTCTATATCAGATATGTCATATACTTTTGCTAAATTATCACATTCACAATCTGTTGATATTAATATCTCGTTTGTTAATAATTGCATTTCTTTAGGGTTGTTTACTAGATTTTTTGGAATATGTTTTGCTGCTACATCTTTTTCCATTATTTGATCATATGCTAATCTCACTTCACCTGATATTCCTTTACCCAAGGATTTGTCTTTGAATATATATCTATATTCTGATTCCATTATTTAATTTAATTTAATTTAATTTTATTTTATTATTATTTTATTATTTTTTTTTTCTATTAATATAATATATATATAATTATTTTCATAATAAAAAAATAAATATAATCAAAGACAATTTCATCATATCAAATAAAAAGGGAATCATTCAATATAGAAGATTCAAAAACTCTTTGAATGTTATAATGGATTATTTGACTTAATCATATAAAAAAATTTAGAAAAAAAAGTATAATTGTAATTGAAATATAAAAGATTGTATGTGAAAAAAATTGTGAAACAAAAATGATTTAAGTTATATCTTTCAAATTATTGATGGAAAATAACTTGAAAATCAAAAATATATTGAAAAAATAAATGCATTTCTATTTTATAATAAGATTTAAAAAAATATCGATAATTAAATCTCAATGAAAAATGTAATTTATTTCTCATGTAGAAGAGTTAATGAAAAAAAATAAAAAAAAAAATAAAAATTATTTTTTTTTTAATGAAAAATCAATTTTGTTACACAGATTCTTTATTATAATAATTAAAATAAAAAAATGGGAGAGATACCGATACGATCATCAAAAAAAGTAGTAGATATTTTTAAGGATTTAATAGAAGAAAAAATCAAAAAGATTATCTCAGATAATTATAATCTCTTTATGGAATTTCAAAATAGTGAATTTGAGAATAATCTTGAATTGGATGATAAAATAAATTCAAAAAGAAATCAAATTAATCAGATCATTCAAAAATTTTTCCCAAACCAACAATTATTTCCATTTAATATTAAAAATAGAATATTATTAGAAAAAATGGAAAAAAAATTAGATTATTATTATAAAATGTTATTTTATCTATCAGAAATTTATGAATGGATGAAAAAAAATTATAAAGCTCTAAAATATACTCCAATTAATAATTTAAAGGAAAATATATTAAAAACAAAAGAAGAGGATTTTTTAGAGTTTACAAATTTAATAGAAGAAAAATATGAAATTTGTTTCTCAAATGATTATTCATTTAATAATGCTTCTCTTACTTCCTCTCAAATATATTCTAATGATAGCTCAATAAGTGAAATAATTAAAAATGAATGTTTTGATAATGATTTTAGTGATGAAAATTTTATAGAAATTCAAAATTATTTTATGTTTAATAAAGAACAAATAAACTTTTTTCTTTCTAATAAATTATTATTCTATGAAAAAATAATTTATATTTATCATGAGAAATCTCAAAATATTATTTATTTTTTCTTTTATAATAAAATGTTAAAATTTAAAATAGATAAAAATAATTATATAGATTTTATTTATTCAAAATATTTTGATTTCTTAATTTATGAGAAAGCTTTTATATTAGATAATTCCCATTTAATATTATTTTGTAATATAGATTATGATAATAAAAATTTATACATAATAAAATTTAATTTACTATCTGATAAATTTTTTAATATTGATATTGAAAAAAACAAATTTTTTAAAACTTTGAATTTATTTAAGAAAATAATGAATAATTAAATAAATAGATATTTTATTAAACTTTTAATTTTAATAAACCTTTAAACATTAATATAAATCATAAATCTAAAATAATTTTAATAATAATTTGAATTGTTATAATATCCTCCATTAAAATTTTGATTAGAATAATTTCCACAATTATCATAATAATAATAATTACACATATAATGACATCTACCACAATTTGGACAATAACAGATATTATTGCTTCTTCTAATTGGTTCCATCATATTCATATTATCTAAATTGAAACTAGAATTATTAGAACTTCCATACTGATTTATATTTTGTGCTTTATATGGATTATAATAAAAATTATTTGAAACATTTGACACATTATTTAATGGATTTTGTTTATAAGAAGAGAGTCTATTATATTTTAATATTTCTTGATTTCTATTATAGTTATTATCACCATAATAAAAATTATAAGTATATTTTTCTGGAGAATTAGTACTCTCATAATTGAAATTATATTTATTTATATTTTTCTCTTTTTCTAATTCTTGTTTTAAATTATAATTTGATTTATCAATTTCATTAAGTAATTTAATTGGATTTAATTGATTTGGTTTAAAATTCATTTGTTGATTTTGATTTCCAATAAATTGAGGATTTAATTGTTTATTTTTATTATTTTCATTTTCAAAATCATTATTATCAGTTTGTGAATATGAATCAATTGATAATGATTTAATATTTGGTCTTTCATTTTGATTTCCTGATGTATCTAAAGGTGAAAAATTAATATTATTTGGACTCTTTCTCATATTATCATTTAAAAAATTAATATAATTATTTTTTGGACTCATTAAATTTTTTTTAATGTTATTCTTTTGATAATGTCTAGTAACTGGTGTTCTATTCATTTGAATATAACTATTTTTTTGATACATTCCATATCCTTTATTTAAAATTTCATCATTTACATATTGACTTATATTTGGTCTATTTGAAATTTGATTTCTATTTGGAAATTGATATCTATTTGGAAATTTATTTCTATTTGAAAATTGATATCTATTTGAAATATTGCTTCTATCAGATGATACAATTCTATTTTTATTTAAGTTATCACTTATATTATTTCTATTTGAATTTGATGGAATTTTATTAATATCTCTATTTGACAGTGATTTCCTATAATTTTCATTTTTTTTATTTGTTGGTTTTTGCATTTTATTTTCATCAATATATCTTTCAGTTAATGAATTTTTATGAAGAAATAATGATGTTTTATCGATATTTCTTTTATTAGGGTTTTCTATACTATTGTCAAAATCTTTTCCATATAATTTATTTGGAGAATCAAAATCAGTTTCTTGATAATTAGGATAAGTATCATAATTATTTTCAATTTCATTTTGGTTATATCTCATTGAATTAGGATCATTATAATTATAATTAACTTTATTAATATCTCTTTTATTAATATTATCTGAAATTTCATTAATATTTTTATTTGAATAAGGAATAAATTTATCATCTATTTCTTCATCATAATTAACTCTACTGTTTTTTCCTGTATCAACTTGACTTTTTTCACTTCTATCACTACTGATTTGATTAATTCTATTACTTCCTTTAATTTGATTTATTCTATCAAAATTATTAAATTTCATTTCTTTTTTATTTTGTAAATCTTTATCATTTAATCTATTAATTTCTTGATAAGGTTTTTTATTAATATTATAATTATTTGTTTCATTTTTTTGATATTTTGGAATATAATTAATTTGATTTATATTATTTAAATTATGATCTTTAGGAAATTCTTCATAATTCATTGATGGTTCTACTGTTTTCATTGTTTTGATTTTATTTGTAAAATCATATTTTTCATCTTTTTTTGTTCTTAAAACATTTGATTTTTTATTATAATTATCTTTTAATGTACTTGAAATGTTATTATCTTCATTTTCATTACTGAAATAATTTATTGGGGTTTTTTTATTCTCATATTCATTAAAAGGTATTTTATTTGAATCATATATATTTTCATTTTTTTCATAATTTGGGATGTCATGTTCAATAATTTTTTTATTATTATTATTCTTATTTTGGAAAGTTGTTGTTTTAATTTTGGTATTTTTATCAAAAGTTGTAATTGATTTATTTATAGTATTTCTTGGAAGATCTTCTTCATCAATATCATATATATTTTTAATTGGTTTTTTTGAAATTTCTTTATTTTGATATATTTTATTATTTTGATAAGGTAAATTATATTTATTTGAATTTTCTTCATCAGATATTTTATTATAATCTTTATTTGAATAATCATCATAATTTTCATTATATTTAGGGCTTTGATTTATATTATTCAAATATTTATTATTATTTATTATTTTTTCATTATTAAAATTATAATTATCATTTTTAATATAAGGAGGTTTATTTTTATTATCATTAATTGTAGAACTAATATCTTTATCAAAAGTTAATTTATTATTATTAGATACAATATTTTCATTTTCTTCATCTTGAAATTGAGATTTAATATATTTATCTTGAGGAATATTTTTTGTAGAGTTTGTTTGATATGATGATTTATTTTTATTATCTGGAATATACTTTTGATATAGTATTTTATTTTTATTATTATCTATATGTTTCTGATTTGAAGAGAAATCTTTATAATAATTATCCATATCATCATCTTTTTCTCTTATTTGATTGGGAGTAATTGTTTTTATTTTTTCATTTTCCATATAATTTTGAAAAGGTTTTTCATATTTTTCATTATCATTTAATTTTTTTCTAATATCATCATTTTTATTTTTCAAGGGTTGAGTTTTTTCAATATTATAATTTTTATTATATGGTTTAGTTAAATTTTTATCTTTATATTCTTTAAATTTTTTTCTATTATCTTCATATTCATCATCAATTATTCTTTTATTTTTTCTATTACTATCAAAATATTCATTATCATTATCTTCATATTTATTATCTTTCATTTCATCTAGATTATCAATATATTTATGAATTTCATTTTGAGCATTTTGATTTGATTTAATATCATTATTATTGTTTTCATCATTTTCATTTGGTTTATATTTAATATTTCTTTTTGAATTTATGTTATTTTCAAATTCATCTTGATATTCATTTGGAATGTGTGTTTTTCTATAATTATTTTCATTATATGAATATTTATTAATAATTGGTTCTTCAAAATTAGCTTTATTTTGATTTTTATTTTGATACATATTATCATCTTCTGATGTTTTATATTTATTTAAATCTTTTTTATATTCTGAATTTGGTGTTTTGATATTATCATTTTTTTGATTGAAATTTGTCTTTTTATAAATCTTTTCTTGGTTATTAAATCCGTTTGTATTTTTATTATATTCATAAATATTTTGTTCTGGTTTTTTATATTTATTTTGGTTTGAATATTTATTTGTATTTATTTCATCATATGTTTTTATACTTTTATTATAATCATTTTTAGTTTGAGGAGTAGTTATATTTGAATTTTCATTATCATCATATTTATTTTGTCTTGTTTTATATTTATTATCTTCAAATTTTGTATAAATTTTTTTGTCATATTTTTCTATTGGTTTACTTATTTCATTTTCTTGATTATCAATATTATTTTTATTATCATAATTTGGAACAGAAATTTCTTCATCTTTATTTTGGATATTGTTTTCAGATTTATTATCTAAAAATTCATTATATTTATCATTTTCATTATTTGAATTTCTCAAATCTTCTTCAGTAATTTTACTATCATTATTATTTAAATTTTCTAATTCTTTTGTTTTCTTCTTTTCTAATTTGTTTTTTAAAAATCCTTGAATTTTAATAGCTTCATTATTTTTTTTTTTTTTATCTTTTTCTTCTTCATCATTGTTTTTATATCCTTTAATTCTTGTTTCTTCTTTAAATTCATTAGTAATATTTTTATTTTCAAATTCTGGACTTTTATATTTTATATTTTTATTGTTTAATTTATCTTTTAAATATTCTTGCATTTTTTCTGCTTTTTTATTTTTAATTTGATCTTGTAAATCATCTAAAGTATCTTTAATTAGTTCACTATGTTTATTTAAATCTTCATTTTCATTACTTTTATCATCATCTTCTTTTGATTGTTTCTTTTTTAATTTATCTTTTAAATATTCTTGCATTTTTTCTGCTTTTTTATTTTTAATT
>JAEEGL016244588.1_pt1 | contig 10024 bp, 8 predicted proteins | sample 9134231 | NCBI WGS metagenome assembly JAEEGL01 (sample SAMN16246548, study PRJNA631951) | gut metagenome | biome: gut microbiome; feature: rumen; material: fiber-attached | host: Bos | place: Iran: Karaj | collected 2018-10 | reverse complement strand
GGTCAAATCGCCCGGATGGACGTTCAGGCAGGGGAAGTCCTGCGTGAGGTTGGTCAACGGGACGAAGCCCGCGAAGAGGCCGAAGGTGACTTTCAGGGGAGCCAGCTTCTGGCGTAGGACATCGGTCCACTGCTGGCGGACGGCCTGGCCGGCGGGCGTGGCGATGGAGACGCGCGTCTCGCCATGGGCGTGGTAGAAGTCGCGGATGTCCTCTGCGACGACAGGCAGGCCGAAGGTCTGCCCCAATTCGATGGCGCGGCTGGTCTTGGGCGCGTCCGTCACCAGCGCCACGACCTGGAAGAGGGCGCCGTCTCCGGCGGCCTGCCACGCCTTGAGGATGCGCTCCGCATTGCTGCCGCTGCCGGAGAGGAAGATGGCCACGCGCGGCTTGCCGCCGTCAGAAACTGTCGGAAGGAGGGGGATTATGTTGCTCATGGCTGTTTTTTTGTCCACAAAACACACAAAAAACACAAAATTTAAGAATTTTAAGGATTGCTCTGTTCCCCGCGAGGGTAGCAATTGAAAGCTGCGAAGCTGCAGCGCACGGAAGTGCGCGACCTTGCGTAACCGCTGGCAAGCGCCCGCAGGGCGCGCAGCCTGCGGAAGGCTAATCCCAAACTCGGCGCCCGCAAGGGCGCGACAAAATGGTTGTTTTACCTATCCTCTTGGGGAACAAAGCGTTAAGGACTTAATTAACTTTTTGTGTGTGTTGTGTGTTTTGTGGACTTATTTGGCATTTTTCAGGAAATCGACCTCTTCGGCCCAGAGGGTCTCGTCAGGGGTTTCGAGAATCATGGGGATTCCGTCGAGACGCGGGTCTTGGGCGAGCCGTCTGAAGAGCTCCTTGCCGAGTGTGCCTTGCCCGAGAGAGGCGTGGCGGTCGAGATGGGAGCCGACATCCGCCTTGGCGTCGTTGAGGTGCATGCCACGCAAGTTCTTGAAGCCAAGACGCTTCTCGAATTCCGCGAAGAATTTTGCGTAGCCATCCTCCTCCGCCAAATCGTATCCGGCGGCGACGGCATGGCATGTGTCGATGCAGACGCCGCAGCGCTCTGGACTGTCCACAAGTTCCACGAGGCGTTGGAGTTCCTCCAATGAGCGGCCCATGACGCTGCCCTGGCCGGCCGTGTTCTCGATGACCGCCACGGCGCTTTCAGTTTCGGAGAGCGCCTCTTTGATGCACTCCGCAATGTGTTGCAGCGTGGTCTCCGTGGCTTCGCCGAGGCCGCTGCCTGGATGGAAGTTCAGCATGGTGAGGCCGAGGGCCTCCACGCGCTTGAGTTCCGCCGTGAAGGCCGCCGTCGCATTCTTGCGCTTCTCCGCGTCCGGATTGCCCAGATTGATGAGGTAGGAATCGTGGGGCAGGATGGCGTCCGCCGTGTAGCCGTGGGCGGCGCAATGCGCCTTGAAGGCGTCGCACTCCTCCGTCTTCAGTTCAGGCGCCAACCATTGCCGCTGGTTCTTCGTGAAGAGGGCGAAGCCCGTGGCGCCGAGGGCGGCCGCGCGGTCGGGCGCGTTGAAGAGGCCGCCTGCAATCGAGACATGTGGTCCAAAGTATTTCATTGGCGTGTCGTCCTACAATAGGTTCTTTACATGCGGCTAGGGTTCTTCCGTCTCCAGGGTTGCCTCATAGACGCGCCGCACGGGGCCGCACTGCATCGCGGCCCACCCGCCGTCCAGATGGATCTCCAGCGTGCCGCCAGGCATGATGACGCGCACAGGCGAATGGCACCAGCCGACGCGGACCGCGCTGGCGGCCGCCGCGCACGCGCTCGTCCCGCTGGCCAAGGTGTAGCCGGCCCCGCGTTCGTAGATCTCCACCAGCAGCTCGTGGTCGGACTTGCGGCAGGCGAACTGGACATTCGTCCGGTTGGGGAAGCGCGCCGCACTTTCGAATTGCGGGCCGTAGCGGCGGGCAAGCGCCTCCGTGGGCGGCTCGTCCAGAAGCAACACGCAGTGCGGGTTGCCGACCGTCACCGCGCAATGGCGGAAGACGCGGCCGTCGTCCGCCGTGATTTCTTCGTCGACGACATCGCGTTGCGGCCCCGCGACGGGAATGGCCGCGCTGTCGAAGGAGACGTGCCCCATTTCGGCGCGGATGGCGTCGCGCGGGTCGAGGACGGTGCAGCGGATGGGGCCGCCCAAGGTCGCCAAGGTGAAGGTGGCACCTGTCTTGACGAGGCCGCAGTCGTGGAGGTAGCGGGCGAAGATGCGGACGCCGTTGCCGCTCTTCTCCGCCTCGCTGCCGTCGGGGTTCAGGATGCGGAAGGCGCAGAGCGCCTCCGGGCAGCCCAGCCGCTGGAAGAAGGGGCTTGAGGGCATGTAGGGGCCGTAGAGGATGCCGTCGGAGCCGAGGCCGTAGTGGACGTCGCAGACGAGGCGCACAGTCGCCGCGTCGATTTCCTCGGGAGAACATCTGTCCTGTTCCAGTGGAACAAGGTAGTCGTTCCCGAGGCCGTGGTATTTGCGGAAGGTGCCGTAGTTCACCGCCTGAAGCCGCCCCGCATCGGCCGCCCGCCGAAGGGCATCTGCTGCTGTTGGCGCACGGGCGCCGGCGTCTCAAGGCCGAGCGCATACCATTGGTCGCCAAGGCCGGCGTTGCTGAAGCGGTTGAGGCGCTTGTTGGCCAGATGCTCCCAGTTCTGCGCCAGCACGGGGTCGTCCGTCTTCTTCTTGCCTTCCTCCAGGGTGGCGACCGCCTCGCTCAGGCGGTTCTGCTTCACCAGAATCCATGAGTAGAGGGCGTAGATCATCTTGGCCTTCTCATACTTGAAACGCCCGACGCCGCGGTTGAACATGGAGTCCAGCTTCTTGGTCTCGTCGGGATTCGCCTTCCAATGGAGGACCATCTGCATGCAGACGATCATCGGGTCGAGCGCCATGGCATTCTCGAGCAGAGGGCGCGCCGCCTCGTAGTCGCGGATCTGGAAGAGCAGCTGGCCCTTGAAGAGGTTGGCCTGCTTCCCCACGAGTATGTTCCACAGGCGCAGGGGCTTGAGTTCGTCAACCATCGGGATGACGTTGCGGATGGCGTCAATTTGCTCCTGCTCCAGTTCGGCAACCACCCTGGGGCCGCCGATGCCGCGGCTCTGGTAGGTCGCCACCTTCCGTTTGAGCACCTCCTGCGAGGCCGCAATGGCCGTCTGTATCTTGTTGTAGACTGCCATCATCCGTTTCTTGACCCAGATGTTGATGGGCAGCGAGGCGGCGATGGCGGCGGCGATGAAGGCAAGGCTCCCGAGGAACCAGTGGCCGCCTTCGCCAGCCGTCCAGGAGAAATAGCCGGCGACGCCGCCGACGACAATCATCAAAATCAGAGTGAGCATTGTTGTAGGGACTTGTTGTGGGTTGCGAATGGGGCGGAAGGCCGCCCCGAGGGGAAAGGATTTCCAAAGCCGGCGACGGGCGGCCTTTCCCGCGCGGCGCGGGCAGGTCGGTTCCGGCTATCTTCTGCCGCGCTTGCCCTTGTGCTTGCGGGTGTTGCGGAGGGGTTCGCGGAAGGCGGGCTTGCCGCGGCGGCGGGCGACCCATGGCGGCGCACTGGCCGCGCGGGCGCGCGTACCGCCTGCGTCATTGGTCACGCGCAAGTCCAGCGGCTCCTGCGCTTCGGTCGCGTCCGGCGTGTCGCCGCCTTCCTCCCACGCCCAGCCGTGCGGCCAGCGGCGCGGCGAGGAGAGCTTCTTGTCCTGGCCGCCCCTGCGTCCTTCGGCGGGCGGCGGGGCAGGGCGCAGGGCCAGTTCGCCGCGGACGGGATCCGCGTCCACCACCTGGAAGGGGATGGACATGGCGATGGCCATGTCGCCTTCGCCGCGCAGGCTGCGCCAGATGCAGCGGCGTGCGTCGAAGCTCCAGCGGGAGGCGGGCAGCTGGTCTTCGTTCACGTAGGCCATCAGGCCGTATTCGGGCAGATAGACCTGGACGCTGTTCTTTGTGGTGCGGCAGATTTCGCCCACGAGGGTGAAGTTCTCCTCCTGGCGACGGCGTTCGTCGATGAGGCGGATCTTGAGGCGGTCCTGCGCGGCGAACTCCGCCTGCGAGCAGTTGTACTCCAACGCGGAGCATTGCTGGCCGAGCGTGGCGACCGTCTCCAGATCGTAGGGCGTCCGCCGCAGGTCGTAGGCCAGCAACTGCTGGTGGACGAGCGTGTCGGGATAGCGCCGGATGGGGCTTGTGAAATGGCAGTAGTGCTCCTTGCCCAGACCGTAGTGGCCGAGGCACTCCTCTCCGTAGTCGGCGCGCGGCAGATGGCGCAGGAAAGTCATGTAGAGGACGTCGCGCAGGGGGGACTGCGCGGCCTTCCGCAGGAAGTTGACCACGTTGTGGCGCGCGGCAAGGTGCCCGATCTTCATGTCGGTCATCATCATGGCCGTCTCCACAAAGTCGTTGAGTTTCATTGCATTGGGCGCCTGATGGTTGCGGAAGAGGCCGGGCAGGCGCAGCGCCAGAAGTTCCTCCGCGATGCACTGGTTGGCCGCCAGCATGAACTCCTCGACCAGCTGGTGGGAAGGGCTTTCCTCCTCCGCACGAACGCCGATGACCTTCGGCGGATGCTCCGAACACAGCGCACGTATTTCAGGCATCTCCATGGGCAGGAACTGCTCCTCGCGGCGGCGCCGCGCACGCATCACGCGCGAAAGGTCCCGCAGACGGTCGAGCATCTCAAGGACGCCCGGCTCCGCCTCGAAGGGGCGCCCGTCGAAGTAGTCCTGCACCTGGTCGTAGCTGAGGCGCTGCGTGACAAGAATGGTGCAGTGGCGGCGGCGATAGGAGAGGATTTCGCCCGTGTGTTCGTCGATGGTCATGAAGACGGTGTGGGCAAGGCGGGGAACGCCCGCGCGCAGGCAGCAGAGGTCGTCGGAGAGGGTGCGCGGGATCATGGGCAGCGTGCGCCCGGGCAGGTAGGAGGTGAAGCCGCGCCGCCGCGCCTCGTGGTCCAGCCGCGTGCCGTTGTGGATGTAGCAGGCCACGTCCGCGATGTGGACGGCCACCACGAGGCGGCCCGTGCCGCGCTGCCGCTCGCAGGAAAGCGCGTCGTCGAAGTCGCGCGCGTCCACTGGGTCGATGGTCACGGTGCACTTGCCCGTGTAGTCCAGACGGGTGACCTTGGTGGGGCGCAGATGGCTGGCGCGCCTGCAGTCCTCCTCGCTGTAGGGTTCGGGAATGTTGAATTCGCCGACGATGGCGTCCAAGTCGGCGGTGATGTTGCCGCAGGTGCCGATGATGTCCGCCAGAATGGCGGTCTGGCGTGTGTCGGCGGTGCATTCGGCAGGAATGGGCAGGGTCGCCTTGACCCAGTCGCCGGCGGCGCATTGCGGCGCGGTGCCGTCCTTGCCGCACAGCGGAATCGTCTGCGGCAGCTCCTTGCGCATGGGGCGCAGGAAGTATTCGCCGTGCTTGGAGATGGCGACGCAGCCGACGATGTCGCCGAAGCGGCGCTGCAGGATGCGGCGGACGGCGCCCGTGGGGCGCGCGGGGTCGCTGTCGGGCAGGAGGGCCGCCTCCACCGTGTCGCCCGAAAGCGCGCCGTTGATGAACTGGGGCGGGATGAAGAGGGAGGTTCCTCCCTCGATTTCCACGAAGCCGAAGCCGTGGATGTTGACGGACAGGGTGCCAATACGGATGTTGTTGGTTGTGTTCTTCTTTCTCATTGCAATCCAATTAGTTGTCTGATGTAGTCGTGGGTGCGGCGGTCGTCGGAGAGGCGGTTGCGCACGAGGGCGTAGCAGAGGCGCTTCTCGGGGCAGAGTAGCAGTTCCGCGCCGCCGTAGCCGCCGTGGCCGAAGAGATGGAGGTTCGGCGATGGCGCGTCATAGAGCAGGAAGCCGTAGCCGAAGCGTTCCCAGTAGCCGATGCGTTGCGGCAGCGGGTCGGGGCGGTGCGGGGTGGCGGCTTCCAGCAGGAGCGCCGGCGGCAGGAGGGGATGCGTCGCGTCCAGCAGGGCGGCGCCGAAACGGCAGAGCGCGCGCGCGGTTGCGTAGCCGTTGAAGGCCGGCAGGGTCGCCCTGCGGATGACCGCTTCGCGCAGCAGGTTCTCCGTGGGGTTCAGAAAGGTGGGCTTCGGCGGCAGGGGCGGCAGCAGGTCCGGCGTCCGCAGGAGTTCCGCCGTGCGGGCCTCCTGTGCCGCCGTCAGCCCGAAGACGCATCCCTCTGAAAGGCCCAGCGGCGCAAGCAACTCCTCCGCAAGCGCCTCGCGCAGCGGCCTGCCCGTGACGCGGCGGATTGGTTCGCCTAGAAGCCAGCTGTAGTTCAGCGCCTGATACTTCGTGCGCGTGCCAGGCGTCCATGCAGGGCGCATCGCCGCCAGACGGCTGCACATCAACTCCCAGTCCGCCAATTCGTCGGGCGTGGCGGCGTGCGGCATGCAGAAGAGGCCCGTGGTGTGGGTGAGGACGTGGGCGACAGTCGCCTGCTCCTTGCCGTTGCCTGTGAATTCGGGCCAGTAGCGGCAAAGAGGGGCTTCAAGTTCTAACTTGTTCTGTGCCAGCAGTTTAAGTGCAAGCGCGCTTAGGAGCGCCTTGCCCGTGGAGAAGACGGGGAAGAGGCTGTCGGCGTCCACGGAGCGTGTGGCGGCGACATCCGCCCAGCCGCTGAAGCAGTCCGCCACCGTCTCGCCGTCCTGCCAGACGGCGCATTGCACGCCCAGTTCGCGCCCCTCCTGCACCGCCGCGTCCAGAAAGGCCTGGATGGCGTCATTTTGCGAGGTCATTGCACACCCAGCGGATGAGGAAGGCCATGTAGAGGAAGAGGAGCGTTCCGAAGACGACATACCAGAAGCGCTTGCTGCGGCGAAGGCGCGTGAAGGCGCTTTCGTCGCCGTCGTCAGGGCAGGGGAAGGGGGAGGGATTCCGCAGGGCCTCCTGCTGGCGGCGAACTTCCGCCAGCATCTGCTCCTTCAGGCGCTCGGCGGCCTCCTCGCGGAGCGCCTCCGCGCCCTTGTAGCCCATCGCCTGCGCGACGGCCGCCTCCTTCTCCTCCCGTGACGCCATGGCCTACCGCTGCACGCGCCCCGACGCGGAACCCTTCATGAGGCGGACGACCTCGTCGCGGCTGACGCAGTTGTAGTCGCCGACGATGGTGTGCTTGAGGGCGCTGGCGGCCACTGCGAAGCGGATGGCGTCCTGCGGGGCGGCGTATTCGGTGAAGTTGAGGGCGGTCAGGAGGCCGCCGCAGAAGGAGTCGCCGCCGCCGACGCGGTCCACGATGTCGCGCATCTGGTAGGGCTTGTAGTTGCCGTCGGCGTCCAGCGGCGCGAAATGCGCCTTCTTGGCGGCGGTGTCATAGAGCATGCCGCCCCAGTTGTTGTGGTCGGCGGAAATGCTTTCGCGCAAGGTAATTGCGATGAGGCGTGCGTTGGGGAAGCGCTGCGCCAGCTTGGCGGCGACCTCCTTGTAGCCCTCCAGGTTGAGCTTGCCGGCCTCCAGGTCGCTGTCGGCGGCGCGGATGCCGAAGACGTCGCCCGCGTCCTCCTCGTTGCCGATGATGATGTCGGCGTTGGGGACGATTTCGCCCATGCATCTGGCGGCCAGGTCGTTCTTGGAGGTGCCTTCCTCCCAGTTCCACAGCTTCTTGCGGTAGTTCAGGTCGACGGAGACGGTGAGGCCCATCTGCTTGGCGGTCTTGGCGATGGCAAGGGTGCTCTCGTAGGCGTTGCGGCTCAGCGCGGGCGTGATGCCGCTCAAGTGCAGGTGCGTGGCGCCGTCCAGCATGGCGGCGAAGTCGTAGTCGGCGGGGGCCAGCAGGGAGATCGTGGAGCCCGCGCGGTCGTAGACGACGCTGGAGCCGCGCATCATGGAGCCGGTCTCGACGAAATAGACGCCCATGCGGCCGCGCTTGTCGTAGCGGATGTGGTCGACATCGCAGCCGAGGCCGCGCAGCTGCGTCGCAAAGGCTTGGGCGACTGGATTTTCAGGCAGTGCGGTCAGATAGCGGCTGCGGCCGCCGAGGTTCGCCACGGAGGCGCAGACATTGGCTTCGCCGCCGCCGTAGGTGGCTTCCAGCGTGCCGGGGAGGACTTGCGAAAAGCGCTTCTTGCCGGCGGGGCAGAGCCGCAGCATCACTTCGCCGAATCCGGCGACACAAGGGGTTTTCTTTTCCATGGACGTCTCGTTGAAACAGGGTTTATTGTTTTTGTATTGAAGACACGCGCGTACTGTAATTGCGCAAACCGATGCCGTTGGCGCGAAGCCTCATTTGCGCGTGGTGAAGAGGTACTCGCCCTTGATGGCCATGGCTTCGCTGGTGGCGTCCAGGCAGGAGATGCGGTAGGTGGCGCCGCCCGGCGGGACTGTCAGGACGACATGGGCGCCGTTCACCAGCGTCTCGGTGGCGATGTCCGACAGGAACTTCCGCCCCTGCGCAGTCAGGAGGCGCTCCTGCGTGAAGACGGTCGGGAAGAGGACGCGCGCATCTGGATAGAGGTCGCGGGAGGCCATGCGGTCGAGGGCGTCGTCGGGGGCGTGCAGCTGGTCCCAGACGGGATAGACGAAGGCCTGCGGCGCCAGTGCCGCCACGATCTTCTCCGGCATGGAGGTGATGCCGTGGTGGTTGGCCTTGGCGACTTCCACCCTCGGCAACTCGTCCGCCAGCGCGTCTTCCGTCTGGAGGAGGAGATTGCCATTGGCGTCGCGGAACCTGTCGGCAAAGTCGCCCGCCGCGTAGAAGGTGAAGTCGCCGTAGCGGACGATGAAGCCGAGGCTCATGCCGTTCTCGTTGAACCACGCGCCCGGCTTGATGCGGTCTGCGTAGAGGTCGCGGATGTGGCCGTCACGGCAGAGGATGCGGCCGTTGGCGGTGATGTTGGTGACGGTGAAGCCGTCGGCCTTGCCATGCACGGGGCGGATTTGGTCGGTGGCGCCCAGGCGGAAGCATTCGACGACAGTCTTGTCTCTGGCCTGCAAAGCCTTGTAGGTGCGGCGCACGTGGTCAATTTCGCCAGTGCAGTCCTTCGGCGGCTCGCGGTCGACGGGGGCCGCCAGACCGCAACGGTCGATGGCCTTGGCGAAGGCCAGCTGCTCGGCCGCCAGCGCAATGCCGCTGCGGTAGCAGCCGGGCAGGGGATTGTCGCCAGGGTGGATGTCCTGCCATTTGGCGGTGCCGCAGTGGTCGTCGTGATAATGGGTCAACAGCATGTAGTCCACCAACGGCAGGCCATTCAGCGTGGCGGTGCCCGTCGGCAGGACGCGCCTGACGTAGCGGGCGATCCAGTCGCCGGCCAGGCGGCTTGGATTTGGCAAGACGGGAACCGCCAGTTCACGCCGCGTGACGGCGCCGTGGTCGCCGCAGTCCACCAGCATCGTCGTGCCGTCGGGGAAGATGTGGAAGATGGATTCGGCCACGCCCGTGTGGATGAAATGGACCTGGTATTCGCCGCGCTGCCACGCAGGCAGCGGCGTGCCGACGCGCTCCGTTACGCGCTTCGGCGCGGTAGATGGAATTGAATTGGACATGAGAATCTCCATTTTTTCCCACAAAATACACAAAATACACAAAAGTTATTTTAATGGAATTTCTGAAATTCCATGTGTTCCGTGGCTAAAAATTTTGTGGGTTTTGTGTGTTTTGTGGACTGATTTTCATCTGTCGGAAGAGAATTGCATTGACGTGTTCGGAGGCGAAGCGGGTTTCGGCGAGACGGCGCCCCGCGGCGCCCATGCGCGCCGCCAACGACGGCTCCTGCACGAAACGCTCCATCGCCTTCGCCAGAGGCTCCACTGCGCCTACGGGAACCAAGAAGCCGTTCTCGCCTTCGCGGACGGTCTCGCGGCAGCCGACGGCGTCTGTGGTGACGACGGCGCGGCCGCTGGCCAGCGCCTCCAGCACGCACATGGGCGTGCCTTCGTGGTAGCTCGGGAAGACGAAGACGGCGGCCTGCGCCAGCGCGGGCCGCACGTCCTCCAGTTCGCCCAGATATTCGACGGTGCCGTCGTCGAAGTAGGGTTGCAGGTCGGCGGGCTTGAGGGCGGATGGGTTCGTGTCGTAGGGACCCGCCAGCAGGAAGCGGCTCTGCGGACAATGCGCCTTCACG
>JAEEGL015464516.1_pt1 | contig 10024 bp, 1 predicted proteins | sample 9134231 | NCBI WGS metagenome assembly JAEEGL01 (sample SAMN16246548, study PRJNA631951) | gut metagenome | biome: gut microbiome; feature: rumen; material: fiber-attached | host: Bos | place: Iran: Karaj | collected 2018-10 | reverse complement strand
TTGCTTACCGCTTCGCCGCTAAAGACGTTTTTACCGAAGACGCCGCCCGCAAAGTCGCTTGCTACAACGCCGTTTGCACCCGCTGACGCGCTGCCGATCGCGCCGCGCAACGTGGCGACGACCTTATCGATGGTGCCGCCGTTCAAGCCTGCGATACCGCCCGCAACGGACGCCGTGACAGCCGTGCCTTCGTAAGAAGTCAACACCGCGGAAACGATCTCGCCTCTGTTGACGCCGACGAGGGTGCCCGCGTTTTCGGTAGCGATCAAAGATGCGTGCGCTTCCGCGACCATCGCGTTTGCGAAGCCGCTTTCCGCGTTGATGCCGATCACGCCGCCCACCGCCTTGGTAGAGGTCGCGGGAATGGTGGTGAGGGTATCGTCTCCGAGTTTCACCTCGATCGCCCCGCCGTAAGTCGGCGAAGCAAAGAGATACGCCTTGATGACTTTTTCATAATCCGCGGCGCCGACGTCCGTGTGACCGATCACGCCGTAGTTGACGCCGGTGATCGCGCCGAAGGCTTCGTAGCCCGCGTAGACCGCGCCGCTTTCCACGGTGACCAAAGCGCTTTCCACCTGCCCTTCGTTTTTGCCCACGAGAGCGGAAGCGTAATCGCCGACGATGGTACCGGAGAAGGATACGATGGCGGAACGGATCACGCCGCCTTCCTTATTGACGCCCGCGATGGCGCCCGCCGCATCCGTCGCGTACAACACGCCGCGATAGTTGCCTTCCTTTGAGATGGTAACGTCGATGGAATTGGGCATACTGTTGCCGATGGAACCGTAATTCAAACCTGCCACCGCGCCGACGTCGGTGCCGAAGATAGCGCCGAAGCCCGGGGTGCCAAACGCCTTGGCGTACTCAAGCGTCACGATGGCGGAGTCGATCCTGCCGTAGTTGACGCCCGCGATAGCGCCCGCCGCCGCGTCGTTGTCGATATAGCCGTGCACAGCTACGTTGACGCCCGAGATCGTGCCGTTGTTGACGTCGGTCAAGAAGCCTTTTACCTCCCCGCCGTTGCCGCTGATAAAGCTACCGGAGCGGATCTCCAAGCGGAGATTTTTGATCACGGAAGCGCACAGTTCGTCCCCCGTCTCGCCAAGGACGCCCACAAAGGCGTGCAGCGACACGGGCGAATACATCGTAACGGTGTTGGCGTTGCCGTTGACCGAGCCGACAAAGGGTCTTTCCGCCGAACCGATGGCGGTAAGCGAAGTTCCATCCAACGTAAAGGAAGAGGTCACGTTGTAGTCAACGTACAATCTGTAATTATTAGCAATGTTGTTTGCGACGGCGATATAGTCCGCTTGCGACGCGATGGTCGTGTTGCAGAAGCCGACGTAATAGGTCTTGCCGATCAGTCCCGCGCTGCCTGCCGCTCCCACCGTCGGAGAGAAGGCGTAGCCGGTGTTGCCTTCCGCAACGGGCACTCTTTCGCCCGTCTTAAAGGAAGCGACGTAATCGTAGAAGGAGACTCTCTTCTCCTCGGGGACGGTTTCGTTGCCCAAGTTGTCAAGTCTGGAAAGCTTGCTCGCAAGGAAGGTGATCTGACCGCCCTTGACCGCTTCCGCGCCGCTGATGGAGACGCTGACGTCGCCCCAGCCGTACTTGACCAAGATGTTTGCGGTAGAAAAGTCCTCGCCGTTCATCAAAACCGCTTGCGAAGTGGTAGCGTCCCCTTCGCTGCCGCGATAGACGGTAAGCGGTTCCCCGAGTTCGGGATCGTACTCGACCGCGGAAGTCTTGCTCTTGGACAGACACAGCGCCCACAAAGAATCGGTATTGTTCTTGGATGCGTTATGTCCGACGATAAGCGCGCGGAACTTATTGGTTTTGCCGCTGCTGCCCGCAAAGTCCTCGCCGAAGATGGTCGCGTAATTGAAGACCGAGACCAAACTGTACGCCGCCGCGCCGTTGGCGTTCTCACCGATCACGCCGCCTACGGCATACGTCGTCTTCTTGCTGGAGATCATCGTGGATTCTAAGGAGTTATCGTAATAAACGATGACGTTTTTAGCAATGGTGGCTTCGTTTACGTATTGGTTATAACCGATGGCGCCGCCTGCGTAAACGGCGTCGTCCGAGTTGGAATCCGCTTCGACTTTGCCGTAATCGTATTCGCTGTTGTAGAGGAAGTAGACCTCGGCGTTTTTGACAATGCGGTGGTTGACGCCCACCACGCCGCCGACGTACTTACCTTTGATCTTGCCCAGGATCTCAACGACCACTTTGCCCGTGGAGGTATCCTGACCGATCGTACCGTTGTTGATGGCCGCCACAGCGCCCGCATACGTGGTCGCGTTGTTGCCGATATCGCCCGCGACGCGCACGTTCAGATTTTTGACCGCACCCGTAGAGCCGATGCAACCAAACAGACCGGCGTACTCACCCGGCGCGTTGGAATTGACGGTAATGGTAAGCCCGTTGCCGTTGAGGGTGCCGAGGAAGGGTTTTTCTTCCGTGCCGATGGGGGTAAAGTTGCCAAGCGAGATATTGCTGCCGATGGTAAACTCAACGTCGGCGTATCCTCTGCCCTCGTTGGTGGAGGCGGCAAGGACGCGGAGCTCCTCTTCCGAGAAGAGTTGCAAGTTCAAAAGTTCCGCAACGTAGATCCTGTTGGTCGCAAGTTGATTTTGCGGGGTGAAGACGGTACCTTGCAATCCCTCCGTGATGACCGTCCTGACGCCCGAAGTATAGTCGTACCAACCCGAGAAGGTCTTGCCTTCCTGCGAAGCCAAAGTAAAGCTGACGGCTAGCGAATTGTTGATATTCACGTTGGCAACGGCAATGGTCTTTTGCACGTAGACGAGGTTGATACCGGTGCTGACCGTGGGATCCAACGAAGCGATGGGACGACGTCTGACGTCCGCATCCTTATCGAACTCATCGTAAGACATCACCGCCCACGCGTTTTGGAAGGTGGGGACTACGTTGCCGCCCGACGACGTATCAAGGTAGCCGATCACCGCGCCCACGTAAGACACGGTGGAATCGGTGTTGTAGATCGGGGTGTTGAAAGTTCCCTTGTTCCCCGAGGTCGCCGCCGTATTGGCAAAGGTGGCGGCGTTGGCTTCATAGCGACCGATCAAAGTACCGATCACCTCGGCGATGACTTTTGCGTCGTTGCCGTACCAACGGAAGGACGACACGCTCATCGGGTCTTTGCATTGGAAGATATCCACCGCATCGTCTTCGTCTTCCGACGTGGAGTCGTAGGCGATGACGTCGTACCCGTCCGTCGCGGAATTGCCGTCGATCATTGACGCGTTTTTGAACATATAATAGGTGACGGCGTGGTAGTTGAGCGCCTTTTCAAGGGTGATCTCACCGCCGACCGCCACGTTGATACCGTTGTAGATGGTACCCGCCTGCGGCGCGCGGCTGACGCCGAACAAACCGCCTGCGCTGGCTTTTTCTCTGGAGCGGATGGTGACTTTGCCGTTGAGCGTGACGGAAACGTCTTCTACCTGTCCGCCGTTGACGCCGCAAAGGGTGCCGAAGTAAACGTTGAGCGCCGATACCGAGATAAAGGCGGACTTGGTGGCTTCCACGTTGACGCCGGTGATCGTGCCGTAGTTTTCACCCGCGAGGACGCCGACGTACGCCGTATAGACGACGATATCCACTTTATAGGGAACGACTTCCATATAACCGGGGTTATAACTGCGTCCCGCAACGTAACCGCTGCCCGTAAAGGCGTAGAAGTGCACGTCGTCAAAGTTGTCGTACGTGGGCGAGAAGTTGCCCGCAAAGTTCATATCGAAGGTCCTGTTGTAGACGCTGTCGAGGTCGGCTTCCCTGCTCTCGTCGATCTCGTGACGCTTGGAGGCTTTGATCTTATCTTCGAGTTTCTTCGGAGCGACGTAGGACAAGCCGTTGCTTGCGTCGATGACGCCGCCGAAGATCATATTCAGATTGGTCACGACGCCCGTGGGCATGATCCTGCCGAAAAGACCCGTAGAATAGATCGAATAATCGGTGATATCCTTATCGGGCTTTTTCGGATCGGAGAACTCGTCCTTGATATCCGCATCCTTTTCAAAGTCGTGCTGGATCTGACTGCCCGCAGCAAAGGAAAGAGTGTGACCCTTGCCGTTGAAGGTGCCGTAGAAGTCCTCGATGACCGGAGTGCCGTCACGCACTGTGATATCTTTTTCAATGGTGACGTTGAGCCAAGAAAGCGTAGGCGCTTCCACGCCCGCAAAGTAGGTCAACGGATTGCCGTCCTTATCCTTGCTGTTAGGGGTGCCCAACTTTTCATAGACGGGCAACTTGATCTGGTTGATATCCTTGGCAAGCTGGGTCAGTTCACCCGCGGATTCGATCTTGTTGTCGATAAACACCGCGAACAACACATTTGCCATGGTGTTTTGCAACTTTTTGGTCTTGGCGGTGCTAAAGGAAGGAGCCGCCGCGCCGATTTGATCCGTCCAACCGTAGAAGGGGGAGCAGATGGGCTTTTCCTCCACCGTCATCTCGGCAATAGAGGTAATGGCGCCGTTTTGGATATGTACTTCGCCGTCGCCGAAGATAATGAGGTGATGCAGTTTGCTGCCCGCTTGCGGATCGTTGCCCGCAATACGGCCGGTATCGCACTCCGACAGCTTCCTCGACATCCAGTTGTTGTTACCGAGGAGAGTCGCCAACTTGCTGTTGCCGCACAAAAGACCGATCTCGCAATCGTAACCGGCGTCCGAATCAAAGTCGGCGCCGTCCTCGATGATGCCGTTGTCCTTTTCGATGGCAAAGTAGTTATTGCTGAAAGTCACCGCGCCTGCGTTGCACTTACCTACCGCCGCGCCGATATAGATAGTCATATCACGATCCATAAACCAACTGGAGATCGTATCGACGATGTCAAAGCTTTCCAACATAAAGGCGGAAAGAGAGCACTTAAGTTTGACGGCGTTGCTTTGCACTTTGGTGCTGGACGTGCTGTCACTACTGAGTTCCCCTATAAAGCCGCCCGCAATGGAGCCGAAGTCGCTTGCGCCGTTGATGCCGTAGGAAATGGCACTGCCGGAAGACTCCACTTCGCAATAAGTCAGGGTGCCTGTGCCGCCCATACCGCCGACGACGACGCCTGCTGGATGGATGTGGGTCGGACCGTTATTCGCCGTTGAAACGCCGATATATCCCAAGAGGCCTTCTTCCCACTTTTCGGTATTATCCGCCGCCATAACGGACGCGGAGGAATTGATCCTGCACTTGGTCAAATTGCCGCGAAGGATCTTGCCCACCACGCCGCCGGCATACACGATGCTCTTTTTGGCGTTGGAGCTGCTTTCCTTATCGGTATACGCGTTGACCGCGCAGCCCGAGCCGATCTCACAGTCAGTGACGTTGCCGCCGTTGATGGCGCCGATCACGCCGCCCACCAAACTGGTGACGCCTTCCGAGTCGCCCTCCGTTTCAATGGAGCCGGTGCAACTGATCTTGCAGTTTTGGATGGTGCCGGTGCTGATGCCCACCATGCCGCCCACCGCGAGGTAGGGTGCGGAAGCGACCTTTTTGGCATAAATACCACCGTTGAAATAGTAGACCAAGTTTTTGATCGTGCCCGAGTTTTGCCCGACCAAACCGCCGATATAGTCGGTACCCGCCGCCGCGGAAGATATGGAAGCGGCGTTCCAGATCTCGTGATCATCGCCGTCCAACGTACATTTATTTTCGGGCGCCGCGTTTGACCATCCGCTATCCAAAATAAGGAAGTCATTGGCAAGTTTGTAGGTACCGCTTGCGCTGCTGCAGAAGAAGACGTAGCACAGCTCCATAGGCTCGTTGACGATGCCGACGCCGTTCTCGTCTTTTTGCGGCGCATAAGCGTTTTGGACCGTTGCGTTGTACCCTTTGAAGGCAGCGGCGTCGCCGTTGTTGACCTTTTTGTAGTTTTCAAGGCCTTTGCTGCCAAACTCCGTCGCCGCGTTTGCCGTATTGCTGCCGCCTGCGCAGGCAAGGGATATCGCAAACATAGTGACCAAGAAGATCACTGCTATTGCAATCACAAGCCCTGCTTTCCATTTTGTCCGTCTTTGCGTCATTGTCATTGTCCTACCTCTGTTACTCGTTTGCGCCGTATCAAATGCGCCTGTCATATTTCTCTTGATCATATCGCCTTCCCCTTTCCGCCTAGCTCTGGAACTTTGCGTAAAGCGTTAAGCTTTGCGTAACGTTCTCAGTAAAGTCGAAGGGCGTTTCCAAGGTGTCGTCCGTACACCAGTAGAGGAAGCCCTCGCCCGCCGCCCGCGGAGGCGACTTGATCGCTTTGCCCTTTTCCACCGTGATGGAGCCTTCCGCTACCGCGCCGTTCATAAAGGTCACGGTGCAAACTTCCACGACTTCAAGGTACGCTACCGCTTCGCCGACGTAGTTCATACTGACGACGCGGATGGTCACTTTGTATCTGCCGAGGTCTGCGGGCTTGCCGCCAATGAGGGTGCCTTCCGCCCCTTCCGCAACTTCATAGGTCGCGACGAGCGGCACGTCAAAGCGGGAGCCGTAGCTTACTTCGTAGATCTTGTTTTCTTCATACCATTGCTTCAAGCCGATGACGACGATGTCTTCCGCCGCAATGACTCTCGGGTTGACCACGTAGGGGATCACGACGGTCTCTTGCTTGCCGTACCCCTTCAAGGTGACGTAGGCTTCGTACTCACCAGCGTCTACGGGGTAAGTGCTTGCGCCCACGGGCTCGCCGAAGTCGTCATAAGTCACGCCGCCCACCGTTTGATCGCCCTTCTTGTAGACGATGGACGCGATGGTCACACCGCGCTCGGTGTCAAGAGCAAGGTGCGCCGTTTCCCCGCAGAAGAAGACGTTTGCGCCCTCTTCCATGGAGTATCTTTCCTTCAAGTCGACGCTCTCGTCGATCTTGACGGTGAAGCGGAGTTCCTCACCGTTCTTGTATGCGATCTCTTCGCCCGCGCGATTTAAGATGGAACCCACGAGGACGTAGACGCCACCCGCGGTGGTCGTATCGATCTCGGACAGATCCAACCTATCGCCGTTAGCGGCAAGCAGATACCACTTTGCCGCGGTCTTCTTCCTCGTAGCCGCTTCACCGTCGTAAACGACGACGTAGACTTCGGGGAGGAAGGACGGCGAAAGCACGCTGCCCACCTCGATCGTCGCGCTGTTTTCACCCGCGGCGGTGCCGAGGGCGGCGCTGGCGTCAAGCGATTCAACGTAGGTCACGTACGTGCTGTAGACGTACAAGGTGATCTTGCGCTTCCAAGTGAAGGTGCCGTTGGATACGGTGCCCTCCAGTTCGTACTTATCTTCCACCGCCGTCGAAGGCTTCTTGTTCCAAACGACGCTCTTTTCATTGGCGGTGACAGGCGACGGATAGTAGCTACCCGACGTCGCGCGGAGATAGATGGTCTGACGGATGGTCGTGGGCAAGCTGTAGCTGCCGCCGCGCGCCGCGACGAAGACGTCGGAAACGTTATCGCCCATGACCTTTCTATCCTCGGTAAGGACGAGGTAAGCGGTGATGGTCTGTTCAAGCACCGTAGTCGTGATCTCGTATCTGCCCGGCTTGGTGAGGTCCACCTTGCTGCCGTCCCAAACGACATTTCTTTCCATACGGGTACCGTCTTCGAAGATCACCCACAGATCGGTCGGGAGGTCAAAGTACTCGCCGACTGCCGCGGAGATCTCCCTCGGGTTGCCGAAGGGCGCCAAGGCGACGCTGCCCGCGGTGCGGGACTCAACGTACTTGAGCTGATCAAGGTCAATGATCTTTTCCGCCACTTCGACAGGGATCTGAACGGTCTGATAACCCGCCGCCTCGTTGCCGTACTTATAGGTCGCGTAGTAGGTGCCGCCTCTGTAGCCGAGGTCCACGCCCGTGAAGTCCCAGCTACCTGCGGAGCCGCCTTCCGGCAGCGTGAGGACGTACTTGCCGTCCTTCAGAGCAATGACCCAATCGCCGTTGTCGATCAAGCCGTTTTCCACCGTTGCGGTGGCGGTACCGCCCGCTCTCAACTTCAGCACGATGGTCTCGGGCAAGCGGATGGTGTGCTCAAGTTGATCGATACTGATCAAGACGCCCGCGCTCAAGCCGGAGATCAACATCTGCTTGACGTTGAGTTTGAAGCTATAGGTCTGTCTGCCGCCGTGTTTATCGGTGCCGATATAGGCGACGACGTCAAAGCTGCCGCCCGTGTACTTCAAGTCGGCGTTGCCAAACACCGAGCCGTCTGCCTTTTCATAAAGGACGGGGAGCACGGCGGTCGCGCCGTCGGCAAAGGTAACGTTCACCGTATCGGGCAAACGATACTCGAAGGGATCCACCATCATATCGCGGAGTTCCGCGACCGAAGCGATGGTCTTGCTTGCGACGGTGATCTCGTATTCCTTGCTCTGTCTGCCACGCTTATCGTTGCCGACTTCGATCTTCATCGTGTACGAGCCGCCCTCGTAGGAGACGTAGTTCTCGTAAGTATCGGAGCCGTCCTTCTTGAAGGTGACCGAAGCGACGGCGATCTCGGTGATATCCCTCTCGCCTTCCATCAGCACTCTGATCGTGCCGCCCGCAAGGATGGAGGGCATTGCGTACGGATCAAGCTTTGCATTGACGAAGTCATAGTATTCGTTGAGATCCTTGGTGCTGTTGCTATCCGACGGATAGAGAGCCTTGACGATCTGCGCCGCGACCTGCACCGTCATCGTGAGCGGGGTGCCGTCCGACGTGACGGATACGTAACCCGTCAGATCGTTGCCGACCTCGATCGCCATCGTGTAGGTGCCGCCGAGGTAGGTGTAGTCGGGCTTTTCAAGCAGTTTGACGTAGAGGTTTGCAAAGGCGTTGTCGCCGATCATACCTTGGACGGTGAAGAAGTTGCCGTTTTCGTCAAGCAACCTGCCGTCAGCGCTCTCCCTGATCTCCTCGTAACCGTTGAGCTTCAAGCTTGCGCCCACAACTCTCAAAAGCTCGATATCCGCAAGCGGCAAGGTGACGTCCACCCACTGGTAGCCGCAAACGTCGTCGCCGATCTTGGCGGTGGTCAGATAGACGCCCGTCTCGCGGTCGATGACGCCCTCGTCGCCCCATTCGGTGACGGCAAGGAGCATCGTGCTCGCATAGCTGTTTTCGCTGAAGGTCACGATCAGCTTATCGGGCAGACCGCTCTTTTCAAGCAAGGTGTTGTAACTGAAGCCTTCTTCCGCCGTTGCGGAGACAGCCACAGCTTCTTTGACTCTGACATTCAACGCGATCCTCTGATAGCCGCCTTCTGCGTTGCCCACGAGGAGAGTCAAACTGTCGTGCTCTGCGCCGCGGAAGGTGTAATCGATGGATACGCTGCTCCAAAGCGCCTTCAGGGAAGCGGTAGAGCCGTCCTTAAAGACCGCGGTCACCATCTTGTCGGGACGCTTGGTCTCACCTTCGTCTCCGTACGGCTCGATTTCCAGCACGCCTTCGTCGTCCATACCCTCGATCTCAAGGTGATCGATGGTCCTATCCTTGACGTTCAAGGTGATAATGAAGGGCTGATAACCGCCCGTCCTGTCGCCGAGGTAAGCGGTGACGGTGTACTTACCGCCTTGATAGAAACCGACGTTATCGTTGGTAACGTCTTTGATCGCGTTGGAGATGTTTGCCGAAAGCTTCAACTCGCCCGAGGTGTTGTCCTCAAAGGTAACGTTGGTCGCTTCGGGGAGGGTGCTGTAGTCGTACGGATCGATCTCGAACTCTTCGACGGAGACAGACTGCACGCGCTTACCCAGCACCTTGACCGTAACGTAGCACTTCTGGTACCCGCAGTTTTGGTTACCGACGTAAACTTCCGCCACGCCGACGGAGCCTTCGTAGGTGTAATTGATGATCGCTTTGCTCCAATCCGCCTTGAAGGTCAAGACTTGACTCTTGCATCTGCAATCGCAATCACAAGCGCAGGTAAGTCCGCCCGTAGCGGTATCGTCATCGCCGCAGTAACCGCTGACTCGTCAAGCGGAGCAAGTACTACCTCAAGTCGACACCGGGAAGTCGTAATACTCTCCCGTCACGAAGTCGTAGCCA
>JAEEGL014865965.1_pt1 | contig 10024 bp, 10 predicted proteins | sample 9134231 | NCBI WGS metagenome assembly JAEEGL01 (sample SAMN16246548, study PRJNA631951) | gut metagenome | biome: gut microbiome; feature: rumen; material: fiber-attached | host: Bos | place: Iran: Karaj | collected 2018-10 | reverse complement strand
GAGTACTTTTTGGTGTCTGCATATTTGTCCCAAATTTTAAAAAGCTTTTCGTAATCATCTCGCGGCATAAAAACGTCTATATCATCATCCCATGGTATAAATCCTTGATGCCTTAGAGCTCCAATGCAACAGCCACCGCAAAAATAAAACATTAAATTGTGTTTTTTGCAAAAATCTTTGAAATATAATAAGATTTCCAAGCTTTTAAGTTGCAAACTCCTTAACTGCTCATCGCTTAACTTTAAAAATTTTTCTTCCAAATCCATATCACCAGCCAAAATTAATCAAATTTATAACTCCAAAATTTAAATATTCCGGCCCAAAAACCAAGCCCATACGAAACATGTATTACAAGATGCGCCCACATGAGGCATATTTTACTAAGAATATCTTTAGTATAAGGATTTTTAAAGGAAAAAATCAAATCTAAAGTAAAATATAACAGTAGCACACTCACAAATAAACCACTCAAAATGGGAAAAGCCAAAGATAAAACACCGCCCAAAATCAAAAACAAAACAAAAAGCATAGGTATTAAATGCGCTATTCTGGAAGGTTTATGATGCTTTTTTACTACAGCAACTTTCCATTTCCCATATCCAAAATATTGCGAAAAAAGGTCCTTAAAAGTATCCCGTGGGTAGTAGATACTTTTTATCTTCGGAGTAACGAAAATTTTATCTCCTCGCTCCATAATTCTAAAATTAAGATCATCATCTTCACTTCTTGGCAATTTTTCATCATACAAGCCAATTTTTAATAAATACTCCCTTTCAAAAGCCCCCCAAGCAACTGTATCGGCATATCCTTCGTAATTTTCATCATAATGTTTGCTGCCACCGAGCGCGAACGGCGAATGATATGCAGCAGCTATAACTTTTTGAATAAAATTTTTACCCCTTACAACTGTTGTTCCGCCAACGTTGACACATTTTGTCTTTTTTAAATACTCTATGGATTTCGAAATATAATCATTAGCATAGCTCGCATGAGCATCCATTCTGACAATGTACTTACCGGTCGCATTTTTTATCCCGATATTTAGCGCATACTGAACCGTTTTACTCTCGTTTGTAAAAAGCTTTATAAAACTATACTTTTTTACATACTCCGTAATAATATCAACCGTTTTATCGGTAGAATTTCCGTCTATCAAAATAATTTCCATGTAATCCTTCGGGTAATCTTGACTTAAAATTGAATCCAAACAATTCCTTATATACTTTTCTTCATTCAAAATTGGTAAAATAACAGTAACTTTTTCATAACCACAAAAATCCCGCAAACTATCATTTGATTCCATAAACTACCTCTTTTAAAATTCAAAGTAACATGTTAATTATAATTTTTTTAAAAGATTATGCAAATAGGTTGCAACAAAAGCTACCATTATGGTAAATTTTTGTAAAGTCAAAAAATATTTTATTTTTTTTCATAAATAAAATGTAGTATATCTTGACAACAAGAAACAAATTATTGTATAATATGGCTTGTGTATTTTTGAGCAATAAAAAACAACTTAAAGAAACACTCAAAACGACCTAACAATGACAGATAGGAGGGAAGCAAATGGATAACGAAATGAAAAACAAAGAAAATATTTCGGAAAATGCTATTCCTGAAAAAAATTCGGAACTGAACGAAAAAAACACTTCAAAAAATGCTATTTCTACAGAAATTTCAGATACGAATAAGGAACCCGTTCCGAAAAACACCGTCCCCTCCGAAAAAGCTGGCGAGGAAAATATCGTTAAACACGACAAAAAACCCGACTCTTTGGAATCCATACTAAGAAGATTTAAGAGGCAAAGTTCGGGAATAGTTGCTGAAATTAAAAAAAGAGAAGCTTACGAAAAGCCCTCCGTAAAACGCAAGAAAAAATCAGAACAAGCTCGCAGAAAAAAAGGCAAATTTGGATATAATAAATGGTAATAAAAAAATTTAAATCTATTATTTAGTCTTTACTATCCCCCTCAGAACTTTTTAGATAAAGTGTGAGGGGGAGGTTACGTATGATAGAGAATTAGAAAGGTGTGAAAATTAAATATGCCTTTGCTACGACCCACATACTCTTTTAAACAGGTTATAGATATAAATATAAACTTTTTAACCAGTGTGAGATGTCAGGGATTAATTTTGGATATTGATGACACGTTAGCCCCACAAGAAATAAAGATTCCAGAAAATGAAATTTTAACGTGGGTAAACAATTTAAAAAACAACAACATACGAATGGTTATAGCTTCTAATAATTCCGAAAAAAGGGTTTCTGAATTTGCAAAGATTCTTGAAATTCCGCATATATACCAAGCTAAAAAACCTTTTAGAAAAGGACTTGAAAAAGCTGTAAAAATACTGTCAGTCCCAAAAGAAAATATTTTTATGGTAGGGGATCAAATATTTTCGGATATATTAGGAGCAAATTTTACAAAAATTAATTCGATACTAGTTGAACCACTAAGCCCTGCAAAAAATCTTTCTTTGAAAATAAAACGGCAACTTGAATTACGTTTAAGAAAAAAATTACAAGTAGTAAATTTTGATTCAAGTAACCCAGAATATGTGAAAATATAGAAGAGAGATGATTATATTTGAAAAACAAAAACATATTACTTCTTCTTGGTCCCAATCTTAATATAACCGGTATAAAAGAAAAAGATATTTACGGCGAAGAAACTGCCGAAAGAATAAGATCACAGCTGCAAATCGTCAGCGAGAGCCTTGGTATGCATTGCGATATCTTTCAAAGCAATTGGGAAGGTGCAATTATAGATAAAATTCACGAATGCCGTGATACACACGAGGGTTATATAATAAATGCAGGTGCTTTGGCGTGTTACAGCTATGCTTTAAGAGAAGCAATATCATTAGTAAAAGTTCCTTGCATAGAAGTAAATACAGCCAATGTATACGCAAAAGAAAAATCTAAACCTCATTCCATTATTTCCGATGTTTGCGTGGGACAAATAACAGGTTTTGGTCAAAACAGCTACTTTTTGGCTATACAAGCACTTAAAGAATTAATATAATTTGCACTTGAAATTTATTTATCGTAAATATATCATAGTAGAAAAGTAAATTCAGAAACATATATATGAGGTGAAAACTGTATGTACGATGATCGAACCATGACATTTTCCTTAGGAAATGACCGGGAATTAGATCTTAAAAACATACTCACTACCGTTTATGACGCGCTTCTAGAAAAAGGCTATAATCCAATAAGTCAGATAGCGGGATATATTATTTCCGGAGACCCCACATACATAACAACACACAATGGCGCAAGAAGCCTTATAAAACAAATAGACAGATATGAAGTGCTTCAAATTTTAATAAAATTTTACTTAAGTAATTAAAGTTAAATATATAACGACAATTCAGCGGTGGATAATTTTGTACTAATTATCTACCGCTTTGTTACACGTAGAAAGTCACGCGTTGGGCGTAGAGCATTCCGCGTGCAATTAAACAGCTACTTAAGTGGCTACCTTTAAAAATATTTGCAATCGACAAAACCCTTTAAATAACAAGTGGAAAATTTCTAATATTTTGTCCTCCTAGGCCTTGTGTACATCACTACTTTTACTGGTGTGTTTGATTTGTAATAACATAACCCCTGCCAATTATTCTCCTGTGTTTTTCAAGCTAAATGGTTACTTTATTTAATTTTTCAAATAGCCATATTTTTTACTTTATAAGACAGCACGCAAAAACTATGATATTGTTAGCCTTATGCAATCTTGACCGCCAGCACGACATTCACTCTTAATGAAATATACAACCCGACAATAAATAATAAATGCCAAAATTTCTTTATACTTAAAAAATGTTATATACTACTAAATTTTTAGGACCTCTTATATATTTTAAAAGCTTCCTTTTTTCTTAGATTTATGGTATCATTTTCTAAGCTTAACGGAAAGGTATGGTACCATGCTTTCAGACATAGAAATTGCAAGTCAAACAAAAATTGAACCAATTACAAAAATAGCAGAAAAACTCAATATTGATAAAACCGAATACGAACTTTACGGAAAATATAAGGCTAAAATAAGTGATAAAGTTTACTATCGACTTAAAAACAAACCAAACGGAAAACTTGTTTTGGTAACAGCAATCAATCCCACTCCTGCGGGCGAAGGAAAAACAACCGTAACAATAGGTCTTGGGCAGGCTATGCATAAACTTGGAAAAAATGCAATTGTTGCGTTAAGAGAGCCATCTTTGGGTCCGGTTTTTGGAATAAAGGGCGGCGCTACAGGCGGCGGATACTCTCAAGTTTTGCCAATGGAAGATATAAACTTACATTTTACGGGCGATATGCACGCCATAACTGCAGCGAATAATCTTTTATGTGCAGCAATAGATAATCACATCCATCAAGGAAATACCCTTAACATAGATCCTCGAAAAATACTAATAAAAAGATGTATGGATATGAATGATCGAGCGCTTAGAAACACAGTCATAGGTCTTGGCGGAAGGGCTCACGGCATACCGCGTGAAGATGGGTTTATAATAACAGTTGCAACGGAAGTTATGGCTATACTTTGTCTCGCCTCCGATATTTCTGATTTGAAACAAAGACTTGGCAACATTTTAGTGGCTTATAAATTCGATGAAACGCCTGTTTTTGCAAAAGATATTAAAGTGCAAGGCGCGATGGCAGCGCTACTCAAAGATGCCATAAAACCAAACCTTATTCAAACTACCGAAAACACACCAGTTATAATGCACGGAGGTCCTTTTGCTAACATCGCACACGGTTGCAACTCTTTACGTGCAACTAAGCTAGCTTTAAAACTCGGAGATTACACCATAACCGAAGCAGGATTTGGCGCTGATCTCGGAGCTGAAAAATTTTTAGATATAAAGTGCAGAATCGGAAATTTACTGCCCTCCTGCATAGTAATAGTCGCCACCATCAGGGCACTTAAATACGGCGGTGGTGCAAAACTTGAAAATCTCAAGAATGAAGATATTTCTGCTTTACAAAATGGTATTGAAAACTTAGGCATACATATTGAAAACATGCAAAAATATGGCGTACCTGTTGTAGTTACACTTAATAAATTTGAAACCGATACGCAAAATGAAATTGAAATCATAAATAAATATTGTCAACAAAAGGCCTGCGAATTTACCGTTTCGGAAGTCTTTGCTAAAGGAGGAAATGGAGGCTTGGCGCTTGCAGAAAAAGTCTGTGAGTTGTGTGCCAAAGAATCCCATTTTTCCCCCATTTACTCAGATGATTTAAGTATAAAAGAAAAAATATTAAAAATTGCTAAAGAAATATATAGAGCGGATGATGTTGTTTATACAGCTGAAGCAGAAAAAGCACTTTCTGAAATTATCAAAATGAAAAAAGAAAACTTGCCTGTCTGCATTGCAAAAACCCAATATTCCCTTTCGGACGACGCAAGTAAACTCGGAGCGCCTAAAAAATTTAACATAACAATCAAAGATTTAACCATTTCAAACGGCGCAGGATTTATAGTGGCTATTGCAGGCAATATACTAAAAATGCCTGGCCTTCCAAAAATTCCCGCTGCCGAAAAAATCGATATAGACAGTACGTCAAAAATTTTTGGAATATTTTAGTAATTTCCCAAAACACAAAAAGGCACTGCACTATATCTAGTATATTTAAGGTTTATACTTTTCACGCCACCGAAACCAACATAAAAATAAGTTAGTTTTGGTAGTGTGAATATTTTTTTAAATCAAAGAATTAGCATTGCGTCGCCAAAACTAAAAAATCGATATTTTTCATGGACAGCCACTTTATATGCTTCCATAGTAAGGTCATACCCCGCAAAAGCAGAGACAAGCATAATCAATGTGCTTTCTGGCAAATGAAAATTAGTTACAAGACCATCGACTATTCCAAATTTATATCCCGGCTTTATAAATATATCAGTAGAGCCTTCACACTTTTCGGCTTTCCCAAATTTTTGATAAACCGATTCCAAAACTCGGCAGCTTGTCGTACCAACCGAGATTACCTTTCCGCCATTTTTCTTTGTTTCGTTTATAAGTTTTGCCGTGCTTTCAGGCATAATAAAATATTCGGAATGCATTTTGTGATTTTCTATATTTTCTTCTTTTACGGGCCTAAAAGTACCAAGTCCTACATGAAGAGTCACAAATCCTATCTTAATTCCGCACTTTTTCAATTTTTCAATTAACTCCGGAGTAAAGTGGAGCCCCGCTGTAGGCGCAGCAGATGACCCTAAATCTTTTGCGTAAACAGTTTGATATCTGTTTTTATCAAGAAGTTTTGCCTTTATATATGGCGGCAACGGCATTTGACCTATTTTATCAAGTTTACTTAAAAAACTTTTTTTATCATCAAATTCAATTAATCTATTTCCATCAGGTAAAATATCAATTATTTCCCCAGCAAGTAAAATATTTTTTTCCGTTCCAAATGCAAATTTAAAATCTTTTTTCGCTTTTTTGCCTGGCTTTACAAGTGTTTCCCAAATTCCCGCAGATCGCTCCTTCAAAAGCAAAAATTCAACTTTAGCTCCTGTTTTGATATTTTCCCCAAAAATTCTGGCAGACAAAACCTTAGAATCATTGAGTATAAGACAATCTCCAGGTTTTAAATAATTTATTATATTTTTAAAAACATCATGATCAATTTTTTGGGTCGTTTTATTTACAACCATAAGATTTGAAGCATCTCTTGGTTCTATTGGGACTTGAGCAATCAATATTTCAGGCAAATCGTAATAATAAGAACTTTTTTTATTTAAATCTACTGGCAAAATTTATTTCCTCCAAATATTATGTAGTATAATCATTATACCAAATCTTTGCGGTTTATTAAAAGCCCTCGGACGATTCAATTGACATACGTTTTAATAGAATGATATGATTATTATATATATATTTCGAAAATGAAGTTGACAAAAAAGGCGGTGAAATGAGCCAAAATAAAAAACATTTGGTTTCATATTACATATGAGAAGATTTAAAGTAGGCATTTTAGGCGCTACGGGAATGGTCGGGCAAAAATTTATCACTCTACTGCAAGACCACCCATGGTTCGACGTAGAAATTTTGGCAGCAAGCAAAAACTCTGCAGGAAAAACATTTAAAGAAGCAGTTAAAAATCGCTGGTCAATGGATAAAATTATTCCCAAACATCTTGAAAATAAAGTTATTATGGATGCTACAAACGACGCTCAGAAAATAGCGGCGCAAGTTGATTTTGTTTTTTGCGCACTTAGCATGCCAAAAGAAAGTTTAAAAAAACTCGAAGAAAACTATGCAAAAATGGAATGCCCCGTTATATCCAATAACAGCGCAAACAGAAAAGAACTTGACGTTCCAATGATAATACCGGAAATAAATGCGGAACATATGGAAGTAATCCCTTTCCAAAAAAGACGCTTAAACACGAAAAAAGGATTTATAGCAGTAAAATCAAATTGTTCTATTCAGTGTTATGTACCGGCATTACATCCACTTTTTGAAAACGATATTGAAAAAATATTGGTATGCACCTATCAAGCCATTTCAGGCGCAGGAAAAAATTTTGATTCTTGGCCAGAAATGAAAGATAACATTATACCTTTTATTTCGGGAGAAGAAGAAAAATCTGAAACTGAACCTCTGAAAATATGGGGCAAAATTGAAAATGGAAAGATAATATCAAACAAAAATATAGATATAACTTCACAGTGTCTACGGGTTCCTGTGACTAACGGCCATACTGCGGCAGTATTTGCAAAATTTAGAAATAAAGTTACGCCTATGGAAGCAATTGATCGCATTAAAAATTTTAAGGGCAACCCAAAAAGCCTAGGACTCCCAAGCTCCCCAAGTAAGTTCATACATTATTTTGAAGAGCCAGAAAGACCACAAATAAAACTTGATAGAAATTTAGAAAATGGAATGGCTATTTCAGTTGGCCGAATGAGGCAAGATACGCAATATGACATAAAATTTGTATGTATGTCGCACAACACGGTAAGAGGCGCAGCCGGAGGAGCAATTCTGCTCGCTGAAATGCTTTGCCGTGAAAAATATATTTTTTAAAATGCGGAGGTAATTTAGGTAATGAAAAAAATTATTTTCAAAGGCGCCGGAGTTGCTCTTATAACTCCAATGAATCCTGATGGCAGTGTTAATTATGATACTTTGGAAAGTTTAATTGAATTTCAAATCAAAAATGGAACCGACGCCATCATTTCGTGCGGAACCACAGGAGAATCCGCAACACTTTCGGCAGACGAAAAACGAGAGGTAATAAAATTTACAATCAAACAAGTAGCTGGAAGAATACCGGTAATAGCAGGCACAGGCAGTAACAATACAGAAAACGCCATAAAAAGCTCTTTAGAAGCGGAAGAACTTGGCGCAGACGGACTCTTAATAGTTACACCATATTACAACAAAACATCTCAAGATGGGCTAATTCGTCATTACATGGAAATAGCCGAAAAAGTAAATACACCTATTATTTTATATAATGTACCCTCAAGAACCGGGCTTAATATTAAACCCGAAACGTGCTTGGAACTTTCTAAACACTCAAATATTTGCGCAATTAAAGAAGCAAGCGGTGATATATCTCAGGTGGCAAAGATATCAGCGCTATGTCGGGATAGTCTTTACATATATTCAGGAAACGATGACCAAATTGTACCGGTACTTTCTCTGGGCGGAATTGGTGTTATATCTGTGTTTTCGAATATATGCCCAAAAGAATCTCACAAAATCGTAAAAGAATACCTTGAAGGAAACATAGCGCAAAGTAAAAATCTACAACTAAAATATTTAGAATTAATGAACGCTATGTTTTGCGACGTAAATCCAATTCCTGTAAAGGAAGCGGTAAATTTGATGGGCTACTATGCAGGAAACTGCAGACTCCCTCTTGACAAATTAAGCGAATCAAATCAAAACTACCTCGAACATATTATGAGAATATATTCTTTAATATAAAAAAGGAGGATACAATAAGACTACGCACGCCAAAATATTTTGCATGCTAGGTTTTTGTAGTAAAAAATGAAAATTATTATTAATGGTTGTAATGGAAAAATGGGACAAGCAGTCGAAAAATCAGCTACTGCATTTGGAAATTGCGAAGTTGTTGCCGGGGTCGACTTGTATGGTACGCCATCTTCCCCGTTTCCGGTTTTTAAAAACCTAAAAGAAATAAGTGACGAGATAACACAAAAAATCGATGTTTTAATCGATTTTTCTAACCCTTCGGCGCTTGATGATATACTCGAGTATGTAGAAAAAGTAAAAATTCCTGCAGTTATATGCACAACGGGATTTACGGACTCTCAGGTAGAAAAAATCAGAGATGTATCAAAGTATGTTCCAATTTTTTACTCACGAAACATGTCTCTTGGCATAAATCTCCTTTTGGAACTTTCTAGAAAAGCCACGAAAATTTTAGGAAATGATTTCGATATAGAAATAATCGAAAAACACCATAATCAAAAAATCGATGCTCCAAGTGGCACGGCACTTATGATTGCAGAGGAAATATCCTCCACTATGGAAGACAAACCTCATTACATTTTTGACAGAAGCAAAACAAAAGAAAAACGTACTAAAAACGAAATAGGAATTCACTCGGTACGTGGTGGAACAATACCAGGTGATCATGAAGTCATATTTGCGGGCGAAAAAGAAATAATAACACTTTCTCACCATGCACAATCAAGAGAAATCTTTGCAAACGGTGCAATAAAAGCCGCTAAGTACTTAGTTAATCAAAATCCCGGATTTTATACTATGAAAGATATTATAAAATGCTAAAGTCTTTTGCAAAATTACAATATCAAAAAACTCTATCTAATTAAAGCAAAAAATATAAAAATAAAATATCAACGCCAAATACTAATATAAAAATAATTTTCATAAAATGATTGTCTTTTGCCAAAGGCATATTTTAACTACAACTCAAAATTCTTTAAATCTTCAGGAATATCATAAAAAAAGCACTTTTTTGAAATTCCTTTAATTGAATTCGAAACATAAGCGTCTTTTT
>JAEEGL014693814.1_pt1 | contig 10024 bp, 9 predicted proteins | sample 9134231 | NCBI WGS metagenome assembly JAEEGL01 (sample SAMN16246548, study PRJNA631951) | gut metagenome | biome: gut microbiome; feature: rumen; material: fiber-attached | host: Bos | place: Iran: Karaj | collected 2018-10 | reverse complement strand
CACCGTGCCCGCACTCACCGAGCGTTACCTGGGCATGCTGCTCTACTTCTTTGAGAAGGCCTGTGGCGTGAGCGGCTATATGCTGGGCGTGAATCCCTTTGACCAGCCCGGCGTGGAAGCCTACAAGAAGAATATGTTTGCCTTGCTCAGCAAGCCTGGCTACGAAGAGGCAAGTGCTGCCTTGCAGGAGAAACTGCGCCGCTAAGGTCGCGCTTCAAGGCACTAATATTCACACACAATATCAAGAGCGTGAGGTCCTGCATGCAGGGCCTCATTCTTTCTTTTAGGTGTTAACTGTTTTCCATGTGAATAATAAGTAGTAACTTTGCCCCGATTTTTCAAAAAGCAAAGTCAAGAATGAGCCAAGCTGAACGACTGAATGAACTTGCCAATGCCCCTGTGGGACGCCTGCTGTGGAAATACAGCGTGCCTGCCGTGGTGGGCATTGTGGTGATGTCGCTCTACAACATCATCGACCGCATCTTCATCGGCCAGGGCGTAGGCCCCGATGCCATTGCCGGCCTTGCCATCACCTTCCCGGTGATGAATGTGAGTGCTGCCTTTGGCGTGCTGGTGGGCGTGGGTGCCGCTTCGCGCATCTCCATTGTGCTGGGCAGGGGTCACAAGCGCATGGCCGAGCACATCTTGGGCAACAGCATCGTGATGACGCTGGTGTTCGGCACCTTCTACATAGCCATGTTCGGCATTTTCATGGATCCCATCCTGCGCCTGTTCGGGGCGAGCGATGTGTCGTTGCCCTATGCGCACGACTTCATGATGTGGATTCTGCCAGGCCTCATTTTCAACAACCTTACCTATTCTTATAATAATGTGATGCGTGCCACGGGCTATCCCACCAAGGCTATGATCACCATGTTCATTGGTGCTGGCCTGAATATCATATTGGCACCCATATTCATCTTCTGGTTCAATTGGGGAATCAAGGGCGCCGCCATTGCCACCGACATAGCCATGGGCACTTCGATGTTGTTTGTCATGGCGCACTTCTTCAACAAGAAGAGCCTGTTGCACTTCACACCGGGCACCTATCGCCTGCGTGCCGATGTGCTGATGCCCATCTTTGCCATTGGTGCCGCCCCGTGCATTGTGAACACGGCCGGTTGCGTGATTAATGCGGTCATCAACCACAAGGTGTTCGACTACGGTGGCGATGCGGCCGTGGCGGCCATCAGCATCTTTACTTCAGTCACAGGTTTGCTGGTTACTTTTGTGATTGGTGTCTGCCAGGGCATGCAGCCCATTGTGGGCTATAACTATGGTGCACGGCGCTATCATCGCCTCAAGCGCGCCTTCTGGCTCTCGGTGGGCGTGTGCACACTCATCTGTGCTTTGGGCAGCATCACCTGCGAGGTGGCGCCAGGCCTGATTGCGCGCCTGTTCACCACCGACGGCCCCCTCATTCGCGAGACCATCAATGCCCTGCACCTCACCATCTGGATGTTTTGGGCGGTAGGGTTCCAGATTGTCGCCACCAACTTCTTCCAGTCGATAGGCGAGGCAGGGAAGTCCATTTTCATGAGCCTCACGCGTCAGGTCATATTCCTGCTGCCCTTGCTGTTCACTCTGCCCTCGTTGTGGCAACTCAACGGCGTGTGGCTCTCCTTCCCAATCAGCGACATGTTTGCCACCCTCGTGGCCGCCATCCTCGTGTGGATAGAAGTCCGCAAAATCAACACCTGGGTCCGCCCCCAGCCCTCCACCAACTAAATTTTTGATTGGTTGCTGCAGGGTCGTTACTGCAGGATGGTTATTTTAGGTAGCCTTTGCCTTTGCACTTGCGGCAAGTGATGAGATCGATGTCAATCTCTCCTATGTTTTCGTTTTTTGTACCTCCACATGTGGGGCAAACCTTAACTGGGCGCAAATATTTCTGTGATACCCAGCCGTCTCTTTCGTCACCGCCCCATTCCTGTGGTCCGTTGATGAGACAGAATCCATTCTTCTTCTGCCCACAATCCAACACGACATCGCCTTTTGACATCTGCCGTTTGTGGCCGGCACCATCATCCATGACGGGGTATTTGATGCCAGCTCCAGTGCGAATGTTCACATGATTGCCAGTGCACACATAGCCTTTTTGCTGCGCATTTACGGTAAAGATTGCCAATATAGCAACCAATAAGAGTGTCAGTTTTTTCATTGATCAATATTTTTAATGTGGGTGAATAAACTATTTGTCAACTTCAGTATGATTGCAAAGATAAGTATTTTTTCGTTTTCAGCAAGTCTGTCAATCAATTAATCAACCCTTGCAGTAAAATAACCACTTCACTCAGCGGCCCTTCGGCAGGCAAGTCGCTCTGGGGTGCCCAGGTGGAGTGGATTTCATGGATGAGGTGGATTTCATGGGGGATTGTTGTGGAAAAGTGGGGTAAAGTTATTATCTTTGCAATTAATAAGATTTGTGATTTGTTTGGAACGAACCATTAAAAACTAAAGTAAGTGATGAAGATAACAGTGCTTGACGGATATGCAGGCAACCCGGGCGACCTGTCGTGGGCCGCGCTGGAGGCGCTTGGCGAGTGTACGATATTGCCCCGCGTGGAGGCTGCGCGTGTGCTGGAACATGCGGCTAAGGCTGACATTGTGCTGACGAACAAGGTGCGTTTTCCGCGCGAAGTGATTGAGAAACTGCCTAACCTGAAATACATTGGCGTGATTGCGACGGGATTTAACATCGTGGACATCGATGCTGCGCGCGAGCATGGCATCGTGGTGACCAATGTGCCTGCCTACAGCACGATGAGCGTGGCGCAGATGGCCTTTGCTCACCTGCTGAACATCGCCTACCGTGTGCAGCACTACACCGACGAGGCTCACGAGGGCGTTTGGAGCCGCTGTCCGGACTACAGCTACAGCAATACGCCGCTCATTGAGTTGGCCGACAAGACGATGGGTATCGTGGGCCTGGGCAACATTGGCAGCGCGGTGGCTCGCATTGCGCAGAGCTTTGGGATGAAGGTGCTTGCCTACACCTCGAAGGCCGCCGACCAGCTGCCCGAGGGCGTGGCTAAGGCTGCCGACCTTGACGACCTGTTCAGCCGTAGCGATGTGGTGAGTCTGCACTGCCCGCTGACCGACGAGACGCGTGGCCTGGTGAACCGCCACCGCCTGAGCCTGATGAAACCCAGCGGCATCCTGATCAACACCAGCCGTGGACCGCTGGTGGTGGAGCAGGACCTGGCCGATGCGCTGAACAGCGGCCGCCTGTTTGCCGCCGGAGTGGATGTGCTGCAGGAGGAACCCCCCAGGCCCGACAATGTGCTGCTGCACGCCCGCAACTGTTACTTCACCCCTCACATTGCCTGGGCCACCTATGAGGCCCGTGAGCGCCTGATGGATGTGGTGGTAGGCAATGTGAAGGCCTTCATCGAGGGCCATCCCGTGAACGATGTGACGAGGCTGTAATCGACCGATACCGGTCGATTACCCATTGTTGTTGCCCCGGGCGATGCTGGGGGCTGGTTACTTGTTGCGGTCGATGATGTAGCGGAAGATGTCGTTGAATTGACTGATGGTTTCGTTGGGCTGGTAAGGTGCCATGATGGCTTCGGCCTCGGCGCGCAGGCGCCCCATGGTTTGATGGGCATACTCGATGCCGCCGTTAGTCTTGGCGAAGTCGACGAGCCGCAAGATGTCGTCGTCGGTGAGTTGGGACTTGTGCACGAGCTCGATCATCTCATCGTGCTCGGGAAGATTTTCTTGCCCCAAGGCATAGATGAGGGGCAGCGTGATTTTGCCCTCGCGCAGGTCGTTGCCGGTGGGCTTGCCTATAGTGGGGTTGTTGAAATAGTCGAATGTGTCGTCCTTGATCTGGAAGCAAAGTCCCAGCAACTGGGCAAAACGCTTGAGGTCGTTGAGCACCTCGTCGGTGGCGCCTGCAGCGAGTCCGCCCACCTCTACGCAGCTGGTGAAGAGGGAGGCCGTCTTGCGGCCGATGACGCGCATATAGAGTTGCTCGTCGATGTCGCGGTGCTGGGCATATTCAATCTGGTCGATTTCACCTATCGAGAGGTCGGTGCCGAGCCTTGAGAGCACATTGAGGATGCGCACATCGCCCGTGTTGACGGCACACTTCAGAGCACCGCCCACAAAGTAGTCGCCCACGAGCACAGCAATGTGGTTGTCCCAAATGCTATTGATGGTGGGGGCGCCGCGACGCTCCTTGCTGCGGTCGATGACATCGTCGTGGATGAGCGAAGCATTATGCAGCATCTCGATGGCTGCGGCAGCATTGAGCACATTGTGCGAAATGCCGCCAAAGAACTTGCCGCTGAGCAGCACCAGAATGGGCCTGATTTGCTTTCCCTTGGTGTGCAGATATTGGGTGACGATGGCATTGGTCAACGAGCTGTAGCTGTTGAGCAACACCTCACTGATGAGCTGGTTGAGCTCATCGAGTTCGGTGCGTATGGTAGCCTGTATGTGATCTAATGTCGTCATACCCTCAAAAACGGTGCAAAATTATGCAAAATATGTGGCATAATCAAACTTTTCTTGATTTTGCGGTGCTTTGGGCACCATTTTAGTTCATTTAAAGTCCCCAAGAGCAGGAAATTGATATCACTCATCGCAGCTGCATGGTGTCGCCAGGTTGCAACTTGGTAGAACGGGAAATTTCGTTAATTTTAAGCAGATTTGACAGACGAATGCCAAAGTCCTGGGCAATGCTCCAGGGCGTGTCGCCCTTGCGAATGGTGTAGATGTCAAAGCCCTCGGGCGCTTTGGAGGCTTTTTTCTCAAGATAGAGTTTGGTGCCTGGGGCGAGTGGTGTGGATTCATCGTCGATGTCGTTAAACTCAAGCAGTTTCTTGGTCTTGAGGTTGAACTCGGCAGCGATGGCATCGTAGGTGTCGCCTGCCACAGTGAGCACATAGTGCAGTTTCCACTTGCGTTTCACCGAGTGCAAGGCCGCCACATTGGCAAGCACTTCCTGGTCTTTGTTCTTGTTGCTTTTCAGGTCGTGGTCGATGCTGTTGCTGCCATGTCTCTTGTCTTTCTTGTCTTGTTTGGCATGCTTTCGGGTGCTTGCTGTCACGGGCTGTCCGTTGTCGTAGTTATAGAGTTCGTATTGCTCAATAATCTGGATGAGTTTCTGTGGATAGGCGGTATCCTCGGCATAACCGCACTCGCGCAGGCCTGTGGCCCATCCGCGGTAGTCGGTCACTTCCAGATCGTAGAGCCGGCTGTAGCGCTTTCCTTGCAGGAACAGGGAATGATCTTTGAACGAGTCGGCAGCCGAGCCATACTGTCGATAGCACACGCGGCGGGCCGAGTCGCCCACCTCTACCACCTCGCCATGCCACTGGCGATGGCACTTGATGCCGAAGTGGTTGTTGCCCTCGCGTGCCAGGTAGCTTTTGCCTGCGGCACTCTCGAGCAACCCCTGTGCCAGTGTGATGCTTGCCGGAATGCCGTAGTGCTGTTGCTGCTCAATGGCAATGTCCTTATACTGCTCGATGTATTGCAAATAGGACGCCATTTGGCGCTGCGCCGATGCATTCATGTAAAAGAAGTGCATGAAAATGACGCAAAAAACGGCAATTAGATTGTTTTTTGAAAAATTATAAATATATTTGCAGTTACAAAAACAATTAATCTTCATCATTATGAAAGAAAGAAATGTGATTACAAAGATACAAGTTTATTCTTATACAGAACTAACTGATGCCGATAAAAAACTTGTTGACCTTGCAAAAGAGGCCACAAATGCGTCGTACGCGCCCTATAGCCACTTTCATGTGGGCGCTGCACTAAGGCTTGAGAATGGTGTGATGATTAAGGGAGCCAATCAGGAGAATGCCGCATTTCCGGCTGGCCTGTGCGCCGAGCGCAGTGCCTGTTTTAACGCCGGCTCCAACTATCCCGATGTTCCCATCGAGACGATAGCCGTGATCGCTGTGCAGAACGGCGAGGTGGTCGAGGATCCCTGCTCACCTTGTGGCGTGTGTCGCCAGGCGTTGCTCGAGTTCGAGACCCGTGCAGGCAAACCCATGCAAGTGCTGTTGGCTGGCCGCGACACCGTTTACCGCCTGGAGAGTGTTAAAGACCTGCTGCCGCTCTCGTTCACCGAGTTCTGATAGCAAGCGTTCGTCTAAAGATAAACAGAAGAGCAATCACCGAGGTTAACACCAGTGATTGCTCTTGTTGTCGAATAATACTATGAGAAATTTATGTAATGATGATGTTTTGTTGCTATGATTACTTGGAGAGGAATTTAGAGGCAACATAGGCATTGAAAGCATCCTTGTAAAGGTCACCTACGGGTATGTCGGTATCGTTTTCAAGTATGATGTGATTCCTGCTCATTTCCCTGATTTTCTTGAGATTGATGATATATGAGCGATGCACACGCATAAACGAGGCCGAGGGCAGTCGCTCTTCCATCTTCTTCATGCTGAGCAACACCACAATGGGTCGCGGCTTGCCTTCGACGAAGATGCGCAGATATTCGCTCATGGCCTCGATGTGGGTGATTTCGCTCAGGCTCACGCGCATAATCTTGTACTCGGTCTTGAGGAAGATGGTGTCGTCTTCGTCGGCGCTCGAAACCGAAGCGGTGCGCAGCAGGTCGAACTGGCGTTTCACCTTCTCGGCAGTTGCCTTGAAGTCGTCGAGTCCGAATGGTTTGAGCAGGTAGTCGAGCGCATTCACCTTGTAACCCTCGATGGCATACTCGCTATAGGCGGTAGTAAACACGATGATGGGTGGCTCGGTGAGCGACTTCACAAACTCAAGCCCGTTGACATCGGGCATATTGATGTCGACAAAGAGCACATCGATTGCGTTGTTGTTGCACGCATCCACAGCTTCCTGGGCGCTGTGACAAGTGCCGGCAAGTTCAAGGTAAGGCACTTTTTGTATGTACGACGCGAGTTTCTTGAGTGCCAGAGGCTCGTCGTCAATAGCTAAACATCTAATCATGGTTTATCGGTTTTTAGAAATTCAATAGGTATGATGAGTTGAATGGTGTAAACATCGTCGCCATTGTCGATTTCCATGCGGGCTGCGTCGCCATAGATGAGCCGCATGCGCTTGCGCACATTGGAGAGCCCCACGCCGCCTTCACGCTTGACGGGTGCTTTGGCTTGCGTGGCATGCTTGCTGTTGACGCAGGTGAAATGAATAAAATCGCCCTCCAATACGGTATTGACATCGATAAACGACTCTTCCTTGTACGACACACCGTGCTTGAAAGCGTTCTCGATGATGGGGATGAGCAACAGCGGAGCGATGGCCACATCGGGACGCATGGGCAGCGGAGTGGCGCGCAGTTTGATGCGCACATTGTCGGCATATCGCAGCCGCATGAGCGCCACATAGTACTTGATGAACTCCATTTCCTTGGTGAGCGGGATGCGCTCGATTTCGCCATCATAGAGGATGTAGCGCATCATCTTCGACAGCTCAACAATGGTTGCCTTGGCTTTTTCGGGTTCGATGTCGACCAGGGCATGAATGTTGTTGAGCGTGTTCATGAGGAAATGGGGATTAATCTGATAGCGCAGGTAGGCAAGTTCCTGTGCAATGTTCTCCTTTTCCAGTTCTTCAAGTTCCTTTTTGTCTTTTTTCGACTTGTAATAGAACTTGGTGCCCAGATTGGTGCCAATTGCAAAGATGAGGATGGCAAATACCGAGATGTCGCGCATGTTGAGCAAGGGCTTTTTCCCCGTGAGAACCGTACTCACACTCGACGAGGGAGGTGGCGGGGCCGGTGCCGAAGTGGGTGTCGCTGAAGTTTTCTCGATGGGGGGAGCGGGATTGGGGCCTGCAGGTTTTTGAGAGCACCTGAAGAAGGAGAAAGCTATAACAAAGATTATGCTAAAAACAATATACTTCTTGCGGTTACTTTGGTAGACCAAGATGGGCGCAATCAAAAAGTTGTGGATGATGAATGCTGCCAGATAACAAACGAGAATGCCCCAGAAACGCGTCACTTCGTACCATGCTGCCGATGAAATGCCGAAAGCGGCCGAGCGGAACCAGATTCCCAAAATGGGTGCGGCGAACAGAAATATCCACACTATGAGATAAATCAGGTTCTCCTCTGTGAGCAGTTTCTTTTTAATAGACATCTTTTCCGTCATATCCTGCGCCTAAACTGGTTATAATGATACAAAATTAATCAATGAATATAACATTATGAAAAATAATCAGTCATTCACTGAATATTTCAAGCGAATGACTGATTTTTGATATTGTATTCAAATTTTCTTTAAATAAAAGTATTTTCTGTGGTTAAAATATCACCACATAGTAGTGCGGTCCGGTCTCTTTTGACTTGTAACCCTCGGCCAGCATGAAAGTGCCAGTCACATCGAGCGCAGCAGCATTGGTGCTGTAGACATAGAACGAACCGGCAGTGATGCTCATGGCTCCGTCGCACTTCACACCCTTGGGCGAAGCAAGGCCTTTCTCGCCTGTGGTGACGATGTTGAGTTCGCCGCCATCGAAAGTGAAGTTGCCGTTCACATTGATGCCTTTGGCACCCTCGCCAGTCATCTTGATGTTGAGCGTGCCGCCCGTCATGGTGAGGGTGCTGTCGCACTTCACACCGGCGCAGCTGGTGGTGTCGCCTTGCTCGACGATGACGCCTCCCGAACCAATGATGGTGGTGCGTCCGCCGGCAATCGCCACATTGGCCTCGCAGTTAATGCCCTTGGCGCCGCTCGCTGTGGTCTCAATGTTGATTACGCCACCATCAATCCACACGCCGTCGTTGGTCTTGATGCCGTTACGCATCAGTGCCTTGGCATAGAGCCTGACTCCTGGTCGAATGCGCAGGTAGTCGTCGCTGGCAATGGCGTTGCGGCCGTTGGCAATGACATTGAGCGTGCCTTTGCCGCTCACGATGATCTGGCCCTCGCTGAAGAGGGTTCCCTTCATGTCCTCGTTGGCCACATCGGCATAGGTGGAACCGTCCTCAAGGCGGTTGGTGGTGCCGTCGGCCACCACCAGATACAAGGTCTTGCCGCACTGGTTGTTGATGGCAGCGCCATTGGGATTGGTGAGCGTCACACCATTAAGCATGAGTTTAAACTTGTTTTCGCTGTAAATCTTGAGCGAACCGTCGGAACTGGCACCCGAGAGGATGTATTCGATCTTCTTGGTCGCCGTCTTGATGACCACATGGTTGCCTGTAACGGTGGCTGACACCTTCGAGGTGGCGCCAGTGACTTGTGCGTCGCCCGACTCGCTGAAGCTGATGTAGATGGTGTGCTTGAATTCGGCGTTCTCCACATAGTCGCCATAAGTGGGGTCGGTCTCAGCGGTAGGCACCACATCGGCAGCCTCTTCGAGTGCCGTAGAGTCTATTTCGATGCTTTTCACCTCGATGGGCGGCACCACAATAGTGTCGGTATCAACCACAACAGTATCGGTCTTGCCTATGATATTGCTGAAGTCGGTGTCGTCGTTCTCGCACGACACAGCAAACGACGCAAGCAGCCATGCGGCTATATAATAAAGAATGTGTTTCATTGCATAATGAATTAGAATTTAAACTTGTAGCTGAGTCCTATCATGTGCTCGTCAGCCTCGTTGTCATCATCGTTCTTGTTCACAAGCTGGTAACGATAGTAGATGCCGAACTCGTGCTTTTTCTTGAGCGTGTAGTCGACCCCGGCGTTGAAGCGCGTCTTCTCAAGGGCCATGTCGTTGAACAGTTCGGCACTCACATAGGGGGTGAACTTGCACTTGGGAATGTTGTAGTCGATTTTCAGGCGTGAGCGCAACATGTGCTTGTGCTTGGTTTTGACATCGGTATCCTCCCACCACTCGTTATCGAAGTCGTAGCGGCATGTGGTGGTCTCGGGCCGATAGGTGTACTGGTAGCGCTCGCGAATCGAGAACCCAAAGCGGCCCAAATCAAAACTGCCTGTGAGCGACGCGGTGAAGCGGTGGCGTGAACCCCAGTAGGATGGACGCCAATTGTTGAAATCGCCCGTGACATTGTAGGTGATTTTCTCGCGGTTGTTATCGTAGAGCCACTGGTAGCCCACGT
>JAEEGL014308716.1_pt1 | contig 10024 bp, 19 predicted proteins | sample 9134231 | NCBI WGS metagenome assembly JAEEGL01 (sample SAMN16246548, study PRJNA631951) | gut metagenome | biome: gut microbiome; feature: rumen; material: fiber-attached | host: Bos | place: Iran: Karaj | collected 2018-10 | reverse complement strand
GCGGCCCTTACGTGTACGAGCGTTGTTCTTTGTGCTCTGACCACGGAGCGGCAAACCGATACGGTGACGGATTCCTCTGTAGCAACCGATATCCATCAAACGTTTGATGTTGATCTGGATCTCGCTGCGGAGTTCACCTTCTGTCTTATAGTTGTCGGCGATGATGTTACGGATTGTGTTCTGCTCATCGTCTGTCCAATCCTGGACTTTCTTCTCAAACGGTACATTGGCTTCTGTAAGGATAGCCTTTGCAGCCGAACGGCCGATACCGTAAATGTAGGTTAAAGATATTTGACCTTGTTTGTTGTTCGGGATATCTACACCAGCAATTCTAGCCATAATTTATCTGTTTTTTGTTAATTAACCCTGACGTTGTTTTTCTTTAGGGTTCTTTTTGTTAATTACATACAATTTACCTTTGCGACGCACTATTTTGCAATCGTCTGATCTCTTCTTGATTGATGCTCTGACTTTCATTTTATATACTTTTTTTATCTTTTTCGAAGCATTCTTTTTTTAGGGCGCAAAATTACGCTTTTTTTTGTTACGTTCAACAAAAAATACGTAAAATTATTTGTATCTGAAAGTTATACGACCTTTTGTCAAATCGTATGGCGACATTTCAAGTCTCACTTTGTCGCCCGGAAGGATTTTGATGTAGTGCATTCTCATCTTTCCGGAGATGTGGGCGATGATTTGAAGTCCGTTCTCCAATTCTACGCGGAACATGGCGTTTCCGAGCGATTCGGTAACGGTTCCGTCTTGTTCAATTGACATCTGTTTTGCCATATAATTTCCTTTTTATTTGTTGTTTTCTACTGCTTCCGCCCATTCAAAACTCGATAGTATCTCGGCTTTACCGTGGCGCACCGCGATGTCGTGCTCGAAATGTGCAGCCGGTTTCCTGTCACGTGTGGTGATGGTCCAGCCGTCGCGTTCCTGTACGATCTCTTTCTTGCCGAGTGTTATCATCGGCTCGATGGCGAGCACCATGCCTTCAGCGAGTTTCGGGCCTGTGCCGCGTTTGCCGTAGTTAGGCACTTGTGGGTCTTCGTGCATCCTGCGTCCGACACCATGGCCGACGAGTTCGCGAACGACACCATAACCGTATTGTTCGACGTGCTGCTGCACAGCGAAGCCGATGTCGCCCACCCTGTTGCCTGCCACCGCCGCCTCGATGCCTTTGTAAAGTGATTCCTTCGTGCGTTTGAGAAGGAGCTTCACCTCTTCCGACACCTCGCCGCAGCAGAAGGTATAAGCGGAGTCGCCGACGTAGCCGTTGAGCACTGTGCCGCAGTCGACAGAGACAATGTCGCCGTCGCGGAGCTCGTAGTCACCCGGGATGCCGTGGACCACTTGCTCGTTGACCGAGATGCATAGACTTCCGGGAAATCCGTCGTAGCCTTTGAAGGCCGGAGTCGCTCCATGGTCTCTGATAAACTCTTCAGCGAGTTTGTCGAGGTCGATGGTACGGACTCCCGGACGTATATGCTTCCCCACTTCGCCGAGGGTCATGCCCACAAGCAAAGCGGCTTGTCTCAACAATTCGATTTCACTATCTGTTCTGTAATGAATCATATCTCTTTGTCGAAATTACATTCTGCCGACGCGTCCTTTGATGCGGCCTGACTTTGTGAGACCGTCGTAGTGACGCATAAGAAGATGACTTTCAATTTGTTGCAATGTGTCTAACACCACACCGACGAGAATCAGCAATGATGTGCCGCCATAGAACTGTGCGAACTGCTGGTTGACACCCATTATTGACACGAGGGCTGGCATGATAGCCACGACGCCGAGGTACAATGAACCCGGAAGGGTGATTCTCGACATGATGGTATCGATGTAGTCTCTCGTCTGCTTGCCTGGTTTCACGCCAGGGATGAAGCCGCCGTTCTTCTTGATGTCTTCTGCCATCTGTGCCGGGTTGATGGTCACAGCTGTGTAGAAGTATGTGAAGGCGACGATGAGGATGAAGAACACAAAGTTGTACCAGAAGCCGTTCATGTTAGTCATAGCTCTCATGAAGCCGCTCAGATTCTCAGCGTTGGAGTATCCGATGATGGTGATAGGCACAAACATGATAGCCTGGGCGAAGATGATTGGCATAACGCCAGCAGCGTTCACCTTGAGCGGGATGTACTGGCGGACACCGCCGTACTGTTTGTTGCCGACCACGCGTTTCGCATACTGTACCGGGATCTTACGTGTTCCCTGGACGAGAAGTATTGTCATGATGATGACCAGCACGAGGAATACGATCTCGAGCAAGAAGAAGATAGGACCGCCGACACCTTCAGTGAAGCGTGATGCTATCTCAGCGAACAGGGCGAATGGCAGACGTGCGATGATACCAATCATGATGATGAGTGATATACCGTTGCCGATGCCCTTGTCGGTGATACGTTCGCCGAGCCACATGATGAACAAAGTACCTGCGATGAGGATTATCACTGATGAAATCCAGAAGTACAATGACGGGGCGGCTCCTGTGAACGGATAGATAGCTGTGGCTGGGAGCTGGGCTCTCAGGTTAGCGATGTAACCCGGAGCCTGCACTGCCACGATAAGCACTGTAAGGTAACGTGTGATCTGGTTGATCTTACGATGGCCGCTTTCCCCTTCTTTCTGCAGACGCTGGAAGTAAGGGATAGCCATGCCGAGCAACTGGATGATAATACTTGCGGTGATGTACGGCATGATGCCGAGAGCAAACAACGAAGCATTTGCGAATGCGCCGCCTGAGAACATATTCAACAAACCAAGGAGACCTGAGTTGCTTTGATTCTTCAACGCAGCGAGTTCATTAGGGTCGACGCCAGGCAGTACCACGTACGAGCCGAAGCGGTAGATCGCAATGATCAACAGCGTATAGAGGATGCGCTTGCGCAACTCCTCGATTTTAAAGATATTCTGGATGTTCTCTCTGAGTCGTTTGTTTGACCACATGATGGCTGCAACGACCAAGACCACCAAAAACACTATTAATAACTCCTGCATATCTCTTTAGTTTAGTTGATTAAATTTTCTCAATAGTACCGCCAGCCTTTGTGATAGCCTCTTCAGCGCCTTTCGACCATGCGTTGGCTTTCACGTTGACTGCCTTTGTCAATTCACCGTTTCCGAGAATTTTAACGAGTTCATATTTTCCGACGAAGCCGTTTTCTTTCAACAGTTCTGGTGTGATGTCGGTGATGCCGCTGTTAGCGAAGTCTTCGAGAACCTCGATGTTCACTGCGCGGTATTCCACGCGGTTGATGTTCTTGAAGCCGTATTTAGGCACGAGACGTGCGAGAGGCATCTGACCGCCTTCGAAACCGATCTTGTGGGTGTTGCCTGAGCGTGAGCCGGCTCCCTTGTGACCACGTGTTGATGTTCCGCCGTAGCCTGAGCCTTGTCCGCGACCGATTCTCTTACGATCTTTCACAGAACCTTCTGCCGGTTTAAGATTACTAAGATCCATAACTATTTTTTAATTTCTTAGTTTAACAATTAGATTTCTTCAATTTTGAGAAGGTGTTTCACTTTCTCAACCATGCCAGCCACTGAAGGGTTTTCCATGTCCACTTCAACTGACTGATGCATCTTTCTGAGGTTCAAGCTCTTGAGAGTGTCCTTCTGATCCTGTGGTCTGCCGATGCCACTTCTAATCTGAGTTATTCTTACTTTTTTCATTTTTTCAAAATTTTAGATTATCCGTTAAACACCACATCCATGTCAACACCTCTCATCTGGGCTACTGTGCGGGCGTCGCGCATCTTTGCAAGAGCTGCGAAGGTAGCTTTCACCACTGAGTGAGGGTTTGATGAACCTTTTGACTTAGCGAGAACGTTTTTCACGCCGACGCTTTCAAGAACTGCACGCATTGCACCGCCTGCGATGACACCGGTACCAGGGGTAGCTGGTTGGATGTACACGTAAGCACCGCAATATTTGCCGTACTGCTCGTGCGGAAGAGTACCGTTGATGACCGGAACCTTGATGAGGTTCTTCTTTGCATCTTCAGTGCCTTTCTGAACAGCGGCTTGAACTTCCTTAGCTTTACCGAGGCCGTAACCCACGACGCCGTTTTCATTGCCGACGACGACGAGTGCTGCGAAGGTAAATGCGCGTCCACCCTTGGTGACCTTTGTCACACGACCGACGTGGACCAAGCGTTCTTTCAACTCGATTTCCGAAGTTTTAACTTTTTTTACGTTGACTTCTGCCATAGCTTTTAGAATTTTAATCCTCCATTACGAGCGCCGTCTGCTAAAGACTTAACTCTACCGTGATACAAATAACCGTTACGATCGAACACCACTGTCTCGATGCCAGCTGCCTTTGCTTTTTCAGCAATGAGGTTACCGACTTTAGCGGCTTTCTCGATCTTTGTGATTTTTTCTTCTTCGATTCCGTTTTCGCATGAGCTCGCAGCTACGAGGGTCTTGCCAGCTTCGTCATCGATAAGTTGAACGTAAATCTGCTTGTTGCTTCTAAAGACAGACATTCTTGGGCGTGCCGCTGTGCCGCTGATGGTCTTACGGACGCGTCTCTTGATGTTTAATCTTCTTTCGATCTTCTTATTCATCTTTCTTTCAATTTAAAAATTAAACATTATTTACCTGCTGCCTTACCTGCCTTGCGACGGAGCACTTCACCCTCGAACTTGATACCCTTGCCCTTGTAAGGTTCAGGCTTGCGGTACGAGCGGATCTTTGCTGCCACCTGGCCGAGCAACTGCTTGTCGTATGAACGCATCTTGAGGATAGGGTTCTTTCCTCTTTCGTTGATGGTCTCGCATGTGATTTCTGCTGGCATGACGAAAATCATGTTGTGTGAGAAACCGAGTGAGAGCTCGAGCTGTTTGCCGTTGGCTTTAGCTTCAGCTTTGTAGCCGACGCCGACGAACTCCTGAACTGTCTCGAAACCTTCTGATACGCCTTTCACCATGTTGAAAATCAACGCGCGGTAGAGACCGTGTTTGGCTGAAGCGTTAGGGATGTTAGCCGGGCTCACGTGGATGTGGCCGTCTTCAACTTTAAGTTCAACGTCGCCGTGGAAATCCTGGCTCAATGTGCCAAGCTTACCTTTGACGGTGATAACGTTATCTTTGATTGTAACCTCAGTACCTGCTGGGATTGCAATAGGTAATTTACCGATTCTTGATAATGCCATAACTGTTTCCTCCTAAATTATGATACATAGCATAACACTTCGCCTCCGATGTGGAGATTGCGGGCTTCTTTATCTGTCATAATGCCTCTTGAGGTCGAGATGATGGCGATGCCAAGACCGTTCATGACTCTCGGGAGGTTCTCTGAGTCGGCGTACTGACGGAGACCTGGGCGTGAAACGCGGTCGATATTCACGATAGCCGGCTGTTTGGTAACAGGGTGGTATTTAAGAGCGATCTTAATAGTACCTTGAGGACCTTCGTCTTCGAACTTATAGTTAAGGATATAGCCTTTTTCGAAGAGGATCTTTGTGATAGCCTTCTTCACGTTTGAAGCAGGGACTTCCACGATTCTATGTTTCGCATTGACTGCGTTGCGGACGCGTGTCAAAAAATCTGCTATAGGGTCTGTAATCATAGTTTTAATCCTTTTTAAAATATTACCAACTTGCTTTTTTAACACCTGGGATCAAACCTTTGAGCGCCATTTCACGGAAGTTGATACGTGAGATGCCGAACTGACGCATATAACCTTTTGGACGTCCTGTAAGCTGACAACGATTGTGTACGCGGATAGGTGAAGCGTTTCTTGGAAGCTTCTGGAGGCCTACGTAGTCACCGGCTGCCTTGAGGGCGGCGCGTTTCTCTGCGTATTTCTCTACCATCGCCATTCTCTTGCGCTCGCGCGCTTTCATTGATTCTTTTGCCATATCTTACTTATTTTTTCTGGTTTTTAAATGGAAGACCAAACTGTTTCAACAAGGCCATTGCTTCCTTGTCGGTGTTCGCTGTTGTCACAAAGGTGATATCCATACCGTTGATCTTGTTGACTTTGTCCATGTCGATCTCCGGGAAGATGATCTGTTCGGTGACGCCGAAGCTGTAGTTGCCGTGGCCATCGAAACCTTTGTCGTTAATACCTCTGAAGTCACGAACACGTGGGAGTGCTACAGCGACGAGGCGTTCGAGGAACTCGTACATCTTGTCACCGCGCAACGTCACGCGCACGCCGATCGGGTTACCACGACGAAGCTTGAAGTTGGAAACGTCGTGTCTAGAAATTGTCGGTACGGCTTTCTGTCCGGTGATAGCTGTCATTTCCTCTACACCATAGTCAATCAGTTTCTTGTCGGCGAGAGCTGCGCCGATACCCTGATTGAGCGAAATTTTCAAAAGCCGTGGAACCTGCATCACAGTCTTGTACTGGAATTCCTTCATCAATGCAGGCACGATTTCGCTCTTGTACTGTACTTTAAGTTTGGGTTGATAGTTCATTACTTAATAACCTCCCCTGATTTTTTTGAATAACGGACTGATTTTCCTTGTTCATCTTTTTTACGACCGATGCGGCCGGCTTTGCCGTCCTTGTCACAAACCATGACGTTTGAGGCATGGATGGAAGCTTCTTTCTTTACTATACCACCTTTAGGGTTCTCGGTATTAGGTCTTGTATGCTTCGACACGAGGTTGACGCCATCGACGATGACGCGGTTCTTCTCTGTATCGACGCTGAGCACTGTACCTTTCTTGCCCTTCTGGGTTCCGGCGATAACGACCACGTTGTCGCCTTTCTTAACAAACATTTTACTCATAACTTCTTTCCTTTCTTAATTAGAGTACCTCAGGTGCAAGAGATACGATTTTCATATACTGTTTCTCACGCAACTCTCTGGCTACTGGTCCAAAGATACGAGTTCCTAACATTTCGCCTTGTCCATTGAGGAGGACGCATGCGTTGTCGTCGAAGCGGATGTATGATCCGTCAGGACGGCGTGTTTCCTTCTTTGTGCGGACTACGACTGCCTTTACTACTGAACCCTTCTTCACGTTACCGCTTGGAAGAGCGTCTTTTACTGTGACCACGATGACGTCGCCGATACGGGCATAACGTTTCTTGGTTCCGCCTAATACTCTGATGCAGAGCACTTCCTTTGCACCGCTATTGTCGGCTACTGCAAGTCTTGATTCTTGTTGTAACATTACTTGGCCCTTTCTATTATTTCAACGAGTCTCCAACGTTTGTTCTTGCTCAATGGACGTGTCTCCATGATGCGCACGGTGTCGCCGATGTTGCATTCATTTTTCTCGTCATGTGCGAAGAATCTTGTTGATTTCTTAACGAATTTACCGTAAATCGGGTGTTTTGTACGACGTTCAATCACAACGACGATCGTCTTGTCCATCTTGTTGCTGGCAACGACTCCGATTCTCTCTTTTCTAAGATTTCTTTCTTCCATTTCTTAAATCCTTTCGTCGTTTATTATTTAACGTTCTTTTCAGCATTCTGACGCTTTGTGAGCTCTGTCAGCATGCGTGCTAACTGTTTACGTGTCTCGCCGAGCTTATTCGGATTGTCCAATGGAGAAACTGCGTGTTGCATTTTCATTTTGACATATTGATCGCGTGTGGCGTCGATACGTTCCATCAGATCAGCAGTACTTAATTCATTGATAGCTTCTTTCTTCATAGCGCAATACTGTTTTTATTCGACATAATCTCTTCTAACCACAAATTTAGTTGCTACAGGAAGCTTTTGAGCGGCTAAGCGGAGTGCTTCTCTTGCGACTTCAAGCGGCACGCCCGCAGCTTCGAAAAGCATGTGACCTGGAGTTACGCGAGCTACGAAGTACTCGACGTCTCCTTTACCTTTACCCATACGAACCTCAAGAGGCTTCTTGGTGATAGGTTTGTCAGGGAATATTCTGATCCAGATCTGTCCTTCACGTTTCATGTGACGTGTGACAGCTTGACGTGCAGCCTCAATCTGGCGGGCTGTGATCAGGTGCTCCTCAAGTGTTTTAATACCAAAAGTACCGAAGGCGAGTTCATGGCCGCGGTGTGCGTTGCCTTTCATCTTGCCTTTCTGAGGTCTTCTGTATCTTGTTCTTTTAGGTTGTAACATCGTTTATAGTTTTTTTATTTCTTACTTAGTAGTACGTTTATTACGACGTGGGGCGCCACCTTGTGGTTTGCCTGGGTTGCCGGCTTTCTTAGGAGCGGCAGCGGCTGTGGTGGTAGGCACCAGTTCCGGACGACCGTAGATCTCACCTTTGCAGATCCACACCTTGATACCGATGCGGCCGTATGATGTGTGAGCTTCCACGAGTGAATAGTCGATGTCGGCGCGCAGTGTGTGCAGCGGAATACGACCTTCCTTGTAGGTTTCCTGACGAGCCATTTCAGCACCACCGACACGGCCTGATGCGATGACCTTGATACCTTCGGCACCAATTCTCATTGTATCTGACACAGCCTTCTTGATGGCGCGGCGGAATGATACACGTCCTTCAATTTGCTTTGCGATTGAACTTGCGACGATGAATGCGTCGAGTTCTGGTCTCTTGATCTCGCTGATGTTGATCTGAATCTCCTTACCGATGAGTTTCTTCATCTCTTCCTTCAACTTGTCGACCTCTGTACCACCTTTACCGATGATAACGCCCGGACGAGCTGTGAAGATAGTGACTGTGACGAGCTTTATTGAACGCTCGATACCGATTTTAGAGATACCAGCCTTACCGAGACGGGCGTTAAGATACTTGCGGATCTTATCGTCTTCACCGATGTTCTTGGCTGTTTCTTTACCACAGTACCAGTTTGAGTCCCAACCTTTGATGACTCCAAGTCTTAGACCTATTGGATGAGTTTTCTGTCCCATTGTAATCTTAATTAATTCTTTTCTTCAACATTAGCTTCTGAGGCTTTCATATCTGCAATTCTGCTATCGACGATGATAGTGACGTGGTTAGAACGTTTGCGGATGCGGTGTGCACGGCCCTGTGGGGCTGGCTGAATGCGCTTCAGTGTGCGGCCTTCATCAACAAATATCTCTTTTACGTACAGGTTAGCGTCTTCGATACGTTTACCCTCGTTCTTTGCTTCCCAGTTGGCGATAGCTGAGCGGAGTAACTTATACACCGGCTTTGCTGCCGCTTTAGGTGAGTATAATAAGGCATGCAGTGCAAGTTCCACTTTCATTCCTCTAATCATGTCAGCGACAAGGCGCATCTTGAATGGCGAGGTAGGCACATTGCTCAACTTTGCCATAGCTACCTGTTTCTTAGCTGCCTTTCTGGCTTCTGCTGCGTTATGTTTTCTTGCTCCCATAGTTCTTATTATTTAACATCTTTTCTATTGCCCGAGTGGCCTCTGAATGTACGTGTTGGTGCGAACTCGCCGAGTTTGTGTCCAACCATGTTCTCAGTCACGTATACCGGGATGAATTTATTACCGTTGTGAACAGCGATGGTTTGTCCAACGAAATCAGGTGAAATCATTGAAGCTCTTGACCAAGTCTTGATAACGGTCTTCTTTCCTGTTGCTACATTATCCAACACTCTCTGTTCGAGTTTATAGTGGATATATGGTCCTTTTTTAAGTGAACGACTCATAATTTCTCTTTTTTACTTGGTTAATTACTTCTTACGTCTTTCAATGATATACTTGTTGGATGCGTTCTTTGGGTGACGTGTCTTGTAGCCCTTTGCCGGCAAGCCCTTACGGCTTCTTGGATGGCCACCTGATGCACGGCCTTCACCACCACCCATCGGGTGATCGACAGGGTTCATAACAACACCACGGACGCGTGGGCGACGGCCCAACCAGCGGCTACGACCTGCCTTGCCTGATTTCTCGAGGTTGTGGTCGGCGTTCGACACTGTTCCGATTGTAGCTCTGCAAGCCTGGAGGATGAGACGTGTCTCACCTGAAGGCATCTTCAAGATGGCATATTTACCATCACGTGACATCAGCTGTGCGTATGCGCCTGCGCTGCGTGCCATCTTGGCACCCTGACCTGGACGCAACTCGATGTTGTGGATGATTGTACCGAACGGCACATCGCTCAAGAACAATGTGTTACCGATGTTC
>JAEEGL013420432.1_pt1 | contig 10024 bp, 8 predicted proteins | sample 9134231 | NCBI WGS metagenome assembly JAEEGL01 (sample SAMN16246548, study PRJNA631951) | gut metagenome | biome: gut microbiome; feature: rumen; material: fiber-attached | host: Bos | place: Iran: Karaj | collected 2018-10 | reverse complement strand
GCCTCCGGTTGACGAGGAAATAGCATCCGGGATCCTGTCCGGTCAGGGGGAAGTTCAGCTGTCCCCGTTCCCCTTCCCGTTCGGGCTCCGCGGCGTAATAGATCTCCGTGTACAGGATCTTCTTCCCGGGCATCGCTTCCCGGAGCCTGTCGGGAAATCCGCCGTCCAGTTCTCCGAGGTCCACGGCACAGAGGGCGGTGCGGGGAGTCTTATCGAAGGCCGCGGCGATCCGCTCCTCGAGGCTCAGCTCCTCCGGGTCGAGATAGGAGAGCACGCCGAAGCTCTTCTGCTCCGCCATCGTGCTGTTGACGTAGAAGATCTCGCCGATGTAGTCGCAGCAGTCCCCGGACAGTCCGGTGGCGTCCCGGAGGGTTTCCGCCCGTTTGGAGAAGCCCTCCTCCCGGGTCTGGCGCAGCATGCTCGCCGCGAGGGTGTTCTGGGTCTGGGTGAGGGGGAGCAGGACCGCGGAAATGTCGTTGTTCTGCTTGACGAACCGGGTGAAGTGGCCGAGCACGTCGTAGCTCTCCGCCACCGAAAAATCCATGCCGAGGACGATGAGGTCCGCCTCGCCGACGTCCATGCGCGCGTCGTAGTAGACGGCGTAGGTGTTGGTGTCCGGCCGGAACTTCTCCGCCCTGAGCCTCAGCGGCACCGCGAACACCTTTTCGAGCCCGGACGGCGTCACGAACAAAAGCGCAAGCCCCTGCAGCAGAACGACCGCGGCCGCGAAGCAAAGGATTCGTCTGAGGGTCCGTGTCATTTCAGTCCTCCCCGCCAAATGATACGGATGTATTGTACCGTATCCGGCCGCGAAAATCAACAGGATTTCATAAAAACTTTGCTCCCCCGCGTTCATTTTCGCACGCCGGTCGGGGGTCGGCGCGGGGCGGGACAAAGAAATGTTACAATTATTCAATTTCTGCGGTGGAAATCCGTTTTTCGATGTGATATAATAAGGAGTAAGTATTCTCTCGGCGAACCCTGACTGAAAGGAAAAATCCCCCACAATGCCGACCTACCGTGAAAACATCGAGCGGCTTTCCGTCCCCGTGATCCCCATGCGGGGCATCGTCGCTTTTCCCTCAAACAACATCAATTTCGAGCTGGAGCGCGATATTTCGAAGAATGCCTGCCAGGCTGCCGTCTCCGGCGATATGATCGTTTTTCTCCTGACCCAGCGCCGGGTCGAAACCGAAAACCCCACCGCCGACGATCTCTTTACCGTCGGCTGCGTCGCCCGCGTCAAGCAGTCCGTGAAGAACCCGAAAACCGGCACCGTGCGCGTCGTGGCGGAGGGCTTCTGCCGCGGGACCCTTCTGGAACTGAAAGAGGCGGAAGGCTACTATACCGCGGACATCCTCTCGAAGACCGTCTCCGCGGATCTGAACGAGCGCGACATCCGCACCGAAGCCCTCCTCGGCGAACTGCGGAACAAGATGGCGGAAATGCTCCGCTACCGGCCCGCCTTCTCCCAGAGCTTCGAGCTCGCCGCCCGCTCCATCACCAATCCCGGCCTGCTCTCCGACTTCATCGCGGCCCAGCTTTTCGTCCGCTACGAGGACAAGCAGGCGGTGCTCGAGGAATACGATCCCCTGCGCCGGGCGGAGAGGACCCTGCTTCTCATGGAAACCGAACTCGATCTTCTCCAGACGGAGCTCGAGATCCATCAGAAGGTCAAGCAGGCGATGGACGACAACCAGCGGGACTACTACCTCCGCGAACAGCTCAAGGCCATCGAATACGAGCTGGGCGTCGGCGAGGACGGGGACGAGCTCCGCAAGCGGATGGAGGGCGTCAAGCTCCCCGAAAAGGTCCGGGAAAAGCTCGACAAGGAGATCGTCAAGCTCGGGCGCATGTCCCCCGGATCCCCCGAGGCCGCGGTGATCTACAACTACGTCGACACCTGTCTGAACATCCCGTGGGACAAGAAGACCCGGGACCGGGTGGACGTGGACGCCGCCCGCAGGATCCTCGACGCGGACCACGACGGCCTCACGAAGATCAAGGAACGCATCCTCGAATTCCTCGCCGTCAAGCAGCTGAATCCCGATCTGAAAAACCAGATCCTCTGCTTCGTCGGCCCGCCCGGCGTCGGCAAGACCTCCCTCGGAGCCTCCATCGCCCGGGCCATGAAGCGGAAATACGTCCGGGTCTCCCTCGGCGGCATCCGGGACGAGAGCGATATCCGGGGCCACCGCAAGACCTACATCGGTTCCATGCCCGGCCGCATCATCGACGCGCTCACCCAGTGCGGGACGCTGAACCCGGTCATGCTTCTGGACGAGGTGGACAAGATGTGCCAGGACGTCCACGGCGACCCGGCCTCCGCCCTCCTCGAAGTGCTGGACGGCGAGCAGAACCACGCCTTCCGCGACCACTTCATCGAGCTCCCGGTGGACCTCTCCGACATTCTCTTCATCTGCACGGCGAACACCCTCGACACCGTTCCCCGGCCCCTGCTCGACCGGATGGAGGTCATCGAGCTCAACACCTACACGCCCTCGGAGAAGCTCTCCATCGCGAAGAACCACCTGCTTCCGAAACAGCTCAAGCGTCACGGGCTCAACCGCCGGACCTTGAAAATCACCGACGCGGCCATCTCCGGCATCATCGACGGATACACCCGGGAATCCGGCGTCCGCAATCTCGAGAGAGAACTCGGGTCCCTCTGCCGCAAAGGCGCGAAGGTCCTCGTGGAAGAAGGACGGAAAAACCTCGTGATCGACGGAACGGATCTCGAACATTACCTCGGGCCGCGTAAGTTCATCGACGACGAAGCGTCCGCCGCGGATCTTGTCGGGGTCACGAACGGCCTCGCCTGGACCGAAGTCGGCGGGGATCTTTTGAAAGTCGAAGTCCTGCCCGTGGAAGGGAGCGGCAAGATCGAGCTGACCGGCCAGCTCGGCGACGTGATGAAGGAATCCGCCCGGATCGCGGTCACCTGGCTGCGCGCCCACGCGGACGAATACGGCGTCCCGAAGGATTTCTACAAGACGAAGGACATCCACATCCACGTTCCCGAAGGCGCGACCCCGAAGGACGGTCATTCCGCCGGCGTCACCATGACGACCTCGCTGGTCTCCGCCCTCTCCGGCATCCCCGTCCGGCACGATATCGCCATGACCGGGGAGATCACCCTGACCGGCCGCGTCCTCGCCATCGGCGGACTGCGTGAGAAATCCACCGCCGCCTACACCCGGGGGATCCGCACCCTTCTCATTCCGAAGGACAATATGCGGGACATCCCCGAGCTCGACGCCGCCGTCCGGGAGGGAGTGACCTTCATCCCCTGCACCACCCTCACCGACGTCCTCGGCCACGCGCTGGCGAAACCCGCCGCCGAAGAATCCCTTCCGGTGATCGAAGCGCCGGGGGAGACCCTTTCGGACAGCGGAGCCGCGGAGTTTCCGATGGTCCCGCCCCAGCCGAACGGCCCGAGCCGCGTCCATCTCTGATCCGGACCCGGAGGAGGAGGCCCCATGAAACCGAATCTCAACAACGTCACTCTGAAAATCACGGCGGGTCTGCCGAAACAGTTTCCCGCCTCCCCCCTCCCGCAGATCGCCTTTTCGGGCCGGTCCAATGTCGGCAAGAGTTCCCTCATCAACTGCCTGCTCGGGCGAAAGAACCTCGCCCGGGTCAGCGGTGAGCCGGGAAAGACGATCACCGTCAATTTCTACGATCTGGACGGCAAGCTCTATCTGGTGGACCTCCCGGGCTACGGCTACGCGAAGCGGTCCCCGGAGGAGAAGAAACGCTGGTCCGCCCTGACCGACGGCTATTTCACCTCCAACCCGAACATCGGCGCCCTGAAGCTGGTGATCCAGCTGATCGACAGCCGCACCGGCCCCACCGCCGACGACCGGGACATGCTCCTGTATCTCACGGAAACCGGCCTGCCCCACATCATCGCCGCGACAAAGGCCGATAAACTCAACGCGACAGAGACGGGAAAATTCCTCTCCGGGATGGGAGAAGATCCCCTGACAGCGAAGATCCCCCTCGTGCTCTGCTCCTCGAAATCCGGGCTCGGCCGCGACGCGCTCTGGAAAGCGATCCTCGACGCCGCGGACCCCCGCTGAACATGAAAAGAGAAAGAGGTCTCCATGCTTCTTCACCCCTCCTTTGACGTGAACGCCGCCGGGCATCTCACCGTCGCCGGATTCGACGCCTGCGAACTCGCGGAGCAATTCGGCACCCCGGCGTATTTCCTCGACGAGGACGCGGTCCGGGCCCAGTGCCGCCTTTACCGGGAAGCGTTCCGGGAATCCTTCGGCGGCTCCTCCCTGCCCGCCTACGCCGGAAAAGCCCTCTGCTGCAAGAAGATCTACTCGGTCATCGCGGAAGAGGGACTGGCGGCGGACTGCGTGTCCCCCGGCGAACTCCACACCGCCCATAAAGCCGGATTCCCGATGGAGAAAGTCTTCTTCCACGGGAACAACAAGACGGACGAGGATCTGCGCTATGCCCTGGATCTCGGCGTCGGTCACATCGTCGTCGACGGCGGGGACGAGCTGTGCGCCCTCGAAAAGATCGCCGCGGAGAAGGACGCCCGTCCCCGGATCCTGCTCCGCATCACCCCCGGCATCGACCCCCACACCCACAAGAAGATCGTCACGGGGAGCGTCGATTCGAAATTCGGCGTCGCCGTCGCCACGGGGCAGGCCTTCGGATTCGTCCGGGACGCCCTCGGCTGCTCCCATCTCGTCCTCGACGGCTTCCACTGCCACGTCGGGTCCCAGATCTTCGACACCGAGCCCTTCGAGGACGCCTGCGACATCATGCTCGCCTTCATCGCGAAGGTCCGGGCGGATTTCGGGTTCGAGGCGAAGATCCTCAACCTCGGCGGGGGCTTCGGCGTCCGCTATGTGGAGGACGATCCCGAGGTGGATATCCGGGGGAACATCGCAAGACTCGGCGCGGAGATCGACCGGATGTGCGCCCTCTACGGCGTGGAAAAACCGGCCGTCGTGATGGAGCCGGGACGCTCGATCGTGGCCGCCGCGGGATGCACCCTTTACACCTGCGGGACGGTGAAGAGCATCCCCGGGTTCCGCAATTACGTCTCCGTCGACGGGGGGATGCCGGACAACCCGCGCTACGCCCTCTACCAGTCCAGATACACGATCGTCAACGCCTCCCGCGCCTCCGCACCGGCGGATTTCCCCTGCACGGTTGCCGGACGGTGCTGCGAGAGCGGGGATCTTCTCTCCGAGGATGCCGTCCTCGCCGAACCGAAGCGGGGGGACGTCATCGCAGTCCTCGTCACCGGGGCCTACAACTATTCGATGGCCTCGAACTACAACCGCATCCCGCGTCCTCCGCTCGTTCTGCTCTCGAAGCGGGGTGCGGAGATCGCCGTCCGCCGGGAGACCTATGAGGACCTCACCGCCCTCGATCTCTGACGGACCGCCTCTCCGATTCACACAGAAGCGTCCGCATTGTTTCCCTGTGAAATCGGTACTGAAACCCGAAAGGAATTTTCATGATCTCGAGACTGTCCGGACTTCTCTCCGATCCTTTGAGCTTTCTGCTGACCCTGCCCTGCATCCTGCTCGCCCTGAGCGGACACGAATTCGCGCACGGGTGGATGGCATGGAAACTCGGGGACCCCACGGCGCGCAATCTCGGAAGGCTGACCCTCAATCCGCTGAAGCACCTCGACCCGGTGGGCACGCTCTGCATGGTGTTCTTCGGATTCGGCTGGGCGCGGCCCGTCCCCGTGAACGCCCGCTATTTCAAAAACAACCGGCGGGATTTCGCCCTCACAGCCCTCGCCGGTCCCGCGGCCAATTTCATCATGGCGTTTCTCGGGCTCTTCCTTCTGCATCTTCTGTTCTTCCTCTCGACGGCCTTCCCGCCCTCCTCGGAATTCGGCGCGCGGCTCTGGATGGCGGGGCTGAGGATGGCGCAGTCCTTCGTCATTCTCAATATCTCCCTCGGGGTCTTCAATCTGATCCCCTGCCCGCCGCTGGACGGATCGCGGATCTTCCTCGTCTGGCTGCCTCCGAAGTACTATTTCGGCGTGATGCAGTACGAGCGGTACATCCAGCTCGGGCTGATGCTCCTGCTCTGGCTGGGACTGCTCTCGAAGCCCCTCATGTTCGGCGTGAACGGGCTGTATTCCCTGATGGACTGGGTCATCACCCGGATCCCCTTCTTCCGCATCGGGTGACGCGATGGAAGCTCTCCGATACAGGATCGAAGCCTTCGAAGGTCCGCTGGATCTTCTGCTGACGCTCGTCGAGAAGCACAAGATGGACATTGCGGACGTGCCGATCGACCTGCTCTGCGACCAGTACATGGACTACATCCGGGACGCCGAGGAGCGGGACGTGGAACTGGCCTGCGAATTCCTCTCGATGGCCGCGGAGCTCATGCTCATCAAGAGCCGGATGCTCCTGCCCCGGGATCCCGCGAAGAACGAGGACCCCCGCAAGCCCCTGGCCGACGCCCTGATGGAATACCGGCGTGCGAAACTGGCTGCCGCGGAGCTCTCCGGGCTCTTCGACATCTACGGGACCCGGACGGCGAAGGAACAGGACGACATTTCCCCCGATCGGACCTACGTGGCCGACCACGACGCGGATCTGCTCCGGGCCGCCCTCAGCAGGGTGCTGACGGAAGCGCGCCTGACGGAGAAGACCGCCCACACCGCGTTCGAGGAGATCGTCCACGCGCCGCGGATCCCGGTGGAAACGGTGATGGGGACGCTGATTTCGAAGCTGAAAGAGCGGAACCTCTGGCTGGACGGGTATTTCCGGGATTCCGCGGACCGCTCCGAATGCGTGGCGAAGTTCATCGGGATCCTCGAGCTTTTGAAATCCCACATCGTCGCGCTGGACGAGATCCCGGCGGAGGACGGCGTGTCGGACATGGACGCCCATGTGGAACTGAGGCTGGCGGCGACGGAAGAAGAGATCGCGGCCGCCAATCTCAGCACGGATATTTATTGATTCCAGAGACTACGGAGTTTCAGAGACAAACATGACGGAAACGGAAAACGGCGGGGTCCCGGTCTCCCGCTCTCCCGACGAGCAGTTCGCGGTGATCGAGGCCTGCCTCTTCGCCGCCGGTCATCCCCTGACCTACGCGCGTCTGGGAGAAGTGCTCGGGCTGACCCCCGCGGAATGCGCCGACGCCGTGGAAAAGATGGCCGCCGGCTACAACAATTCGGATCTTCCGAGAGGCGTGATGCTGGCGCGCTACCCGGATTCCTGCCAGCTCTGCACGAAAGAGCAGTACGGCGCGGAGATCAAACAGGCTCTCGGCATCCGGCGGGGCGGGCGGCTCTCGGGCTCCCTGCTGGAGGTGCTGGCGGTGATCGCCTATAACCAGCCGAGCACGAGGACCTTCGTGGACGCCGTGCGGGGGGTGGATTCCTCCTATGCGGTGAACGCCCTGCTCGAAAAGAATCTCATCGAACCATGCGGCAGGCTGGACGTTCCGGGGCGTCCCACCCTCTACCGCACCACCACCGATTTTCTCCGGGTCTTCGGCATCGGCGCGCTGGACGAGCTCCCCGCCGTCAAGCTGAAAACCGACACGGGCGAGAACATCGAAATCACCCCGGGATCCTCCTTCTTCGGAGAACCCGAAGAGGGATAAAAAACGCGAAGGGAGGCGGGCCGGACATGATCGCGCTCTACATCATCCTCGGCATCGTTCTCTTTTTCGCCCTGATCTTTTCGCTCAAAATCAAGGTCTATCTCCGGCTGGAAGACGAGCTGAGGGTGCGGGCGGGAGTCGGTCCCGTGGTCCTCACCCTGGTGCCGTCGAAGCCGAAAAAGCCGCTGAACGAGAAGGACTTCACCCGCGAAAAGCACGAAAAGCGGCTCGAAAAAGACCGGGCCGAAGCCAGGAAAAAAGCGGAAAAGGCCGCCCGGAAAAAAGCCGAGAAGGCAGAAAAGGACCGCAGGAAGACAGAGGCCGCAAAGCTCGCCGAGGCCGCGAAAACGGCGGCGGAAAATCCCGACGAATCGAACGCCGCCTCCAAGATCGAAACGATCCTCGCGCTGGTCGAATTCGTCCTCGGGGAGCTTCCGAAACTGGCCTCGTATTTCCACACCGACATCAGGCGGCTGGATATCACGGTGGGCGGACCGGACGCCGCGGCTGTCGCTCTGAACTACGGGCGGATCTGCGCGGCCTCTTCCCTTCTGGTGGAACTGCTCCGGAACAAGACCGCCCTCCGTCCGAGAACGAATCGCGACATCGCGGTGCGGGCGGACTTCTGCGCGGAGAAAACGGTTTTCCGCGTGGATCTCAGCCTGAAGATCCGCATATTCTCCTTTATCCGCATCGGCTGGCACGCCCTCGTCTGGTTCATCGGACAGAAGATCGAAGAGGCGCGCGCCTGAATCCCTTTTCCGAAATCAAACCGCATCATTCCCCTGCACACAGGAGGTCGTTATGGCAGACAACAACCGAATCGGCGACATCACGAAAACTTCCCTCGACTCCATCCGCGCCATGCTGGATCCCAACACGGTGGTGGGCAATCCCATCGAGACCGCGGCGGGCACCACCATCATCCCGATCTCGAAGGTGAGCGTCGGCTACGCGTCCGGCGGCATCGACTACGCGGGCAAGAAGGACGTGTCGAACAAACCGAACAATTTCGGCGGCGGCGGGGGCACCGGCGTCTCCGTCACGCCCGTGGCCTTTCTCGTCGTGAACAAGGAGGGAGAAGTCAGCGTTCTGAACGTCTCGACCTCCGCCTCCTCCACGGCTCCGGCCGACGCGGTCTCGCAGGTGGTCGGATTCCTCGAGCGGTCCCCCGATCTGCTCGAACGCATCAAAGGCGTTTTCTCCAAAAAAGGAGAAGAGAACAAGATCTGACGGATTTCTCCGGGGATAATCGGACGGATCGGAGCGCATACTGACGGCTGTAATGTCGTATTCGGCGCGGTCCGTCTTTTTCGGATCGGCCTGATCCCGAGGTGATCCGTCATGAAACGCTTCGCTCTCCTTCTGCTCGTCCTCTTTTTCCTCCTTCCGTCCGGGGTTTCAGCCTCCGTTCCCGGGACGGATCTGCCCGATGTGTCCGCCGGGGCCGCCTGCCTCTACGAACCGTCGACCGGGACCTTTCTCTATGAGAAGAACGCCACCGAACGGCTCCCGATGGCCTCGACGACAAAGATCATGACCGCCCTCGCCGCGCTGGAAGCCGTTCCTCCCGATACGGTGATCGCGGCGGCTCCCGAGGCCTGCCGGGTGGAGGGATCCGGGATCGGACTGAAACCCGGGGAGGAGCGGACCGTCGAAGAACTGCTCTGGGCTCTCCTGCTCGAAAGCGCGAACGACGCCGCCGAGGCTCTGGCCTACGGGATCTCGGGCGGGACCGGGGCTTTTGCCGATCTGATGAACGAAAAGGCCGCGGAGCTTGGGCTCATAGACACGCATTTCGTCAATCCCCACGGCCTCGACGCCCCGGAGCACTACACTACGGCGCGGGATCTGGCGATTCTGACCGCCGCGGCGATGGAAAACGAGACCTTCCGGAAGATGGTCGCCTCCCCGCGGCACGAGATCCCGAAGACGGAGGGCACCCGGGTCCTGCTCAATCACAACCGCCTGCTGAGAGAGCGGGGAGACGTGATCGGTGTCAAGACCGGCTTCACGAAACGGAGCGGCCGCTGTCTCGTGACCGCCGCGGAAAGGGACGGGGTGACGCTCATCGCCGTGACCCTGAACGCCCCGGACGACTGGCGGGACCACGCCTCCCTCTACGACGCCGCCTTTCCCCGCTGTCATGCCGTGACTCTTGCGAGATCCGGCGCGCTGGACGTTCGGATCCCCTGCCCCACGGCTCCGGGCGGATGCGTCCACGCCTCGAACCGGGAAGAACTCGGGCGGATCTTCTTCGGTCCCGTCCCTGAGATCGCGGCGCGGATCGAAACGAAGCGGCTGCTCTTTCCGCCGGTTTGCGCGGGGGAGGAGGTCGGCCGGGTCGTCTATTCGTCGGCGGAAGGGGAGATCGGATCCGTCCCGCTGTACGCCGCCTCCGATATTCCCGCCCCCG
>JAEEGL013149364.1_pt1 | contig 10024 bp, 7 predicted proteins | sample 9134231 | NCBI WGS metagenome assembly JAEEGL01 (sample SAMN16246548, study PRJNA631951) | gut metagenome | biome: gut microbiome; feature: rumen; material: fiber-attached | host: Bos | place: Iran: Karaj | collected 2018-10 | reverse complement strand
TCCCACCGTAGTATTCAAGAATGCTCTTGCTGAAGTTTTCCAGGTTTTGCTTCGCGTTGCTTTCGACGCCCATGAAATATATTGCCTTTTTGCCGTCGATGAACTGATTGATTAACGCGGTTTTACCCACGCGCCGACGGCCATAAAGAACAACAAATTCAAATTTATCGGAATTGTACAGCTGATTCAAAGAAGCCAATTCTCGCTCTCTGCCGATAAACATTTTTATCACTCCTACACTGTGCTATCATAAATATATCACAACAAGCAAAATAAGTCAAGTACGATTTGCAAAATCATACTTGACTAATTCACATCATTTAAACAACACTTTCATAGTATACTTTTTATAGAGGCGCTGAGACTATGATAAAAAAGTCTCCAGTAGCTCAAATGGATTGAAGCTACACTGTGTAATTAATCATAGAATCATTACTCGCACCGTCAATTTGATTATTATAAATGAAAACTGATAAAGCTTCTGAATACTCAAGGAAGCGGAGTAAGGACGCCAGTTGTACTCAGATTAGCATTTTACTCCTTGGTTTAATCTCTCCAGTTAAACTATCAATTGTTGCCGTAAAGCTGCAATGTGGATAATTACTGCAACCCAAAAATGAGCCATGTTTTCCGTTTCGCTCAACCAAATCTCCGCCACAAAATGGGCATCTTCCTTCGGATACCATTTGGCTGCGATTTCGATCCAATTCTAGGTTGCTTTGTTTAATACGAGTCTCTTCATCAATCGAAAAATCCTCTATAGTAGCAATTCTCTTTTTGCCCGTACATAGGATAAAAGTATCTGCGTATAAAACACAGTATGCACAGCCAAAACAATCGTCCCACACATTGGCAAACGGTTTTCCGTGCCATTCTCGTGAATGTATAGGGCAATAGTCAACATGAAGCGCAAATCCACGATAATACAAATCCATCTTGTTAGCGTGTTTATAAAACATGCGAAGATATCGTTGTGCCAAAGCATTGTGTTTCCACGTTTTTTCGCTGCAATCTGAGAGCAAAAGCGTCTCTAATTCATCTTTAGCTATAGAATGATCCGTTTGGCTCAAATCAATTTCAATAGTTGAGATATTTGATTTTTTTATCTTTGCCAGTTTATTGTCGTCTATTTTATGTGTTACATAAATCTCCACAATGAATCTCTTTTTTCCTGAATATACAATAATATCCGGAATAATATCGTCAAATCTCTTTTCAAGTTCAACTTTATCAACTGGTATAACTTTAGAAGGAGACAATAACACCTTCCTCTTGGGCGACTTGGGAAACTCTACATAAACTGCGGGTATTTCAATGCTTTTTACACATGATAATACTTCTTTAGCAGCTATATGCAGTGAAGATTCATATCCATATTCACAGGTATGCCCTGCATAATGTGCAAAATGGTGGGTTACTTTGTTTCCTTTTTTTGCTACTAGCTTTTTCCCACAAGCAGGGCAAACGCAACCGCACATAAGCCCACTTTCAACTTCGTCAATATGAACAACATTATTATCCTTAATCGCCCATTTTAATAATGAATCTCGATTATTCACTTAGCCCACCACCAGCTTATTGGTTTTCTTCAAGAACTTCGCCGGGATCGGAGCGTCGAGCTTCCACGTGATGTTCATTGGGCGTGATCCATCATGCTTAACATACTGTGCCGTGCCGAGGAACGTGTACGCCTCCGCACCGTTTGCGATCTTATCTGCCTTGAATTCGCGTACAAACAGCAACACGCGACTTCCCCGTTCCCGATGATGAATATAGCGTTGGCCTGTGGAAGAGTTGTCGGATGTAGTGCTCTGGCTTTGCCAGTGGAACAACTCACTGTTAATGGAATAATCGTTATACATGGTAGTTGGTGAATAATCCTTATCCGCCTTGTTCAGCGTTACGAAAAGAACGTCAAGCTGCTTATCCGGGAGCCATTTCACTCCTTCACGAACAGTAGACGGGCGCAGAAAGTCGACTGCAACTAACAGCTGATCGCGAGTATATGTACAATGCAGATCCAGCGGACAATCAAATCCGACATCTACCGGTGCGTCGATAAAATCAATTCGATCATATTGATACTGCAACAATGCCTGCAATTCCGCAAGCAGAATGGCACTATCCGAGAGTGCATACAAATTCGTAAGCACTTCGTCGTCATTCCAGTCCACGGCCGCCTTGCCCCAAATCGTAATGTAGAACATCTGCAGCATGCGCTGTTCGGCGGCAGATAAACGATCAAAAGCAATGTTGTCCAGATTCGGCAGCAAATTCAGCAGGAACTGAATCCAGCGTCTAGAGTCAATACTCGCTAAGCGATAGAACGCTTTCGTCAGCGTCTCTTCTAACGGTTCGCTAAAATCGTCAATCACGTCTGCACGTGCACACAGTCTTGAAAACGATCCATATTTGTAGATCGAGCGTGGGTCAATGTGATAGTGATCTAAGAAATGAGCCAGGGTCAAGTCCTTGCCGGTGTCTTGCGTAAAGCTCGCAAGCCGCGACACGATACCCGCGCTGTTTCCGTAGGAAGCTCGAATGTTATCAAGCACATATTTTTCTGCTTTACGTTCAAGTTGGATATAGCAACCTTTTGGCAAAGACACAAAGCCATCTTTAATCTCACGCGTCACACTGCGTGTCGTATTTGAAAGCAGAGCGGCAAACTTTTCTTCAAAGTTATACTTCTTATTCGCCTGACCAATAAAGTCGAGCACTGTCAGGCACTCTTTTCCTTCTGCCAATCGCAAGCCGCGGCCAAGCTGCTGGAGGAAAATGGTCAAAGACTCCGTGGGTCGCAGGAATAATACAGTGTTAACCTCCGGTATGTCTACGCCCTCGTTGTAAATATCAACAACGAAGATAAAGCGCACTTCGCCGTTGATCAGCTTATCTTTTGCACTGCGGCGTTCATCGTCAGCAGATTGTCCGGTCAAACAGATCGCAGGAATACCATGTTCATCAAAGTAACGTGACATAAATACAGCGTGTTCAATTGAAACACAGAAGCCAAGGCCCTTCACTTCATCTATGTCCGTCACATATTTGAGCAGGGATTCAACGACCAAATCAGCACGCCGTTTTGCTTCAAAACCACTCATGGTGTACAAATTAGAAAGCTCCGTTTTGTCGTATCCACCTGCAGACCAGCGCAGCTGATCCAAGTCAATGGTGTCCGTGACGCCAAAGTATTGGAACGGGCAAAGCAGCTTCCGATCAATTGCTTCGGGCAAACGGATTTCCGCGGCAACACGATTATTAAAATACGGCAGGATGCTTTTGCCGTCCATACGCTCTGGGGTCGCAGTCAAGCCGAGCAAGATTTGCGGTTGATAATAAGCCAGCAGCTTTTGATATGTCGGCGCAGCAGCGTGATGGAATTCATCCACCACGATAAAATCATAAAAGTCTGGCGACGTCTTTTCCTGAAACGCTTGAGAGTTAAAGGTTTGAATCGACATGAATAGATTGTCAATACTATCCGGGCGATAAGAACCAACAAACATTTCTCCAAAATTTGCGTCTTTCAAAACCGCACGGAAGGTATAGAGACTCTGCTTTAGAATCTCCTCACGATGAGCAACAAACAACAGCCGACAAGGACGGTCGCGATGCGCTTTTTGATACCGCTTGTAGTCCAGTGCAGAAACCACTGTTTTACCGGTACCCGTTGCAGCAACTACGAGATTACACGTGTAACCGCGCACGGTTCGTTCCGCATCCAGCTTATCCAAAATTTCTTGCTGATAAGAATACGGCTGTATGTCCAGGGTATAGATTTGATTCTGATTTGTATCAAGGTACCTTTCAGCCTTCAGAGCGCGCGCCAAACGTTCCTTTTGCCCCTCGCCGTAGAATTCAAACTCGTTGGAGTTCCAGTAGCTTTCGAATGTGGCTTCGATTTTTGCAATCGTTTCCGGCAGATCCTTCTTCGTGACCTTCACGTTCCATTCCAAACCACTGGAAATCGCCGCATTGGAAAGATTGGATGAGCCGACATAGGCTGTTGTAAACCCTGTGTCGCGGTAAAAGACATAAGTCTTGGCATGCAAACGCGTCCGTTTTGTATCATAGCTGACCTTAATCTGCGTGTTTGGCAGCCGGCGCAGCTCCTCAATCGCTTTGACATCTGTTGCACCCATATAGGAAGTTGTAATAATGCGCAGCTTGCCGCCATTCTTGGCAAACGTAGTTAACTCTTCCATCAGAAGACGCAAACCACTCCACTTGATGAAGGAAACCAGCATATCAATCCGATTGCAAGAAACGATCTCCTTCTTTAGCTCAGTATACATCTGCGGTTCATGAATGGCGCCGGTGAACAACGAACTTTGCGCGAGGGATGTTTCTGGCCGCACAATGGCAGCTTTATCGTTAAGCGCAAGCAACGAATTCTGACGGCTGAACAAGGAAAGAAGTTGTTCGGCGCGTTCGGCTACGGACATTTCATCAAAAGACGGTTCTTTCGTTTCAGAGATGATCGCAGAAACGATTCGGTTAACCAACTCAACCTGTAATGTCAGATCTCCGCCGTTATCTTTAACGTTATCAAGTCCCTTTTCAACTACTTCCGCAACATACTTTGCCAATACCTTAGAGGCCTCTGCAGGATCGATAGGCGCAGTTTGACTGAGCTTGTCCGTTTCAGCAAGCTCAGCGTCAAGTGCTTTATTGATGATCTGTTCATATAGGCCGTTCGGTAGCATGGCGTCCTCCATAAATGGATAGTTGAAGATCATTACAATATCGTCAATCAGTACTAACTATTTTTATTATACAAGAAAAGGCGTGAATTAACAAGAGATTTTGACGGTTTCATCTGCCCTCGATTCTGGTATCCGCCACGTTCCTATCATTCAGCCTCTTCACCAGCCGATTCAATCTCCCGTGCAAAAAGCGCTGGAACATCTTCGTGTGACCGAAACGACGGACAAGTCTCTGGCTTAGGGTAAAGTAGACACGGACAAACACGCTGCTCGCAGCAGACTGTTTCAGCGTGTCGTCGCGGAAGCGGCGCAGCGTCCACACCTGCGGACAGTCAGACAAGCCGTAGACAAGGGCGGTGATATAGCTGCCCTCACTGTCGGTATGGCTATTATCCCCCACTCATTTAATTCGGAGCATTATCTCCTCGGAAGGCTATGATTTAACTTCTAGGTTGACTCTTTTTCAAATCAATAAAACTATTAGTCGCTTTTGCAATAATCCTTGTTTCCATCATATCACGCCGCCTGCGTATTTGCAACAACTTTTATAATCACCTTTATCAAAGTCCGAAATTCGGGCGTTAGTAATTTATTGTATATTCTAAAAATGCAAAATTTGTCACTTAGGAAGGCAACAAGTGTACTTTACACAAAAAAGTCAAGTATGATTGACTAAATCGCACCTGGCTATTTTAATAATCAAATTATGACGAGCGTTCAGATATTTCCACCACCGTTTTCCCCTTCCGTTCGGCCAATGCTTTATATTTTCCCGCGCCGCCGGGATACCGTACATAAGTCACAACGACATCGCTGCGGTCAAGCATCCAGCGGTTGCGGTAGTCGATGGCGAAGCGCAGCAGCACCGTCTCAAATCCGACCGGCAGAATCGTATGCGATCCGTCTAACGACGGGTCGTTTTCTTTCGGCAGGTAAGCAAGTACAATGTCATAGTGAATCGGATAGATCTGCGCCAGCTCCGCGAGAAGGCTGCGCGCCATGGTGTCGAAGTTACCCTGGTTACCGACATAGAATCGAGTGATGCTGCGTTGCTCAATCAGATCTATGATTACTTGCCGAAGGAGGGGCTTGACGGTCGGGGGCGAATTACGGTGGCCGAAGAAGGTGCAGGTCATGGTTTCGGTTCAACTCCATCAAATTGACCAGTATAACGGTCAATAATTTGATTCAGTATAGCATACAATAAAACAAAATTGCAACCAATGCTGGTCAATCTTTGTTTTGGAGTGTGTAAAAATGCAACAGAAGCTGCGCCGAGATCGTAATATGGGCGATAATCTGAGAAACCTGCGATTAGATCATAATCTCTCCCAAGAAAAGCTGTGCGCGGAACTGCAGCGCCGCGGCTGTGATATTGGCAGAACAACATATGCCAAATATGAATCCGGTGAATTGAACATCCGCGTCAGCGTTATCATTGAGCTGCGAAAAATATATCAATGCTCATATGATGACTTTTTTGAGAACCTAGATAGTTCAGAAATTAAAAATGTTACAAATTGTTGACTTCGGCAACCGTCAATATTTAGCGTATTCTTTTTAATAAACAGTTAAGCATCTTTCTCAAGGAGAGAACATGGAAACGGTTTCACAAGAATTAATCAAAAGGGTTTTCTCGTTTATCAACAAAACAAAAAAGCAGGCTGATCTGCTTGTTGAAAAAAACAGATGGCATAGAATTATTGCAGCACTTTACGCTTTAGAAGACACTTCCTGTGCTATTCGCTACTATCTCGATTCAGATTATCCAAATGGAATAAATGGCAAGTATTTATTTACTTATGGGCTCTTACAGTCTTTATTCGTTCAAGGCGATGCTGTAGAAAGTTTGATGATGGCACTATTTAATAAAAGTATAGATATGAAAAAGCAGTATCCTTCTGCTTACAAAGTCAGAGAAATACGAAATGATGTCGTTGGACATCCAACAAACCGTGGTGGTCATTCTTATATAAGACTATCTCAACATTCTATGAACAAACAGTCGTTTTACTATATTAAAGATAGCTATGATGATTCTCATATTGAAACAATCAATATTATTAAATCGATAAGCGATACTGCAAAGTGTGTAAATGACGTATTAACGAAAGGAATTGAATACTTGGAAAAAGAATTCCGGGATTACATCGAATCCCATAAGGATCGAAAAATGGTAAAACCCTTTGAACACTTATCATATATAAAGGAGAAAATGCTTTGTCCAAATGAATTAGGTGAATATGGGTATGACACAACAAAAAAGATAATTGAGGAAACAGAAAAAGAGCTTGGTGCTCGTTATGGGAGTATTAAGAATCACGATGCTTGCTGTTACTTAATTGAAGATATTAAGAAAATACACTCAATAATAGACACCCCTAGTAACGAAAGCCACTCTGAATGGAGGCAAATTAGGCATTTCTTATTTGAATTATTATTTTATAAGCTGGAGCAATTAAAAGATTGCTGCGAAGAAATTGATGAATACTTTGAAAACTATGGAGAACCACAAGTTGCCGAGCCGGCATCAGATGCTTCAGTTCCCGTTGTATTTCTAGATGAAGATTTGCTTGAGTAATCTACTCCATTTTATTTCTTTTATATAGCAACGCAGCCGTGACCCGTTCGGATCGCGGCTGTTTTGCTTTTAATAGACGATTTCTCTAATCACCAGCTCTTCTGCGCAGTGCCGGTAGTTGTTCATAAGCCCGACCCAGCGCATGGGATCGGTTGCCTTAAGTTCTTCCGTCACACCGTCAACCTCTGCCATGCCGTCGATGATCGCGTCCACTGTACTTTGCGCATGCTCGTCCACTTCATGCAGATGCTGCCACAGCGACCCGTCCCGCAACATTCTGCTATAGAGCAGCTTATGATGCTCCTGCAGATAGGTCTTACGCATTCTGCCGTACTTGCCGAGGGGCGGGTATTCCTTTTCGGGGAGGGAGAGATCCGGCAGATAAACGTCGCCGTGCAGGGTGTAGTGTAACCCGTTTTGTTCATTATAGATGTGTTTTTTCATAAAAAATGCCTCCTTGTTTTGATTTCACGCAAAGTGTAGCATGAAACCAGCAAGGAGGCAAATGTGCGAAACCATTTTTTGACATTTTATTGTAATCCGATTATTATGAAGATAACGATTAACCAATCTAATATTATGACAACCACGCTGTGAAGACCGCAAAATTTGCGTTCACAACGTGGTTCCTTTTTTATGTTCTGTCTTGAAACTTCGATAAATGCCTTCCCGAATGCCCACCGTAGGCTTCGCGCGCTTCGTCATTTTGCACAACGAATCCCCATCCGCTCGCCCAATTTTAGGACACCAAGTATAAAAATTTCCTCATTCGTCAATGTCATCAGTAGCGGGTCGCCTTGAAGGATATTTATGGTAATTATAATTACAATGTAGTTCAATACAGTATTCAAGATTTCATCGTTGAGGTCACATCCAACGGAGAAAAGCGTTTTGCAAATCACCTTTGTATAAGTTTGAAAAAGATTTCGACTTGAAAGCAGTTTCATTCGGAGGAAAAATTGCTGTTACGATTCCTCATGACGAAACACCGTGTATGTTTAGCCAGATAATCAATATTTCGATCGTCACTTCTCCAACACAAACCGTGCTTGATTTGCTTGGAGTTCCAAGTCGTGGTGAGGAAGCAGCAAACGTTATCATTTAAAACTATATAAGAGGTGACCAACTATTAAAAGTCAAGTCCTTTTGATTAAAAAACAAAAAGCAAAAAAGGGTATATGAAACCAATCCCTCAAGAGAGGACATTTTAAGAAATCAGTTTTTCGAGTTAACGAAGCAGAGAAGAATTGTAGCGGATACCTTTTGTCTGCAAGGTATAAATGACCCCATCACTCGCTTTCATGGAAGGAGCAGGTGATTCTTGCCGAAGCGTTTGGCTTTTGCCCGGCGTGTCACGGGCTTCACGAGCTGGAAAACGGCTGCTTGCAGTGCCGGAAGCCACTCGCGTTGTATGAGATCGCAGCATATCAGCAGATGACCAGCGAAGCTACCGTGCGCAGGACGATCAACAATGTCCTGGATAAAATGCGGAAACAACTTCTTGCGTCGGGGTGGTTTGCACCGGAATAAACGCATAAAATAATAATAGCCGCCATGGCGACCTGGTTGGTCAGTCATGTCGGCATGTTTTTTTTCAGATGTATAAGTCGCAAAGGGCATATCGTTATGCTTCTTAGCGCTTACGGGGATAAATATGCTTTTTGATATAAAGATAATACAGTTACCCCTGCTTTTTCCGCTTCACGATCAGCAAGATTACCACTGCTGTCAGCGCAAGAACAACAGCTCCAAGGCAGCAAACGATGACCACGTTTTTTGTGCTTGCGAAGAAATCCGTTGTTTGATCGTCAAGAGTTTCTCCTGTTACGGCTTCCGATTCCACAGGATCCGTAGACACAAGCACCGCTGTCGTCGGCACTGTGGTTTCCGTTGTGGTTTCTGTCGTCGTTTCGGTAGTTGTTTCCGTTGTTGTCTCTGTGGTGGTCTCTGTCGTTGTTTCGGTCGTGGCTTCCGTGGTTGCCTCAATCTCTTCGGTATAATTGAGGCAGCACCAGCCGTCCCGGCCATTGTAGGTCACATAGCCCCAGTTGTATTTTTCACCTTCATAGACATACCGATATGTCAGCTTTGTGTTTTGCGGGATGACCTTAAACGACGGATAGTTGACATCCGGTCCCTGCCGCAAGACAACACCGACGCTCGGGGTCACTACGCACTCTGCTTTCTTATCCAGTTTTGTTGTATATTTCGGATTGAACGCCTGTGTTTCTCCAATGAAGTACTTGTTAAGTTGCGCTTCTGTTACATGCACAAAGCCATGTCCTTTTCTCTTGTGATTGCTTTCAGAAGAGATAACCAGCAGATACTTCTTGGTTTCACTGTCAAAGCTGTGTACCCAGAGTTTCACCCCCGGCTCAAGATAATCATGCATATCTTCGCCTTCCTGATCGTAATCCGGAACATCCACAAAAGAGAATCCTGCCGGACCGCAAACAACCTCCCAGTTATCAAAGTCTCCTTCATCCAAATCGGCAAACGCCGGAACACTCATAGAAAAGGCCAAAAACAGAATAAGCACAAATGCAGCGATTTTTTTCATTATGATTTCTCCCTTTTATTTTATGATTCTCAGGATTCCCGAACCGATCAGCCAGGAACCCAGATTGAGCAAGAACGAAAGCAGATACGGATTCATTTTGATCTGCAGCATACTTTTGTAGATTCGTCCCTCCGTGAAGACAACAAGCATTTCCAACGGCACAAGAAACCAGTA
>JAEEGL012418609.1_pt1 | contig 10024 bp, 7 predicted proteins | sample 9134231 | NCBI WGS metagenome assembly JAEEGL01 (sample SAMN16246548, study PRJNA631951) | gut metagenome | biome: gut microbiome; feature: rumen; material: fiber-attached | host: Bos | place: Iran: Karaj | collected 2018-10 | reverse complement strand
TCCGTCGGTATTGTCCATAGCCACGCAGCGCACTGTGTCCTCGCCGATGTGCTGCTGCACCTCGACGATAAGCTCGCTGCCGCCTTCGCGGACAATCTTCAGGGCATCGTGAATCTTTGGCAACACTTTTTCCGCCTCCAGACCCTTGGTATCGAAGAATACGTCGATAACAGGGCCGATAATCTGGGAAATGTGTCCTGTAATTTGTGCCATAAGCTATTAGTATTTAATGTTATAATTATTTTTAGTCGCAAAACTGCCTACAAAGTTAAACAAAAAAACGCAAACAGCGAAAGTTTTTGGAAAAATAATTCTAAAAACAATCACTTTTTGCGAAACAAGGGGCAGAAGCCCCATGCTGAGTAAGGCGCTTACCGTTCGAACAGTCCCTTGAAGAAGCCGCCCACGGACTTGCCGACACGACCGGCAGCAGCAGCAATGCTGTCGCCCGTCACCTGAAGGCCTTCGCCTACGCGCTCACCACGGTATTCTATGATGCGCTTCGTGTAGCGGCCGCGTATGCGGTTGTACTCCTCAACCTGATTGTCGCTCAGGCGGGGTTTGATGGCGCGGTAGTAGGCGATGAGCGTATCCTGGCGCGAAGCCAGCGAGTCGACTACCTTCTTGTTCAGGAAAGCCGTATCGGCATAGCGCCCGAACTCCCTGATTTCCTTCATAAACTGGGTGGTATCCCTTTTCACTGTCTGAGCATCGACGGCACAGGCGGCCATCAAGGCAAAGCACAAAATAACAATCTTTTTCATCACAATATATTACCTTAAATCCGTTGCAAAAGTACGAAAAAAAAACATTACTCTGCAATGGCTATATGTTTTTTAAGAAAATTTCTCACACGCAAACAGATTTACAGAAGAAGAAAAAGCAGACACCGAGACAGAGAAAACTTATTTTTTTCTTGCAACATTGATTTCTTTTTATTACTTTTGCACTCGATAATCATTCTAAACAACCTAAAGTTATAATACAATGACAGCAAAACAAACAATTGAGGCCGGAAAGGCCATCTTGGGAATAGAATTCGGTTCTACACGTATCAAGGCAGTTCTCATCGACGAGGACAACAAACCCATTGCACAGGGAAGCCACGAATGGGAGAACCAACTCGTAGACGGACTGTGGACCTACAGCATCGAAGCCATCTGGTATGGCCTGCAGGACTGTTACGCCGAACTGCGCAAGGACGTGCAGAAGCAGTACGACTGTGAAATAGAGTCGCTCGCAGCCATCGGCTTCTCGGCCATGATGCACGGCTACATGGCCTTCAACGAGAAACAGGAGATACTCGTGCCCTTCCGCACATGGCGCAACACCAATACCGGTAAGGCTGCCGCTAAACTGAGCGAGCTGTTCAACTACAACATCCCACTGCGCTGGTCAATCTCGCACCTGTATGAGGCCATTCTCGACAACGAAGAGCACGTCGCCGACATCAAGTACCTGACCACGCTGGCTGGCTATGTCCATTGGCAGGTGACCGGACAGTTCGTGCTCGGCGTGGGCGATGCCTCGGGCATGATTCCCGTCGACCCCGCCACGAAGACCTACGATGCCGGGATGGTACGTAAGTTCGACGAGCTGATAGCACCGAAGGGCTTCAGCTGGCGGCTGCTCGACATCCTGCCCAAGTCGCTCAATGCCGGCGAGAACGCAGGTTTCCTGACCCCCGAGGGCGCCAAGAAGCTCGACGTCTCTGGCCATCTGAAGGCAGGCATCCCCGTCTGTCCTCCTGAGGGCGACGCCGGTACGGGTATGGTAGCCACCAATGCCGTCAAGCAGCGCACGGGTAACGTCTCGGCCGGCACGTCGTCGTTCTCGATGATTGTGCTCGAGAAACCGCTGAGCAAGCCCTACGAGATGATTGACATGGTGACCACACCCGACGGAAGTCTCGTCGCTATGGTTCACTGCAACAACTGCACCAGCGACATCAATGCCTGGGTGGGACTGTTCAAGGAGTACCAGCAGCTGCTCGGCGTGCCCGTCGACATGAACGAGCTCTACGGCAAGCTGTTCAACAAGGCCCTCGAGGGCGATGCCGACTGCGGCGGCCTGATGGCCTATAACTACGTCAGCGGCGAGCCTGTAACGGGTCTGGCTGAGGGCCGTCCCCTCTTCGTGCGCAGTGCCAACGACAAGTTCAACCTTGCCAACTTCATGCGTGCACAGCTCTATGGAGCCATCGGCGTGCTGAAGATTGGTAACGACATACTGTTCAAGGACGAGATGATCCGCGTAGACCGCATCACAGGCCACGGCGGCTACTTCAAGACTGCCGGCGTGGGACAGCGCATGCTTGCCGCCGCCCTGAACAGCCCCATCTCGGTGATGGAGACTGCCGGCGAAGGCGGAGCATGGGGCATCGCCCTCCTGGCTGCCTACCTGATTAACGGCCAGGGCAAGAATCTTGCCGACTATCTCGAGGAAGTTGTCTTTGCCGGCAACACGGGTGTCTCTATAGCTCCCACCGCCGACGATGTCGCAGGCTTCGAGCGTTATATCGAGAACTACAAGCGCTGTCTACCCATTGAACAGGCTGCTGTAGACAATAAGTAAGTCTGACGTTACTATTCTTACACACCATAATTGGTCGGGGCAAGCCATCAATGCTCCGACCAATCTTTTTCAGAACCACTGCAAACGAATAACGAGGGGCAGATGGTCGCTATAGCCGTTCTGATGCTTCATGCCGTTATAGGTGCGGCGTGGACGGTAGCCGCCGTAGAGCTTCTCATCCTCCAACAGGAATTTGGGGGCATGCACATAGGCTGTATCCACCTTTTTATACAGAGAGCGAGAACCAAGGACGTGGTCGATGCTGCCCCACTGGCCTTTATAGCGATAGGTTCCGCTGACACCGTTCTGCCCCCGGGCTTCCTTCGTCAGGTTTCGCAGCCGGTGACGGCAAATGTGCTGCAGGACGGGGCCGTCGGCCTCGTCGTTGAAGTCGCCGGCTATCAGTATATGGGCGTCTGGAGCCATCAGCTGTATAGAGTCGACCGACTGGCACAGGCGCTCGGCGACGGCCATGCGGAACGGACGGCTGTAGCGCTCGCCGCCATAGCGGCTTGGGGCATGGACTACGAAGACGTGCAGCGTGTCGTCAGTCACCGTGCGTCCGCTGACATAGAGGATGTCGCGAGTTGGGCGCATACCTTCTACCGGCGTAATGCGAATGGGATAGCTGCTGACGGGGACAAAGGCGTAAGGGCTGTAGAGCAGCGCCACGTCGATGCCGCGAAGGTCGGGCGAACTGGTCATCACGTATTCATATCCGGCATTGCGGAGCAGCGACCGCTTCGTGAGGTCGTGCATCACCGTGTCGTTCTCCACCTCGCAGAGGGCTATCAGGTCGGGAATGCCGTCGTCGCTGGTAGAGAGCAGCTCCTGGGCGATGTTGTTCATCTTGCGCCAGTAGCGTCTCTTCGTCCAGTGGCGTGTAGCCTCGGGCAGATACTCCTCGTCCTGCTTCAGCGAGTCGTCCCGGCAGTCGAAGAGGTTCTCGCAGTTCAGCTCAACCACCGTCAGCGACTGCGCCGACGCTGAAAGCGAAAACAGCATGACAGCGCACAACCAGCCGAATAACCGCATCATCCGCCAACAAGAATTTGCAGAAACTTTTTCCATACCCAACGCCGTTTGGTATCTCCTTGAGCTGCAAAGGTAAACATAAAAGACGATAGTTCCAAACTTTCGGCTCAGAATTTACGAAACAGGTACTCATCACTCCTGATAGCCTCCTCCTACCGGTCGGAACCCGGCGGGTAAATCACATATTATGTTAGTTTATAATCGTCACATCCGTCACCATCCCGTAACATGCTCATTTTCAGTATGTATAATGGTGACGGATAGTGGTGACGGGTGACGGATGGACAGCACCGTAAAGGTAACGACCTCTCCATCGAAAAGATTCACGGCCTGTGAACAAACATTCACAAACGATGAATGTTTTTGAAAAGCAAGCTGCTTATCCGTCACCCGTCACCATTATCCGTCACCAGCCAAACATCCTGTAAATGAGGCTATTACATGGAAGTGACGGATATGACGGATAAAAAGTCATTCTGTTATAAGGCTTCAATCTCGTCAGTCGTGAGGCCGGTGTACTTGGCAATCAGCTCCAAGGGCATGTTGTCGGCCTTCATACGGCGCGCATTGTCACGACTGGCCTTGGCTACGCCCTCGGTAAGACCCTCGGCACGACCCTCGGCACGACCCTCGGCACGACCCTCGGCACGACCCTCGGCGCGACCCTCTGCGCGACCCCGCTCAAGGCCTTCTATCACTTTTGTCTCGAGGATGTCGTTCTCCACCATGATGTTGTCGATGTGACGGTCATAGGCGCGGCGCTCGTCGTCGCTCATCTGCATATAGCGCAGACGCTCACGGGCCTCAGCCAGACCAGGAGTGGTCGTGTTGTCACGGATGTTGCCGTCCTTCAGGTAGTCGAGCCACTCCTCTAAGGGGGTGGTGGCCACCTTATTGAACTCGTTGACACGTATGATGTAGTACTCGGGGAAGATGTCCGTCGACGACACCATGCCGATGGCATCCTTCGTGCGGGTGTTAATGACGAGCTGGTCTTTGGTGTGTACGCCGATGAGCTTGTTCTGCCCGTGGTAGAGGTAGTCGGCACCCTTGCCCAGGTCGAAATAGACGATGCTGATGGAATAGACCTTCTTCACCTGGTCGTACTTGTTGCCCAGCTTGATGTGCTCGGTGATGGCCTTAGCCACGCCGTAGAGGATGCGCTGCAGGTAGTGCAGCTCGCGCGTCTGCTGTATCTCGACGAGGATTATCTCGCCCTTGGAGTTCTTCGCCTTGATGTCGACGCGGTTGAACTTGTCGTCCTCGGCATCCTGGTTGCCCTCGCTCTCGAGCAGCTCGACGATGGTCACCTTCTCGTCGAGCAGCACCGTCATCAGCCCTTCCAGCACGCCGTAGTTGGCCTTGTCGCGCAGCATGCGCTTCGCAGCCCAGTCGAATCTTATGTACTTTTCCATACGCTGGTCTTTGTCTTCGTTGGCTGCAAAGATACAAACAATAATCCGAACCGCCAAACGATTCCTCCTTTTTTTTCGGAGCACTTTTCGGAATCAGACAGGCTCTTGATTCTTCTTGCGTACAAGGAATCTATAACCTGCCTCCCCCCGATTTAGGGGCCGTCTGAAGTGTGTAACCCAGAAATGATCAGGAGAACCCGCCTGATTCTTGATTCTTCGTTTTTACGTCCAACCGTCAGAAAAAGTCTTACCGTATATCCTTTTATTGGAATCTGTTCGTCTCAACAACGATGCGTGGAAGGGCTTCACCATTGGTGTAGTAGCCGTCGAACATTTCATTGGTGCCGGCGAAATCCATCCAGACAAAACCAGCCTTGTCGCCCTTGTGTGCTACCAGGTACCTCGCGGCCCAAGGATTCATCACGTTGGAACTCTTCGCGAACGACAAATGGACGGGACCGCCTACGGATGCATCTATATGATTCAGAACCCAGGTGTTTGCAGTCTTGCCCTTTGTATACTGTGCGTCCTTGAAGCACTGTGTCGCCAGTTCTTTCTTCTTGGGCCAGAAATCGTCAACCAATTCGAAAAACGACGATGATGACAGATTCTGTTCGTATAAGGATGCTACGGTATAATATTTCCCATTGTAGAAACGGATTGTTTCGGTTTTGCTGTATTTCCGAAACAGCTCATCCACGAAATCGTTGGAAATCGAAGGCGAAGGACCTATGCGGTATTCAGCATAGTGGTTCCCAAAATCATATGCCTGTAAAAGAATCAGCTTGCCGGCACAGTCGTTCAGCGTCATGTCAGGAGTTGCATTATCCATAATCTTACCCTCCTGGATGAGTGGTTTGAACAGCTCATAAGCATTCTCGTAATCTTCTTCCTTTGTTGTTAAACCATCGAAGAATACAAAGGCGACGGCGGTCTCGCCGGGATGCTTTTTCAGTTCGTCTAAGATATAGCCTACGCCCTCTTCCGCAGTACAATTGAGATAGTACCAGCTGTCGAACAAGCCAATGATGTGGCCAAACATCAGTTCGGGGGCTGTCACGTTTCCATACACGTCCTTGATGTGCAGTTCGAAGCAACGTACACCTGCCTCCCACTGCTCATGAATATCTTTGAGCTGCGTACGTGACCAGGATGCCTGACCGGTGTAGGTTCTACCGATATAGTGTGTAAACGAATGGTGGGAAGCTGGGATATTCATATCGCAGATACGTGGATTCTTGCCTTGCTTCGTGTAGATTTCGGTCATCCATTGGGCGTAGTCGGTCTTGGCGCCATACGCTTCCCTCATCTTGCTCAGCTCTTTATTTGCCTCTTCAAAGAACTTCTTGCAGTCGTCTTCTTTGAGTTTATCTCCCCACTGGTCGAGTCCGATGATGTTGACTGCAGCATTCTTTAACGCAATGAAAGCACCCTTTAGGTTTTCCCAACTAAGAATGGAGATACTGCGTGTCGTGGCAATGGGCACATCATTGCCCTCCGTCATCATAAGATAATCGAGTGAAAACTCACCGCAGATAAATAATTGGGGCAGACCATCATCGTCTGGTTCTTCTTCGACATAGTAGGTCATGGTTCTGTCCTCTTCAGCAATGCCATCATCGTCAAAGTCGAAAATTGCCTTGAAGCCCTGCAGGCGTTCACCCGACTCGGGCTCCCACTTGTTGACGGCATTCACAAAAGGCTCCCAACGACCTTTCAGGGTGTCAATATCCACCTCACCGTCGCCCATTTCCATTTCCAGCATGACGAACGAGCCGTCCTGCCTCATGTCCCACAGCACTATCGCATCATCCCCCATAAGCGCCGGAGAGATGTCTATCTGGCCACCAACAAGTTTCTTACCCAGTTCAGACTTCTGTTGTGCTTCCGTCGGATTCATGGGCGTTGGATTGTCAATACTGTCGTTGCCACATGAAGTCAGCATAGTAACCGTAAAACCGCAGATTGTCAAGATGGCGGCGAACATCCATAAACGTTGTTGTCTCATTTTATTGTCATTATTAATTATGATTATCCGCAACCAGCCGACAGGTTTCTATAATAGCCTCATCTTGCAGTGGAATTTCAAACTTGGTGCAAAGGTAAGCATTTCCAGGGATTCAGCCTAATTTTTGGACGGCTAATTGCGAATAATCACTTTATTATTGTTCTTTTTTCCGAATCTTCCAGCCGATGGCGGCAACGACGATGCTCGTCACCGGCGAGAGCAAGTTGAAGAAACAGTAGGGCAGATAGGTGAGCGTGGCCACGCCGAGGACGGTGCTCTGGGTAAGACCGCAGGTGTTCCAGGGGACGAGCACGGAGGTGACCGTCGCGCCGTCCTCACACGAGCGACTCAGCAGGCGCGACTCGTAGCCCCGCTGCAGGTAGGTGTCGCGGAACATAGAGCTGGTGAGCATGATGGAGAGATACTGGTCGGCCATAGCGATATTGCAGAACAGGGCGGAGCCGACGGTGGAGGCCACGAGCGAGGCCGTGCCGCGCACCCAGCGGAGTACGATGCGCATCAGGTCCTGCAGTTGGCCGGTGGCGGTAAGGGCGCCGCCGAAGGTCTGGGCACAGATGATGAGCCAGATGGTGGGCATCATGCCGGCCATGCCGCTGGTATGCACCAGCTCGTTGAGCATCGGCACGCCGGTCTCAATGTCGGTGGCTCCGTAGCACACCTGCATCATGCCCTTATAGGAGGCGAGCAGTCCCCCACCCTCGCGGCCTGAGATGGTATGCACGAGGTCGGTCTGCACCACCAGCCCCATAATGGCAGCCAGGAGAATGGCCAGAAACAGCACTACCATCGACGGCCAGCGGCGCGCAATCATGATGCCCGTCAGCACGGGCACCACGAGGAGCCAGGGCGAGATGACGAACGTCTGCTGCAGGCCGTCCATGAACTCAGCCACATTGCCCTGTCCCGAGACGTTCATCGTCAGGCCGGCAGTGAGGAAGACCGTGAGCGAGATGCAGAACGTGGGCACCGTGGTGAACATCATGTAGCGGATATGCGTGAACAGCGGCGTTCCCGACACGCTGGAAGCCAGCACGGTGGTGTCGCTGAGCGGCGACAGCTTGTCGCCGAAATAGGCGCCGGTGATGATGGAGCCTGCTATCCAGCCATCGTCGAAGCCGTGAGCCTTGCCGATGCCCATCAGGGCGACGCCGATGGTGGCGACGGTGGTCCACGACGAGCCAATTATCAGACTGACCAAGGCACAGAGCAACGAACTGCTGACGAGGAATATCTCGGGCCGCAGTATCTGCATGCCGTAATAGATCATGGTGGGCACGATGCCCGACACCATCCACGTGCCGCCGATGGCACCTATGAGCAGCAGGATGATGATAGCCGGCGTACACGAGGCTATCTTAGCGGTAATCTCCCGTTCGAGGTCCTCCCACGCCAGCCGCTTGGAGAAATGGCCGACGAGTACGCTGACTGCCGACGCCACCAGGAGCGATACCTGCGAGGCACCATCGAGTGTTGCGTTGCCAAAGACGGCAACGCAACACGAGATGAGGGCGATGAGGACCAGAAACGGGATGAAACTCAGCATACCTTCTCCAGACGCTTCATGATGGAGAACATGAAGACAGCCGAGATGAGGCAGAGGGCGATGAAGACCGTCCAGACAGCCCAGAGGGGAATGTTGCCCCAGAGATAGCCGCCGACGCCTACCAGCTTGTTACCGATGGCCGTAGCCACGAACCAGCCACCCATCATCAGGCCCTTGTACTTCGGGGGAGCCACCTTCGAGACGAACGAGATGCCCATCGGCGAGAGCAGCAGCTCAGCGAAAGTCAATATTAGATAAGTATAGATGAGCAGCTGCGGCGTGACGTCGGCCACGTGGACGGCCACCGGCTCACCGTCGGCACCCATGGTGGTCTGCGGCATGGGCAGACCGAACGAGGCAACGGCCATAAGACAGTAGGCCAGACCGGCCACCACCATACCGTAGGCAATCTTACGCGGAGCAGAGGGTTCCTTGCCCTTCTTCGACAGGGCACCGAAGATGGCCAGCGAGACGGGCGTCAAAGCCACCACATAGAACGGGTTGAACTGCTGGAAGATAGGCGCCGAGACGGCCACAATCTCACCCTTCGTGGCATCATACTGCAGGAAGAGGAAGGCCAGCGCGATGCAGATGACAACGGCGGAGATGGCCTTGCCCTTACTGGTCTTCGACTGGAAGAGTGAGAAACCGGCATAGACGATGAAGATGATGGCCACGAGGTTCCACACGTTGAAGGCCATGCCCTCGACGCCGGTTGACGTCTTGGCGGTGAACTCGTCGGCGAAGTAGGTCAGCGACAGACCGTTCTGGTGGAAGGCCATCCAGAAGAAGATGACCACAGCGAAGACGAGGCAGAGGGCCACGATGCGGGCCTTGGTCTCCTCCTTCGACAGTTCCTCGACCTCAGCCTGTACGCCAGCTTTCTTCGAGCCGCCTTCCACGTGGCGGAAGGTCGGACGGAAGATGTAGTAGATGGCGATGGAGAGGATGAGCGAGGCGCAGGCCACGGCGAACGCGAAGTGGTAGGAGTCGTTGACCGACGTGCCGAGGTTCTGCTGCGCCCACTCCATAATCTTCACGGCAGCCGTCGGAGCAAAGAGCGCGCCGATGTTGATGGCCATGTAGAAGATGGAGAAGCCCGAGTCGCGCTGAGCGGCATACTGCGGGTCGTTGTAGAGGTCGCCCACCATCACCTGGAGATTGCCCTTGAAGAGTCCCGTGCCCAGTCCGATGAGCACCAGCGCAGCCAGCATCACGACCAGCGCCACCGTGTCGCCACCGAGTGGTACCGACAGCAGCAGATAGCCGGCAAACATAATAAGGATACCGATGGTCACCATGCGGCCGAAGCCGAACTTGTCGGCCAGCCAGCCGCCCACGATGGGCAGGAAGTAGACCAGCATCAGGAAGTCACTGTAGATCTCGCCCGCCCAGCCGGCGTCGAGTCCGTAGTTAGCACGCAGGAAG
>JAEEGL012263339.1_pt1 | contig 10024 bp, 7 predicted proteins | sample 9134231 | NCBI WGS metagenome assembly JAEEGL01 (sample SAMN16246548, study PRJNA631951) | gut metagenome | biome: gut microbiome; feature: rumen; material: fiber-attached | host: Bos | place: Iran: Karaj | collected 2018-10 | reverse complement strand
TATCCCGGTAATGAAGAGGCATTCGGAAAGGCTCTGGAAAAGATCGGAGCCAGGGACAGGATCAACATAGCGACCAAGATGCCGAATTACTTCATGAAGAGCCCCGAGGAAGCCGAAAAGAGGTTTAACGAGCAGCTTGAGCGCTTAAGGACCGACAGGGTAGAGTATTATCTTATGCATATGCTCCCGGATGTCAAGACCTGGAAGGCATTGTGTGAAAGAGGCATAGATAAATGGCTTGAGGAAAAGAAGGCCTGCGGGAAGATAAAAAGGATAGGGTTTTCCTTCCACGGGTCCTCGGAACAGTTCATCAGGTTACTGCATGAATATAAATGGGAATTTGCCCAGATACAGTATAATTATCTTGACGAGAACTCCCAGGCCGGAGTAAGGGGCCTTAAGGAAGCAGCAAAACTTGGGATACCCGTCATCATCATGGAGCCTCTCAGGGGAGGGCGACTTGTAAATGCCATTCCCGAAAAAGCAAGAGAATTGATAAGGACATCCACTCCCGGGTGGTCTGCGGCCGAATTCGGACTCAGGTGGCTGTGGAACCAGCCTGAGGTAACAACGATCCTTTCGGGCATGAACTCCATGGATATGGTAAAAGAGAACATAAGGATCGCATCCGAAACGGAAGTAAACTCCCTGACGGACGATGATATGCGCACGTATGAGAAGGTTGTCGAGGAGATCGAACGGAAGATAAAGGTGAAATGCACAGGATGCGGGTATTGTATGCCCTGTCCCGCCGGTGTTGATATCCCGGGCTGTTTCAAAATATATAACACTTCGTACGTTGACAATTATGCTGTCGGGATACGCGAATACTTTATGTGTACCGCCATGAAGAACGAAAGATCCATGGCTTCGTTGTGTAAAAAATGCGGAAAATGTGAAGCACACTGTCCGCAGGGTATACAGATAAGAGATGAACTTGTAAAAGTAAAAAGAAGATTTGAAAACCCGCTCTTCAAGCTCATGACGATATTTGCACCGGGACATGTCAAGTAGGAACAGGGATCAAAAAAACACACATGAGAAATAAATGGTTATTACACATCTTAATAATCTGCGCTTCTTCCTTTGTTTTGTGCTCATGCAACAGCGATGGGCAGGAAAATGCAACGGCCGATGCACAGGAGGACAAAGACGCGGAGGAAGCGGCAAAAGAGGGTTATGACGGATATATACAGTCCGTGCTCAATTCCGTGAACGGCAATCCCGTAACGCCGGTCCCTTCGGACGGTCAGGCGATACAGTTTGATAAGACCGCGCCCGATGATATGTATATCTCCTCGATGGAAAATCCCGATACAACCGGAACGCCGGATTATGATCCGTTCGCCACTCCGACGGTGGAACCGTCACCTTCACCATCACCTACGGAGGATCCGAATGCGACGCCGACTCCCGAGCCGACTCCATACATCACTCCTGAGGAGTTTGAGGTTGGAAAGTGCTGTATTTATATAAACGGTGAGAGTGACAGCGCATACGGCACGGAGATAATAACCGCAATAAACAAGGCAAGGACAGATCTCGGATATGATATGCTTATAACAAACAAGGGTCTTAGCACATGCGCGGACAGACGCACGAGGGAGATCGCGGCTTCGTTCAGTCATACAAGACCGAACGGCCAGCAGTTCTACAGCCTCGCGCCCGAGCATTTCAAGGCGGAAATGCTGATCATTAATAACCAGAAGGCTGAAGAGGCAGTTGACTGTCTGATCAAAACCGATCCTGTATCACGAAATCTCATATTTACCACAAAGTATAAGTCTATCGGTGCTTCGAGCTTCAAATGCAACGGAATGAAGTATACGGTGGTCTCATTTGGCCTGTAATATCGGTTTTACTTGATTTTTCACTACGATGATAATAAAATAGACAGAAGTGAAAGGAGTTTTACTATGCCCAGAGATTTAGATTTGGATTTTGAATTCCAGGATGAAGAAGTTCGTGAGCGTCCTTCACGTCCGGTTCAAAGACGCGACGGAGGCGGCGGTCGCGGAGGTCATTCAAGAAGCGGCGGATCAGGAAGACGCAAGAAGAATGACACCACATCATTGATCATACTCATTGTTGAGATCGTCGTATTTCTTGCTCTCATAGGTCTGTTCTTCGTATTGAAGTCAAAGATCGAGGACGGTGGCGGATCGTCATCCGCCGTAGCCGAGAGCTCACAGGAAGCAGGCCAGACATCAAACGGAGTAAATGTTGAAAACGAACAGTTCTCACTTACATGTACGAAAGTTCAGCTCGTGATGGATGCCGATAATGAGACGGCTGCGCTCGTGTACTTCACATTTGTTAACAAGACGGATGAGGCTCTTTCAATGAGTGCCGTATTCCCTGCAAGCGTAAAGCAAAACGGTGTTGATTGTCCGGAGGATACGAACCTTACGGAAACCCCTGCGGAGATCGCCAATAAGGATATGCAGGTTTCCGGAGGACAGTCGGTTGAGTGCTGCTATGCATTCAAGCTTTCCGACCAGACAAACCCGCTTACTCTTACGATACATGACAATTATTCAACATTCCAGGATATCGGATCCACAGAGATACCTATAAGCTGATCTTGCCGGTATCATATTTAATAAAGAGTCGGGACAGTTTATGTTCCGACTCATTTAATTATCAGTATTTTTGAGAGGTTAGTTAATGAAGATCATCATTGTCGGATGCGGAAAAGTAGGTTCAACGCTTGCGGAGCATCTGTATCAGGAAGGCCATGACATCACAATAATAGACAAACAGTGGGATAAGCTTAAATATCTCTCGGACAGGATCGATGTTCTCGGTGTCGAAGGAAACGGCGCAAGTGTTGCAGCCCAGAGAGAAGCCGGGGTGCAGGATTCGGATATCCTGATCGCCACGACCAATTCCGATGAGCTTAACCTACTATGTTGCCTGATCGCAAAGAAAGCCGGAAACTGCCAGACGATCGCGAGGATCAGGGATCCGGAATACTATAACGAGATGCGTTATATAAGGGATGAGCTTAACCTGTCGATGGTCATCAATCCCGAACTTGCGGCAGCCGCTGAGGTCGCAAGGATAATCAAGTTCCCTTCTGCCATGAAGGTTGACACTTTTGCAAACGGACGTGCCGAGCTGATCAGGATAAGCGTACCGGAAGGCTCCAAACTCGACGGGATAAGGCTGTCGGATATAGACGCAAAGCTTCATTGCAAAGTGCTTATATGTACGGTAGAGCGTGGGGAGGAACTTCATATCCCTCACGGTGATTTTACGCTTAATGCGGGTGATATCGTATCGTTTATCGCATCGCATTCCGTCGCGCTCTCATTTTTCAAGGCAAGCGGGGCAACCATATCAAACAACGTCAGATCCATCATCATCATCGGCGGCGGAATGATGAGCTATTATGTGGCAAAGAGGCTCGAAGAGACAAAGATAGGTGTCAAGATCATAGAGCAGGATTTCGCTAAGTGTCAGAAACTGTCTGAAATGCTTCCGCAGGCCGTGATCATAAACGGAGACGGTACCGATAAGAAGCTCCTCGATGAGGAGGGCATCGGTGTTGTTGACGCGGTAGGTAATTTTACCGGAATAGATGAAGAAAACATACTGCTGTCGCTTTATGAGCGTGAGATGAGTAAGGCCAAACTTCTGACAAAGATAAACAGGATCACGTTTGAAGAAGTCATCGCGGGCCTTGATATAGGAAGCATAATCAATCCCAACAGTATAACAAGCGATAATATCGTAAGATTCGTGCGTGCCCTTAACAACAGTAAGGGAAGTAACATGGAAACGCTTTATAAGATAGCGCAGGGAAGGGCCGAAGCACTTGAGTTCAGGGTTAAGGACGATTCAAAAGTCGTCGGCAAGCCGCTCATGGAGCTGCGGCTTAAGCCCAATATTCTAATAGCCTGCATCATAAAGGGAAATCAGGTCAATATACCTAACGGTCAGAGCGTCATTGAAAAAAGTGATCTTGTAGTTATCGTAAGTATCGAAAAAGGCCTTAACGATCTGGAGGATATTCTCGCATGAATAGGCGAATGGTTGCTTTTTTTGTCGGCAAGGTCCTCAGGATAGAGTCGATGCTGATGGTATTACCGCTGATCGTATCCATGCTGTTTCGGGAATCCGCATGGATGTACGTAGCGGTCGCGGCAGTATTTACTTTTGTCACGGGATCTCTCCTTAGCGCGACAAAGCCGAAGAATATGTCGTTCTACACGCGTGAAGGCATAATGTCCGTTGCCCTCAGCTGGATACTCATGTCCGTATTCGGAGCGATACCGCTGTGGCATTGTGCGCCACACGTCGGATTTACCGATGCGCTTTTTGAGACGATATCCGGGTTTACCACGACCGGTGCAAGTATCCTGACAGAGGTCGAGTCGCTTCCCAAAGGCATATTGTTCTGGAGAAGCTTCACGCACTGGGTCGGCGGCATGGGAATACTTGTATTCATGCTCGCGGTACTTCCCGAAGCGAGCGGCGAGAACATTTATCTTATGAGAGCGGAAAGCCCGGGGCCTTCCGTCGGAAAGCTCCTTCCGAAGGTAAAATCAACCGCAAAGATACTTTATATCATATATATAGCGATAACCCTTTCCGAGATCATAGCACTTTTCCTTACGGGAATGTCGGTTTACGAGGCTTCGGTCATATCGTTCGGAACGGTCGGAACCGGCGGCTTTGCGATAAGGAACTCGGGGTGCTTCGGATACGATCCGGTACAGCAGTATGTCATCACATTCTTCATGCTCGTTTGCGGAGCAAACTTTAATGTATATTTCCTTATCGTTGCAAAGAAGTTCAGGCAGGCGTTCAGATCCGAAGAGGTGCTGTCGTATCTTGCGATATATGCAACGGCGGTTGTATGCGTTGCGATAAATATAAGAAACGTATTCGGAAGTGTTGGGGAAGTGATACGCCAAAGTTTGTTCAATGTCGCGTCTGTAATGACAACGACAGGGTTTGCTACGGCGGATTTTGACAAGTGGCCTGATTTTTCCAGAGTCATGCTGCTGATCGTGATGTTCATCGGAGGATGTGCGGGTTCGACCGCCGGCGGTATCAAGGTCAGCCGTATCATAATCGGCTCGAAGACGATCCGCAAGGAGCTGCAGTATCTTGTCCATCCGCGCAGCGTCAAGATACTCAAGTTCGAAGGAAAAGCGATAGAACATACGGTGCTTCGCGGAATAAACGTATACTTCCTTACATATTTTCTTGTGTTTGCCGTATCGATACTGCTCGTCGCACTCGACGGCAAGGATTTTGCGACTACGGTGACATCCGTTATCGCCACATTCAACAATATCGGTCCCGGACTCGAAATGGTCGGGCCGTGCGGAAACTACTCGGAGTTTTCCGCATTTGCAAAGTATGTGCTTATGTTTGATATGCTCGCGGGAAGGCTTGAGCTGTTCCCGATGTTGCTTCTGTTTATGCCCATGACCTGGCGTAGGCAGAAATAGGGAGGACCCTCGAAGAGGGGGGAACCTGTTGCTGCACCGCGAGCCCCATCGACGAAGTCGATTCTTATGGGCGAGCGACCTTGGTATAGGCAGAAATAAATTGAAAGGAATATGAAATGACACAATCAAGAACACACAACTGTAACGAACTGCGTATCGAAAACGTCGGTGAGAAAGTCACCATAGTCGGATGGTACGACAATATGAGAAAGGTGAGCAAAAATCTCGGATTCCTTATACTCCGTGATTTCTACGGTGTTACCCAGGCCGTTGTCGAAACTGAAGAGATGATGGATGCCCTCGCGGGTATCAACAATGAGTCGACACTGTCCGTGACCGGAACCGTAAGGGAGCGCTCGAGCAAGAACCCGAATATACCTACCGGCGATATTGAAGTTGTTCCGGAAAAGATAGAGATACTCGGCAAATGTATATACAACGAGCTCCCTTTTGAGATAAACAGATCGCGGGAGGCAGATGAGGCAACAAGGCTTAAGTACAGGTACCTTGATCTTCGTAATCCCGAAGTTAAGGAAAAGATAGTACTTCGGAGTAAGATCGTATCCGAACTTCGAAGCAGCATGACGGCACATGATTTTCTTGAGATAACAACACCGATACTTACGTGTTCGTCACCTGAGGGTGCAAGGGATTATCTTGTTCCGTCGCGTAACCACCCGGGCAAGTTCTATGCACTTCCGCAGGCACCGCAGCAGTTCAAGCAGATACTTATGACAAGCGGATTCGACAGGTACTTCCAGATCGCACCGTGCTTCAGGGATGAAGATGCGAGAGCGGACAGGTCTCCCGGAGAGTTTTATCAGCTTGATATGGAAATGGCTTTTGCCGATCAGGAGGACGTATTTGATGTAATTGAAGACGTGCTGCCTCCGGTATTTGCAAAGTACGGAAAATACAGTACCGCATCTTCCGCGCCGTTTAAGAGGATATCCTACCGTGATTCTATGGAAACATACGGTACGGACAAGCCTGACCTTAGGATCGATCTGACACTTAAGGACGTCTCCGATCTGATGCAGGGGACAGGATTCGGGCCTTTTGAAGGCAATACGGTGGAAGCGATCGTTGTTGATAACTTTACCGCAACGAGAAAAGTCATCGATAAGATCGTGGCGGATACCGAAGTTATAAGCGGATTTAAATCCTACTGGTTCAAGATAGACGAAAACGGTGAGATAGTCGGCGGTATTGCAAAGTTCTTACAGGATAAGAAGCAGGCCGTCATAGATACGCTTTCATTAAAGCCGGGCGATTTTGTCGGACTTTCCGCGGGCAAGAAGGGTGATGCCCTTAAATGCGCGGGCGTACTTCGAAGACTCCTCGGAGAAACCGCCGAGGGCCATATGAAAAAGGAATGTTACGAATTCTGCTGGATCGTTGATTTTCCGATGTATGAGATCGGAGAGGAATCCGGCGAGCTTGAGTTCTGCCATAACCCGTTCTCGATGCCGCAGGGCGGAATGAAAGCGCTTGAGAACGATGATCCGCTTTCGATACTTGCTTACCAGTATGACCTTGTATGTAACGGCGTTGAATTATCTTCGGGTGCGGTCAGAAATCATGATCCCGAGATAATGGTTAAGGCATTCTCGCTTGTCGGACTCGGCGAGTAAGACGTTAAGGCCAAGTTCCCTGCCATGTACAATGCTTTCTGTTACGGTGCACCGCCGCATGCGGGGATCGCGCCGGGCGTTGACAGAATGGTAATGCTCATTGCCGGTGAGGACAGCATAAGGGAGATAATACCGTTCCCGATGAACAAGATGGCGATGGACGTTATGATGGGCGCACCGTCTGCGGTAGACAAGAAACAGCTCGACGATGTTCATATAGCGATCGTTGAACCGGATAAAGAATGATTTAATGTTTTTTTAATTTTTCCTAAAAGACGGCTTAAGAATCTTTCTGTATAGTTGTCATTGTTCGAAGGAACAAAACAAGAACAAAACAACGGTAAAATACGAAAGGTTGGTAGGAAAATGGATACTTTTGAAAAAGTTGAGAAGTTAAGAGAAAAAGCAAACGTAACTTTTGAGGAGGCTAAGGCGGCACTTGAGGAGGCAAACGGTGATCTTCTCGATGCGATGATCCTTCTTGAGAGACAGGGTAAGGCCGAGACACAGAAGGAAACCTACAGCACAAAGGAAGAGAGCACGGAAGTACTTGTAGTCGATCAGCCCGAGAACAAAGAGAAGAAGCGCGGAAACACATTCACCGATAAAGTCAAGGCTCTCTGGCACAAATCATGTGAGAACTATTTCGTTATCGAGCGCGAGGAAAAAGTGATGCTCAATCTCCCTATCTGGGTGTTCATCATCATCCTGATCTTCTCATGGCATGTAACGATCGTAGCAATGATAGTGGCACTTTTCTTCGGATGCAGGTACAGCTTCAAGGGTGTGGATGAGATGAAGACAGCAAACACCGTGTGCGAGAAGGCTTCGGAAGCTGCGGAAAAAGTTAAAGAGGAATATAACAAATTATAAATACCAAGAGGGATCAATATGGCTCATATATTAGTAGTTGAGGATGAAGAGAAGCTGGCGCGTTTTGTCGAACTTGAGCTTGTCCATGAAGGATATGAAGTGACAAAGAGCGGCGACGGACGTGAAGCTTTGGATCTTGCAACACAGAACACATATGACCTGATCCTGCTCGACATAATGCTTCCGGGCCTTAACGGCCTGGAAGTTTTGCGCAGGCTCGGAAATTCACACCCCACACCCGTGATACTTCTTACCGCAAGGGATGCGGTCATGGACAAAGTATCGGGACTTGATGCGGGAGCTGTTGATTATATAACCAAGCCGTTTGCGATAGAAGAGCTTCTTGCCCGCGTGAGGGTAGCATTAAAGCTTCATCCGGTAAATGCTTCGGGATTTGCCGGAGACGGTACGAGTCCGGCTGTTCCTGGAGATCCGGCTCTCGATAAGGCAAACGGTATCTACAGGTGGAAACAGCTGACGCTTGATGAGAAAAAGCACCGTGTGGAATATGACGGTAAAGAGATATCCCTTACAAACAGGGAGTTTGAGATGCTCAAAGTATTCCTGACTAATCAGGATATAGTGCTCTCGAGGGATACACTTCTTGAAAAAGTGTGCGGGTATGATTATGTGGGCGAGACCAATGTTGTTGATGTCTATGTCAGATTCTTGCGTTCCAAAATAGATGAAGCCTTTGATATTAAGATGATCGAAACGGTCAGAGGTGTAGGATATGTCATCAAATCAGAGTAATACCGTAAAAGGACGTGTACGGTCAATACGACACCGTCTTGCGGGACAGCGCGTCCGTATGAAGATAGGAATGCATTTTGTCCATTGTGTCTTTATGATGATCGTCATGATCATCGTCTGGCTCGCGGCAAGGGAATACATGGCGGAGCTTGCGGTGCCTTTTGCCGACAGGAGCCGTCAGCTTGTCATATCACCGGTATTTGATAATATCACATCTTTCGGTCAGTTCTTAAAAGCGATGCGGACCCTCCGGTATACCGTAACATCGAGTAGCGGAGGAGTTATCATACTTGATGAGCTGATCTTTGCTCCTGTTGCGATAATAGCATCATTTACTACCGGACTGTTCGCACTTGAGTTTGTCGGGGATCTGCTGTCATACTCCGGGGAGTCACGACGCATCAAGAAGATGTTTGCTCCGCTCGATGAACTCGCATCCCGTGTTGAAGAACTGTCCAGGCTTGAACTGTCGGAAGACAAATACCATCTGATAGAAGAAAAGATAACGAGTCTCGAGCCGACGGAAGAAGCGAAATTGTCATTCGGCGACGAAGACCTTATGGGGATAGAGCGTGCAATGAACAGCCTGCTTACGAGGATACGTGAGAGCAACAGGCAGCAGGCGCGCTTTGTCAATGATGCATCTCATGAACTGCGTACGCCCATAGCTGTCATAGAAGGCTACGCAAACATGCTTGCAAGATGGGGAAGGGAGGACGAGAAGGTACTCGATGAGTCGATAAATGCGATACAGCATGAGTCGGCGCACATGAAGCATCTTGTCGAACAGCTCCTGTTCCTTGCACGCGGTGATGCCGGACGTACGGTCGTTAACCCGACTGATGTGAACCTTTGCGATATGATGCAGACGGTATATGAAGAGTCGCTTATGATCGACGAGGGACATATATACAAATATTCATGTCCCGTTGATCCGGTGTACACTACTGCAGATGAAGGACTTCTCAAGCAGGCGGTCCGTATACTTGTCGATAATGCCGCAAAATATACAAAGGAAAAAGACGAGATAATACTGGCTGTCGGTTACGTATCGGACAGTGAAGTATATCTGATGGTCCAGGATACGGGTATCGGAATGAAGGAATCCGATGTCGAGCATATGTTTGAGAGATTCTACCGCTCGGATGAGGCTAGGAGCTTCGGCGGAACGGGGCTGGGCCTTTCCATCGCGAAATGGATCGTGGATAAGCACAACGGACACTTTGAGATCACGTCAAGAGAGGAACTCGGAACAAGGATCAAAATAGTGCTGAAATCGCGAAAAACTGTTGATATTTA
>JAEEGL012036861.1_pt1 | contig 10024 bp, 8 predicted proteins | sample 9134231 | NCBI WGS metagenome assembly JAEEGL01 (sample SAMN16246548, study PRJNA631951) | gut metagenome | biome: gut microbiome; feature: rumen; material: fiber-attached | host: Bos | place: Iran: Karaj | collected 2018-10 | reverse complement strand
TGAAAGCGGCGAATCCATGATAACGGAAGGCGGTTCCATGGCCTGGATGAGCCCCAATATGGAGATGACGACCAGCGGCGGCGGAAGCTTCGGCGCTGCAATGGGAAGGCTCTTCTCCGGCGAGAGGATATTCCAGAACATCTACACTGCGCGCGGCGGAGAAGGAATGATCTCCTTCGTTCCGTCTTTCCCTGGGACCATACTGGCGCTTGATGTCACTCCGGACAAGCCGCTGATCCTCCAGAAGAGGGCGTTCCTTGCTTCCGAGAGCGGTGTAAAGCTCTCGACCTACTTCCAGAAGAAGGGCATGGCAGGCTTCTTCGCAGGAGAGGGATTCATCATGCAGAAAGTCACCGGTGAAGGCAAGGTGTTCGTTGAGATCGACGGCTCCGCTATGACTTACGAGCTTGCTGCCGGCGAGCAGCTCGTAGCGAGCACCGGCGCCGTAGCGGTCATGGATTCCACCTGCAGCATGGATGTCGTAACAGTAAAGGGTGCCAAAAACATGCTCCTCGGCGGCGAGGGCCTGTTCCACACAGTCATCACCGGTCCGGGAAAGGTCACTCTGCAGACGATCAATTTCACAGGAATAGTTGAGGCAGTAGCGGCGGCGATGCCAAGCACCAATTAAGCGAGATCAGTTGGATAAACAGGGAAAGCTCTGTCAGAAGCAATAAAAAAGCGCGGCTTTTGCGCAAAGTCCGCGCCTTTTGTTTTTATGCAAGTGATACTATGTCCGCTGCCATTGCGGATCCTGTCGGGTCCTGGCCGGCGCCGCGGCCGGAGAGGAATATCTTGTCCGCCATGTTGCAGGTGAGCAGTATTCCGTTGAATTCGTTCCTGACTGCGGCGAGCGGGCTGTCCTTGGGAACCTCCGTGGGCTTTACGGAGGCTTTTACGCTGCCGTCATCCATGAGCTCCGCGCGGGCTATCAGCTTGAGCTTGCAGCCGTGCTGGGTGGCAAGGCGCAGGTCGTCTCTTGTGATCTTCGATATGCCTGTGCGGTCCAGCTCCGTGGGCTTTACGTACACGCCGAAGCACTCAAGCATGAGTATCGTGAGCTTGTTCGCGGAGTCTATGCCCTCGACGTCAGCCGTGGGGTCCTGCTCCGCGAAGCCGTTTGCCTGAGCCTGCTTAAGTGCAGTTTCGTAGGAGAGGCCTTCTTCCTCCATCTTGGTGAGTATGTAATTGGTGGTGCCGTTGACTATGCCTTCCACCTTGGTGATCCTGTTCGCCACAAGGGAGTTCCTTATGGTCTCGATCACGGGGATAGCTCCGCCGACGGAGGCTTCGTACTTGATGCATACTCCGTTTTCTTCCGCTGTTTTGTGGAAGAGCTCGTAATCCGCAGCTATGACGGCCTTGTTCGGGGTTACCACATGCTTGCCCGCCTTGAGGGCTCTGAGCATGAAGGACGTCGCGAGCTCCTTGCCGCCTATGATCTCGGCTACGATCTTGACTTCCGGATCGTTGACGATCTTGTCGAAGTCCTGGGTGAAGAGCTCCACGGGAGCGATCCCGCTGTTTATGGCCTCGGGCCTGCGCTCCAGTATGTATTTGACTTCTATCTTTTTGCCGGTCTTTCTTTCTATCTCGGCGGCGTTTTGAGTGAGCGATCTGTAGGTGCCTTTGCCTACGACGCCGAATCCGAGCAGCGCTACTTTTACAGACATATTCCCTCCGATGGCACATCAGGGACGGTTCTTCCGGTGCCATTTTGCTTTCAGAATCGTTTCAAGTGTTTGTCTTGGTAAATAATTACGAACAGTATACCATATTATCGGGGTTTTTGGTGCAATTATTCCCGGAATGTTGTATAATATTATGCCAAACAATGTTTAGCTGTGTTTAATTTGCGCTCCGCGCAGGCGGGGCAGAACGATAAAAAAGGAGTCAACTATGAAAAAGACAGTAAGAGACGTAGACGTTAAGGGCAAGAAGGTCATCTGCCGCTGCGATTTCAACGTACCCATCGTGGATGGAGAGATCACCGACGACAACCGCATCACCGCAGCCCTTCCCACCATAAAGTACCTGCTTGAGAAAGGTGCTGCAGTCATACTCATGAGCCACCTCGGAAGACCCAAGGGAGAGCCCAACGAAAAGTACACGCTCGCGCCGGTAGCAAAGAGGCTTTCCGAGCTTTTAGAGCAGGAAGTCGTTTTCGCCAAGTCCCCGGCAGTCGTGGACGACGCGGTCAGAGCAGCTGCCAAGGCTCTTAAGGCCGGACAGGTAATGCTTCTTGAGAACCTCCGCTACAGAGCCGAAGAAGAGAAGAACGATCCGGCATTCGCCAAGGACCTCGCTTCCCTTGCCGACCTGTACGTAAACGATGCATTCGGAACAGCCCACAGGGCTCACGCTTCCACAGCAGGCGTTGCGGACTACCTGCCCGCAGTCAGCGGGTTCCTCATCGAGAAGGAGCTCAAGTTCCTCGGAAGCGCTCTGGATGAGCCGGTAAGACCCTTCGTAGCCATTCTCGGCGGATCCAAGGTCTCCGACAAGATCGCAGTCATCAACAGCCTGCTCGAAAAAGCAGACACCATAATCATAGGCGGCGGAATGTCCTACACCTTCTTCGCTTCCCGCGGCTGGAACGTAGGCGATTCCCTCTGCGAGCGCGACAAGCTGGACGTCGCCAGGGAGATCGAGGCCAAAGCTAAGGAAAAGGGCGTCAAGCTCATGACAGCCGTTGATATCAAGGTCGCGGATAAGTTCGGACCGGACGCGACCAAGTTCATGTATGTAGACGCGGACAAGATGCCGGACGGCTGGGAAGGCCAGGACATAGGTCCCAGGAGCAGAGCGCTTTTCGCAGAAGAGATAGCTAAGGCCGGCACAGTATTCTGGAACGGCCCCATGGGCGTGTTCGAGTACTACGAGTTCGCGGGCGGCACCAAGGCCGTAGCGGACGCCATAGTCAAGAGCAATGCCATTTCCGTCATCGGCGGCGGAGACAGCGCTTCCGCAGTCAAGCAGTTCCGCATGGAAGAGCAGATCTCCCACATCTCCACCGGAGGCGGAGCTTCCCTTGAGTTCCTGGAAGGCAAGGTGCTTCCGGGAGTCGCAGCGCTGCAGGACAAATAATTACAGACAAGTTCAGTTGAAATAACAGGAGAAAACAATGAGAAAACCGTTTATCGCAGGAAACTGGAAAATGTACAAGACCGCCGCTCAGGCGGAGGAATTCGCTGCTGAGTTCAAGAAGATCTACACCCCCAGCGACGTACGCGTAGCCATAGCGGCTCCCTACACCCAGCTCTGGGCTCTCAAGAAGGCCTTCGAGGGAACAGGGATAGGCGTTGCCGCCCAGAACATGCACTGGGAAGACCAGGGCGCGTTCACAGGAGAGATCAGCGCTCCGATGCTCAAGGAGATAGGCATAGACTACGTCATCATTGGCCACTCCGAGCGCAGAGAGTACTTTGGCGAGACAGACGAGACCGTCAACAAGAAGGTCATCAAGGCTCTGTCCGTTGGCATCCTGCCCATACTCTGCTGCGGCGAGAGCCTGGCTGTAAGAGAAGCAGGCAGGGAAAAGGAATTCGTCGGCGGCCAGATCCGCGCGGACTTCGCGAACATCCCTGCTGAAGACGCAGTTAAGATCACCGTTGCTTATGAACCCATCTGGGCCATAGGCACAGGCAAGACCGCAACTCCGGACCAGGCTCAGGAAATGTGCGCTTACATCAGGACAGTCCTTGCCGAGATCTACGGCGAGGAAGTCTCCGAGGAGATCGCCATCCAGTACGGCGGATCCGTAAAGCCCGCTAACGCTTCCGAGCTCATGAACCAGCCGGACATTGACGGCGCGCTGGTAGGCGGAGCAAGCCTCAAACCCGCGGATTTCCTGGAAATAGTGCATTTTTAGTTGTAAAATTGGTTAATTAATAGAAAAATACTAAAAACAAACGGGATTTTTGGCAATAAAAATCTTGCAAGATTTTTTGAGTCGTGTTAATATAGCTCATCATCTTTTTAGTACTAATAAAGGAGTAAGTTATAATGAAAACCGTTCTCATGGTACTTCTGGCCCTTATAGCAGTCGTTCTGACTGTTTCGGTCATGTTCCAGCAGGGTGATTCCAACGGTCTTTCCGCTCTCGGAGGAAGCTCCGACAGCTTTGGAAAGAAAAAGTCCACAGGTTACGATGCCAAACTCTCCAAGATCACAGTCATCGCGGCGGTAGCCTTCCTGGTAGTAAACCTTGCATTAGTAGTTGTAATGTGATCAAGGCTGGAGGAATTCGATCATGGATAAGTTAGTTTATGTAGCACCTATCGTAGGCGCTGTCGCGCTGGTAGTTGCACTGGTCCTCACAAAGTGGATCACGAAGCAGTCGACAGGCAATGCCCGCATGACAGAGATCTCCGGGTTCATCCATGAAGGCGCAATGGCCTTCCTCGGAAGAGAGTACAGGACCATGATCATCGTAGTCGTGGTGCTGGCAGTGGTCCTGGGCTTCGGCATCAACTGGGTAACAGCAGCTCTGTACGTATTCGGAGCAGCATTCTCCGTATTGGCAGGATACTTCGGTATGCAGGTAGCTACCAGAGGCAACGTCAGGACAGCTGCTGCTGCAGAAGACGGCGGTATGAACAAGGCTCTGAAGGTCGCTTTCAGGAGCGGCGCTGTTATGGGCCTTTGCGTTGTTGGCCTGGGCATCCTGGGTGTTGGTCTTTCCTTCCTGCTCCTTTCTCCGGAGCTTGCTAAGACCTGCCTCACCGGTTTCGGTCTGGGCGCTTCCTCCATGGCTCTGTTCGGCCGTGTGGGCGGCGGTATCTACACCAAGGCTGCTGACGTAGGCGCAGACCTGGTAGGTAAAGTAGAAGCAGGCATCCCCGAGGACGACCCCAGAAACCCCGCAGTTATCGCAGACAACGTAGGCGATAACGTAGGCGACATCGCTGGTATGGGTTCCGACCTCTTCGAATCCTATGTAGGATCTATAATCTCCGCGATCACACTGGCACTTGGCGCAAGCTTCGTTGCAGCCGGTTATGATTCCGTACTCGGCGCCATCTTCCCGCTGGTCATCTCCGGCGTAGGCATCCTGGCCTCCATAGTCGGTATCCTCTCCGTAAACTGCAAGGAAGGCTCCAACCCGGCTCACGCTCTGGACATGGGGACCTATGTTGCAGCAGTGCTTGCGGCAATAGTATCGGTGATCCTTTCCAACGCTTTCTTCGGAACACTGAACTTCGCCTGGTCCGTCATCTCCGGACTGGTAGTCGGTACCGCGATAGGCAAGATCACAGAGGTCTACACTTCCGCAGATTATAAATCAGTAAAGAAGATCGCAGAGCAGTCCCAGACCGGTCCTGCCACGACCATCATCTCCGGTCTTTCCGTAGGTATGATGTCCACTGTCTTCCCGATCCTCATCATAGCCGTAGGCATCATCGTTGCCTACAAGTTCGGCGGAGTTTACGGTATCGCTCTCTCCGCAGTAGGAATGCTCTCCACCGCAGGCATGACCATAGCCGTAGACGCTTACGGTCCTGTCTCCGACAACGCAGGCGGCATCGCAGAGATGTCCGAGCTCCCGGAGCGCGTCCGCAACATCACAGATACTCTTGACTCCGTAGGAAACACCACTGCCGCAATAGGCAAGGGCTTCGCGATCGGTTCCGCTGCTCTCACAGCTCTGGCACTGTTCGTCTCCTACGCAGAAGTCACCAAGCTTGCTGACATAGACCTGCTCAGCCCGACCGTTATCGCAGGAACATTCATCGGCGCAATGCTGCCGTTCATGTTCTCCGCGTTCACGATGAGCTCCGTAGGCAAGGCCGCTAACCAGATGATCGAAGAAGTCCGCCGTCAGTTCAGAGAGGACGCAGGCATCATGGCCGGCACCTCCAAGCCTGACTACGCACGCTGCGTAGACATTTCCACCAAGGCAGCTCTTCACGAGATGATCGCTCCGGCTATCATGGCTGTTATCGCTCCTCTGGCAGTAGGCTTCATCATGGGTAAGAACGCTCTTGGCGGAATGCTCGCTGGCGCTCTGCTCTCCGGCGTGCTCCTGGCCATCATGATGTCCAACGCAGGCGGCGCATGGGATAACGCAAAGAAGTACGTTGAAGGCGGCGCCTTCGGCGGCAAGGGTTCCGAGACCCACCACGCTGCAGTAGTAGGCGACACCGTAGGCGATCCGTTCAAGGATACCTCCGGGCCGTCCCTCAACATACTCATCAAGCTGATGACCATCGTTGCAGTAGTATTCGCTCCGCTCTTCGGCGCAGGAATACTGTAAGCACAGTCCGGCCTGTCCGGATAATAATTGATAAAATGCGGGTCTGCACTGAGCTGGCCTGCTTTTTTTCTGCGCAAAAACATCCTTCTGCGGGCCACTGGCATGCCCGGTAGAAGGATGTATTATCTGATGGTTCTCCGGTGTTTGACATAGGGGGATATTTATGGAGTTCCTGATCAGCGTCGTTTTGCAATTCAGATTATAGCATAAATGGAAAATAATGCAAGGGCAAAATTACCAAAAATGGTAATTTATTTTGAGAATAAAAAACCGGGCCCGGTATGATGCCGGGCCCGGTCGGTGTCGGTGCTACTTATTTATGTAGTATGCGTAGTATTCTTCGTAGGTGATGCCAAGGTTATGGACCTTTGTGGCGTGCTCGACACCCAGGTAGCGGTAGTGCCAGGGCTCATATACGTAGCCGGTGATGTACTCCTTGCCTTTCGGGTAGCGCAGGATGAAGCCGTACTTGTAGCAGTTCTTGACCAGCCAGGCATATTCCTTGGTGTTCTGGAAATTGGCCTTCTGGCTTGCGCAGTTTATATCCACAGCGAGCCCGGTCTGGTGCTCGGAATAGCCCGGCCTTGCGGAGAAGGTGTCCGCCTTGGCTTTGCCGCTCTTAGCTACCCAGCCGTTATAAGTGGATTGCTGGATGGAATAGGACCTGTAAGGTGAGACGCTCCACAGGATGATACCTTCTGCTTTTGCTGCGTCGACCATCTTCTTGAAGGCAGCTGCAGCAGTCTTTTCCATCTGCCCAGAGCCGTAGCCGCTGAGGCTCACGAGGTTCTTCGGCACATAGCTGGACTTGAGATTATGATACTTGTTGACCAGGATCAGATAGCCCTTGCTCATGTCGGTGGCTACGACCCCGGTGTAGAATGCTCTGTCTATATCCGTGTTAACGGCCTGCACCACAGCAGCCCAGGACTTCGAGCTGTTTTTGGCCTTGTAGGTGAGGTAGCGCTCCAGATTCTTTTGTATATAATATGTCTGCTTTTTGAGCTCGGCAGTCCAGGCGCCGCGGTTTTCTTCCACGAGCTTTGCGATCTCGGCCGAGGTCTTGCCGGAGGACTGCTGGCCTGCAGCCTGCTCGGCCTTCTTCTTTGCAGCTTCCTCTGCGGCCTTCTTTTTCGCGGCCTCTTCCGCGGCTTTGCGCTCTGCTTCTTCCCTGGCTTTGCGTTCCGCTTCTTCTCTGGCTATGCGCTCGGCCTCTTCGCGGGCGGCTCTGTGCTCTACGATCAGCGCGTCTTTAGCTTCTCTGGCTTCCTGAGTCTGAGGCTCGGTCTCGAGCTCCGTGTCGGTACCGGCGAGTGTGCAGCGTATGTAGAGCCTGTCTGTGGGAAGCGCGCCGGGAACTATCTGTCCGTCCTCGGAAGCGGGGAAGAAGGCGCCTTTGGTGGCTCCTGTCAGGAAGGCGTAGCGCCAGAAGCTGACTGCGCCAGCTTCGGTAAGTTTAACAGCACCGTTTTCGAGCAGCTCGATCTGATGCGCAGCCTGATCCGCCTTCGCATCTGCGGCAGCGTTCTGCACTGCCTGCTCTGCTCCGCGGAGCATTACCTCGTAGGTAACGTCTGCGTCGGACGCGTATATGTCTGCCGGAGCCGGGGTCCCGGGTATCATTTCTGTGGAAGCCGGACGGTAGTTTTCCTCGCACATGGCTGCGGTAAGGGCAGCGGCATCGGGGAGCTTATCGATATAGGAAGTTTCCCCAAGCCATGCGAATCCGGTCTCGGAGCCGGTGGGTATGGTCAGGTCTCTCTTTTCGGAGTAGACGAAGCTGTTCTTCTGAAGATCTGTATAGAGCTCTATCGCGCCGCTCCTGCCTACAAAGCCGTAGACGGGGCAGATTCCGCAGTCCAGACTGACGCTTCCGATCTGCACGAGAAGATCCGGCTTTTTTGCCGCTGTATCCCCGTCCTGCTTCGGGAGCAGGGCGTAGTCATCGTAAGGCCTGGCATCCTTGGGGATACCTATGTAATAATCGTTTATATAACCTGTTCCGAATGCCAGTCCGGCGGAAAGAACGATCATAAGGACTGCGCAAAGTATCTGTTTTTTCAAGACTGTGCTCCTGTATATAGTCCGGATCTCTCCGGCTGTTACATTATCTAAACTAATATATTATATCACGATAATCCCGTTTGATGGAGCACAATTATTCGCAAATCCCGGCTTTTCCGAAGCGCCTTTTTTATGTATAATATCTGTTAAGATCATTTTCAGGAGGTACGATATGAAAGACCAGAAGATCGGTACAAAATGCGTTCAGGCAGGTTATACCCCGGGCAACGGAGAACCCCGCCAGATACCTATAATACAGTCAACAACATTTAAATATGATACATCCGAGGACATGGGAAAGCTCTTCGACCTGGAGGCCAGCGGCTACTTCTACACCAGGCTGCAGAACCCGACCAACGACCATGTCGCGGCCAAGATAGCGGCTCTGGAGGGCGGCACGGCAGCCATGCTCACGTCTTCCGGACAGGCAGCCAACTTCTTCGCGCTGTTCAACATCTGCGAGTGCGGCAGCCACATCGTTTCCAGCAGTTCCATCTACGGAGGCACCTTCAATCTTATCTCGGTCACCATGGCTAAGATGGGTATAGAAGCCACCTTTGTTTCCCCGGACTGCACGGAGGAAGAACTGAATGCGGCGTTCAAAGACAACACCAGAGCGGTTTTCGGCGAAACTATTGCTAACCCCGCGCTCACGGTGCTGGATATAGAAAAGTTCGCAAAAGCGGCTCACGCGCACGGCGTGCCACTGATCGTGGACAATACCTTCCCGACCCCGGTAAACTGCAGGCCGATAGAGTGGGGCGCCGACATCGTTACACACTCCACCACCAAATACATGGACGGACACGGCGTTGCCGTGGGCGGTGCGATAGTGGATTCCGGAAAGTTCGACTGGATGGCTCACGCGGATAAGTTCCCCGGACTCACCACTCCGGACGAGAGCTATCACGGCATTGTCTACGCGGAAAAGTTCGGCAAAGAAGGCGCTTTCATCACCAAGGCCACGAGTCAGCTGATGAGGGACTTCGGCTGCATCCAGAGCCCGCAGAACGCATTCTACCTGAACCTGGGGCTCGAATCCCTGCACGTGAGAATGCCCAAACACGTTGAAAACGGCCAGGCTGTGGCGGAATTCCTCGAAAAGCACCCCAAGGTCTGCGCGGTGCACTATCCGGGCCTTCCGGGCGATCCTTACTATAAGACGGCGCAGAAATACCTGCCTCAGGGCGGCTGCGGAGTAGTCTCCTTCGAACTGAAGGGCGGACGCGCCGCTGCGGAAAGCTTCATGAAGAGGCTCAGGCTCGCGGCTATCGAGACTCACGTTGCCGATGCCCGCACCTGCTGCCTCAACCCCGCAACTTCTACGCACAGGCAGATGACGGAAGAGCAGCTCATCGCCGCAGGTGTTCCCGCAGGACTAATACGCATTTCCTGCGGCCTTGAGGACAAAGAAGACCTCATCGCTGACCTCGCCCAGGCACTGGAGTAACCAAAACTTGCGGCTTTTTCCCGCCGGCTGATAACTAACGTTTACATCGACGTAACCAAACAAGTACTTAATCGTTAAATAATAATCACATATAATATGCATGGGGACCGTTCTGTTCCCCATGCATTTATCATTTTATTTGTTCAAGAAAGGAGATATTAATAATGCCAGCTATTGAACAAAAGAAGGGCCTCGGTAAAAAGGATATTTACCTTATAATCGGTACCCTTATCGTATACCTGTTCGGCTACATC
>JAEEGL010866754.1_pt1 | contig 10024 bp, 8 predicted proteins | sample 9134231 | NCBI WGS metagenome assembly JAEEGL01 (sample SAMN16246548, study PRJNA631951) | gut metagenome | biome: gut microbiome; feature: rumen; material: fiber-attached | host: Bos | place: Iran: Karaj | collected 2018-10 | reverse complement strand
CGGTTTTTCTCCAGGTTTTATTTCCCAGCCGGCATAAATAGTTCCTGTTGTATCGGTAATGGCAAGAAGGTCTACCCCACAAATCTCACCCTTTTCTTTCAGATAAACATTTGGATCATCTTTATAAGTTCCATCAAGATAACCTTTAATATGATCTGTGGAAGCCAGCATATCACCATAACCACCAAGGGTATCAAGCCAGTCCTCGAGAATCCATTTAACACCGCCCGTTGTATTTTCAAGTTCTTCAACACTCTGAGCATGCATACCCCGGTTAAAGACTGCAAATGCTACTGCACCAGAAACAAATACACCAATCATACTGGCGCCAACAATCATTGCAATAAGTTTAGCCTTTAGGGAAACATTCTTTTTAGGATTAGAATCAAATCTATCAAGTGCTTTTGCCATAATAAAACTCCCGAAAGGTAAAAAATAACAAACCTTCCAATATTATTTAATTATCGCACATTATGAGAGAATTGCAATTATTTTTTGATGCCTGCCTTTACTAGTCTTTGAAGTTGAGGGCCGAAACTACTGCCGCAATACCGGCGCGACCAACGTTGGAACTTTTTCCTACACCCCAGACCTGTTCGCCGTTTTCTTTTGTAATCTGAACATAAGCCATAGCCTGAGTGTCTGAACCCGAACCAACAGAGTGTTCATGGAAGCTTGTGATGTTAAAGGCCGGAGCCGGAGTCTGCTTCATGGCACTTACAAAGGCATCAAGAGGTCCGTTTCCGGATGCGGCAATTGCATAGCGCTTTCCTTCCCATTCTACAGTTGCCATTCCTGCTACCTGCTCAGGAAGATCTGTTCCGCGCTCACCTTCTACGTGGCGTTCTGTAATATCAATAACGTTAAGAGGTGACTTTGTATAAAGCCAGCTTTCTGCAAAAATATCGTAGACCTCAGAAGGACTGAGCTCACGCTGAAGCTTGTCTGCCCGCGCCTTAACAACAGCACCGATAACCGGATGCATTGCCTTTGGAGCGGCAATACCAAACATAGTTTCGAGAATATAGGCTGCACCGCCCTTTCCGCTCTGACTGTTGATTCTGATAATTCCGTTGTATTCACGGCCTATGTCATGCGGATCAATTGCAATATATGGTACATCCCACAAAAGCGGGGTTGATTTCTCTGCACGGGCATTAATAGCCTTGCGGATTGCATCCTGGTGTGAGCCGCTGAAGGCTGTAAATACCAGCTCGCCGGCATAAGGAGAACGCGGATGAATCGGCATTGCAGTTAATCTGCTGAACTCTTCGGAAATTTCTTCCAGATTTGAAAAATCCAGCTCTGGGTCGATTCCCTGGGTATACATATTCAGGGCAACTGTTACAATATCCAGGTTTCCGGTACGTTCGCCGTTTCCAAAAAGGCAGCCTTCTACGCGCTCCGCTCCCGCCAGAAGTCCAAGCTCACACTGGGCAATACTTTCGCCGCGGTCATTATGATTATGAAGTGAAATTATACAGTTTTCGCGGCCTTTAAAATTCCTGCAGAAATATTCAATCTGGTCTGCAAACTGATTTGGAAGATTACATTCAACGGTTGCCGGAAGATTCATTATCATCTTTGCATCTGGTGTGGCGCCCCAGGCATTTACAACGGCCTCACAGATTTCCATAGCATAATCAGCTTCTGTCTGTGTAAAGTTTTCCGGAGAATATTCAAAGCGGTAATTTGCAGGAGAGCGGCCTTCGGCTTCTGCTTCCTTATTTACTGCGGCTATATATTTTTTTACGCATTTAACTCCACTTACGGCAAGCTCAATCAATTCTTCCTTTGTTTTACCAAAATTATACTTTCTCTGAGCCGGAGAGGTTGCATTATACAGATGGAAGATTACATTTTTTGCGCCATCAATTGCTTCAAAGGTTCTTGCAACAAGAGGCTCGCGTGCCTGGCATAAAACCTGAATCCAGACATCATCGGGAATCAGTTTTTCTGTAATCAGCCGTCGCACAAAATCAAATTCTGTATCAGAGGCAGCAGGAAAGCCTACTTCAATTTCCTTAAAGCCGATTTTCACAAGAAGCTGAAAGAACTCGAGCTTCTGTTCGATTCCCATTGGATTTACAAGAGCCTGATTTCCGTCGCGCAAATCAACAGAACACCATAGAGGTGCCTTAGTAATCGTATTTGAGGGCCATTTTCTATCTTTTAAAGGAACGGGCACAAACGCCTTGTATTTTCCATTTGGATTCATATATTCAATTTACAAAAAAAATCGATATATCGCAACCTTTGTGTCATTGAAACCGACGTTATTATATAGTAAAATATTATCCATTAATTATGGAGGAAGATATATGAAGAAAGTATTTAAGGCTTCATTGGCTCTGCTTGCAGCAGCCCTCATTTTCAGCGGTTGTACTAAATCAAATGCAAACGCAAAAAAAGATTACATCCTTGCAACTGGTGGTACAAGCGGTACTTACTATCCGTTTGGCGGCGCAATTGCTAACATCTGGAACACAAAGATTGCCAACATGAACGTTACGGCTCAGGCAACTGGTGCTTCTGCAGAAAACCTCAGACTTATTAATAAAGGTGAGGCAGAATTCGGAACTGTTCAGAATGACGTAATGGATTATGCATATCATGGAACAGATATGTTCGCTGGCGAAAAGCTTTCGAACATTATGACAATTGGAACTATGTATCCTGAAGTTGTACAGATTGCTGTTTCTGAAAAGAGCGGAATTAAATCTGTAGCTGATTTCAAGGGAAAGCGCATTTCTGTAGGTGATGCAGGATCTGGAGTTGAATTCAACGCTAAACAGATTCTCGAAGGCTATGGTCTTACATTTGATGACATCAAAAAGAGCAACCTTTCATTCAAGGAATCTGCAGAAGGTATTCAGAACGGAACTTTGGACGGATGTTTCGTAACAGCCGGTGTTCCAAACTCTGCTCTTCAGGAGCTCGCATTCACAGCAGGTCTTGTACTCATTCCAATTGATGAGGATGCTGCTGATGTAATCTGCGACAAATACGGATTCTACACATATACAACAATCCCTGGTGGTACTTATAAGGGAACAGACACAGACACACCTGCTCTCGCAATTAAAGCTACTCTCGCAGTAAGCTCAAAGCTCGACGAAGATACAGTTTACGAAATGACTAAGGCTTTGTTCGAAAACCTCGATGAGCTTTCTCGCGGCCACGCAAAGGGTAAGGAAGTTTCTGCTGCATCTGCAATCACAGGTGTTTCAGTTCCATTCCACCCAGGTGCAAAAAAATACTACAAAGAAATTGGATTGAACGTTAACTAAGCCGAAATAACGGCTCACAGGCAGGTCTCGCCTGCCAACTCCCCGGCTTCACGGCCGGGGAATCTTTATTAAATCCAGTTATTCCAAATTAATTCATGACAAAGAAAAAGTTATTAATCATAATCATCAGCCTTATTATTCTGCTCACAACCGGAGTTATTCTTTTCGCTCCTTATCTGAACGTACTCTCTGTTCATAACCGTAAGCTTGAGCAGCAGACTTTTTATTCAATTGATGGTTATAAAAAGGGCTTTGTTATTTCCTATACGCATTCTGTAAACAAAGGCCGTGTACACGACTATTACAGACACACAAAAAAAGACGAGCTTGAATTATACAAAACTTCCTTTGTGTCTTATGGCGCAGGTATTCCGGAACCAGAAGAAATGCCGGGTGCTGTTTTTACCGTAAAAGACAACAACTATGAAATCAGCGGAATCAACCGTGTTGTACCACGACTGGTTATGGCAGTAGGACTTATTGCCGCACATTCAATTACCTTTGACGAAGCAGTTGAGGTAAATCAAAAGGAATTTTTCCTTACAGACTTTTTTGAACCGCAGACAAGTATTGTTTTTGAATTCAAAAAGGTTTCATTAATTACGTATATAATTCATTCATTATAGATAAAAACAAATTGAAAAAGGAGGTCCCGATGGACAACGAAACAGAAGTGCCAGCCAGCTCAATTGACAACATTCTTCCTACCTCAAATGAGGAAGAAATGAAGAATCTTATGAAAGACCTGGACAGAGAACAGGCTTACCGAGAGCATAAATGCTGGAGACAATACATAACAGTTATAATTTCAGTAATATTTGTAGCCTTCCAGTTATACGCAACTCTTTCTGGAACTGTAACTGCACAGATTTTGCGAGCGACCCATCTTGCCTTTGTTCAACTTCTTGCTTTTCTTCTCTTTCCTGCAACAAAAAAGATGCCTCGTAACACACTTCCGTTTTATGACGTTTTACTTGGTCTCGCCGGTGCCGGCTGCTGGATGTATATTGTAATCAACTTCCAGAATCTTGTTCGCCGCTCGGGTAATAACACAACACTGGATGTTGTAATCGGAATTATAGGTATTTTGATTTTGTTCGAAAGCTGCCGCCGTATTGTAGGTCTTCCGATTATGACTATTGCTTCAATATTCGTAATTTATGCCTTCGTAGGAAAATATCTCCCAGGCTTCTTACACCACAGAGGTTATTCACTTCAGCGTGTAGTCTGCCATCTGTTCTACAACACAGAAGGTATTATGGGAACTCCAATCGGGGCCTGTTCTACGTTTATCTTCCTGTTCATTCTGTTTGGAGCCCTGCTCGAAAAAACAGGAATTGGACAGTTCTTTATTGATGTATGTAACGCAATTGCCGGCGGAGCAAGCGGTGGACCTGCCAAAGTTGCCGTTCTTTCTTCTGCCCTTCTTGGAACAGTTTCCGGTTCTTCTGTAAGTAACACCGTAGGTTCAGGTTCCTTCACAATTCCTATGATGAAGAAGCTTGGTTATAAGGGTGAGTTTGCCGGAGCCGTAGAAGCTTCTGCTTCAACCGGAGGACAGCTTATGCCTCCAATTATGGGTGCCGCAGCCTTCCTTATGGCAGAAAGTCTTGGTATGCCTTACATCACAATTGTAAAGGCAGCTGTAATTCCTGCCCTGCTCTACTTTACAGGTATCTTTATTACAGTTCACCTGGAAGCAAAAAAGCTGGGTCTTAAGGGACTTCCCCGCGAACAGCTGCCACGTTTCCTTCCTCTTTTCCTCAGCAAGGGATATATGATTCTTCCTTTAATCGTAATCATCTGGTTCCTTTGTGCAGGAAAAACAGCCGTATTTGCAGCTCTTATGGGAATTGTTTCCTGTCTGCTGATTGGTATTGCAGTTTCTATTGTAGACCTTGCAAAGGGTCGTAAACCTACCTTCGGTTCACGAGATCTCATTGATGTAATGTGTGCCGCAGCCCGCAATATAATCAGCGTAGCAATTGCCTGTGGTATGGCCGGAATTATTATTGGTGTAGTAACCCTTACAGGACTCGGACTTAAGCTTGGCGCAGGACTTGTTTCACTTGCCGGCGGAAAGCTCTTTTTGACACTGGTATTTACAATGCTCGCTTCAATCATCCTTGGTATGGGTGCTCCTACAACTGCAAACTACCTGATTACTTCTACAATCACAGCAGGTGCAATCATTCAGCTGGGAGTTCAGCCGCTCGCAGCACATATGTTTGCCTTCTACTTTGGTATTATTGCCGATGTAACACCACCAGTTGCTCTTGCAGCCATTGCCGGAGCCGCCATTGCAAAAGCACGGCCTATGAAGACCGCCTTTAATGCAACCAAGCTTGCAATCGGTGCGTTTATCATTCCGTATATGTTTGTTTACAATTCCCAGATGCTTATGATTGACGCTTCCGTAGGACGTATTCTGTTCATTATTGCAACCGCTTTGATCGGTATGTTTGGTATCAGCGTGGCTCTTGAGGGCTATGGCTGTAATTTTACAGGTATTATGCATGGAACTGATAAGCCGTCGGCTGTTATTATTACCTTCGATGTAATAGAACGAGTTCTATTTGCTGCAGCCGGACTTCTTTGTGTAATTCCGGAAACACGCAGTGATATCATCGGTCTTAGTATGATAGCAGTTCTGATTGTTTATCAGATTGTTGTAAAACGAATTTTATTGACGAAGCACAAATAATTTTATTATTTTATATATAAGAGGTACAAAAGATTATGAAAATCAAACCATTAGCAGATCGCGTTCTCGTAAAGAACGATAAAGCAGAAACAAAAACTGTAGGCGGACTCATTATTCCGGAAGCCGCACAGGAAAAAACTCAGACTGCTGTTGTAGTTGAAGTTGGACCTGGAACTGATGAAAATAAAATCACAGTAAAGAAAGGCGACAGAATTATGTACGATAAATATGCAGGAACTCAGGTAAAGATTGACGGTGAAGACCACCTCATTCTCCGCATGAGCGACATTATTGCTGTTATCGAATAGCAGATTATCGGGTTGAGCCCGATAATGACAGTCGGTCTTTTAAGATAGATGCCCTTGCGTTGTCAGGATACAAACTGGATGCGTATTCTGCAGAACGGAGGGCATTTTTTATGTCCCCGTCGCCCGCATAGATGCACGCAATTCTATAAAATATTTCGGAACGCTTAGCATTGCTGCTTTCGCGGCCGGCAGTTCTTCCATACAAATCCAGAGCCTGACCTTTTTTACCAAGAGAAAAATAAATGCTTCCAAGATTCAGACAAACAGCCGTAGACGCACGCTGAGAGATAAAACCTTCTTCGCGCAAGCCTGAGCTTTCATATACACAGTACTCGTGCAAGCGCAGGGCTTCATCAGCCATTTTTTTATCTGCAGCAAACCACGCACCAAACTCTACAAACGGCAGATCGTAAATACGGGCCTTTTCAATAAACTGCTCCCAGAAGTCACGCTTTGCATCGTAATTGCTCACACTTGTTACATAGCTGTAGAAAAGTTTCCAGGCATCTTCATACTGCTTCGTATTTAAGAGGAAGTTGAGTGCATACTGAACAAGAAGTTCCTTGTACTCACCGTCTTCACCAAAGCTGTCTTCGAGCATATTCCACAAATCGCGGTTTTTATCTTTTTCAGAAATCGTAGAATCTGTCTTGTATTTTAAGTCGAGTTTTGCAATGTGAAGGTAAGCCGCATTTGTACGGCGCAGAGCCTCATCAATTCGGTAGAGAGCATCGCTCATAGGAATCTTACGGCGGTTATCGTAGCGTTCCATTTCGAGAGTTGCAATTCCTGCCTTGCGGAGGGCTGCAATTTCTGTATCTTCTTCACGTTCAAGATTTGAGCGGTAAGCAAAATCAGCATAAAGAATTAAGGCCGGAACATTGTCTGGCCAGCGGTTTACTGCATAGAAAAGCAGGTCTGCATTCTGTCCATCAAGCCCCTGATTTTCTGCCCACTTTGCACTATTAAGTACGATGTTCGAAAGAAGAGCTTCATCGCTTTTTCGTACTTTAAGCTCGTCGAGATTAAGCACAATTCCGCGGCGTGCATTTTCAGCTGCTTCCATTTCTGAAACAGCCATGTACGCATCCGATTCCAGAGCAACAAGCTGTACCGTAGAGGTTTTGAAATTAGCAACAGACTGATAGCCTGTCATGAGACGTCGGGAATTATCAATTGCTTCTATGGTGTTATAGAACTGACCGGCATCGTAGCATACTGTTGCCCAGAAGAAGGCGTCATCTGCATCTAAGAACGCAGCCGGATATAGAGATGCCGCAACATCGTACTGCCCGTAAATCAGGTTGAATACTGCGCAGTTTCTAAGCCACACAGGATTTTTAGAGGTTTTATAAGCATCAAGGAAAATCTGATAATAAGATTCGTCTGTATAAAAGGCAAAGGCATTTTCTGCAGCAGCGGCTTTCTCTGCCGAATCACGCAGAATATATTCGGAGTAAAGGGAAGCATATTTAGTTCCGCGCAATTTCCCAGCCCACTTGCCCGCCTCCCCGAGGCGGTTTTCTCTCAACAAAAAGGCCGAATAAACCGCCTGGAGCTCAACGTTTCCACCGTTTTTCTTAAGCGCCTTTTTGAGCACCTTTTCGGCAGCAGCCTTCTCACCGAGCGTCATGTAACGCTTATAAATTCCGACATAAGACCACGAATCATAAGCGCGCTTTTCGGCCTTACGTAATTCCTTGAGTGCAGACTGCATCTGGTTCTGCATTACCAGAGCATCAATAACATCAAACTGGCTTGTTAACGAGTTTTGTTCTGCCCTCAGACGACAGCCTGAAAAGCAGAACAAAATCAAAGAAAATAAAAGGAATGTTAATAAACAGTTTTTAAGCTCTTTTCGGCTCATCTTTTCCTATTTTATCAAGCACTGCATTAATAAACTTATAGGAATCGTCAGTATCAAAATCTTTAGCGATATTTACTGCTTCATCAATAACAATCTTTGGCTCAGCACCATTCTGGAATAAAAGCTCGTAAACGCTGGTACGCAGGATTGCAAGTGCTACGCGGCTTATACGGTCCATACTCCATGAACTGGAAAGATGGTTTTCTATAAGCTTATCTATTTCATCAATATGACTGATAGTTCCTGCGATAATAATGCTGGCAAAGGTGCGCTCTTCTTTTGAAGTTTCAGAAAGCTCAACAGGTGCCTCCTGTGAAGCACCTTCAACTTCTGCATCTTTCTGAAGCCATGAGAATGTGAGCAAATCGTCTAATGAAGCCTTTGTTACATCCCAGGAATACAAAGCCTGGAATGCAATTACTCTACCATTTCTTCTGGACACTTAGTTGTTCCCCCAATCCAATGCCTTATTCAAAGCATCACCGGTTTTCTTCATATCAACATTTTCTGCAGTGTGAAGTTCTTTTGCAAGACTTGAAGCTGCATTGTTCATATAAATCTGCTGCTTCTGCTGAGTAAGATTTGCACGGATGTAGTCGTAAACTGTTACAGTTGTTTCAGGCTGTACTAAATCTCCAATACCAAGCATTTTAGCATCGTATTTCTTAATTACACTAAGGAATCTGTAATCGTTTGTTGTTTCTTCAACATCAGAAGTATAACCTTCACCCTGCTGGAAAATGAACATCATGTTCTGAAGAGTCATTCCAATACCGTTTGCTGCAGCTTCTGTCTTAGGGAAGAGACCGAGGCCAGCCTGGAAGCCAGCACCTTCTGCCTGTGACTGAACAGCAATCTGCTCTGCTGAAAGAGCCTTTGTATTATACTTATTAAGGAAATCAAGAGCCTTATTCTTTGCAGCTTCAGGATCATTTCCCTTTGGAACAATTACGAGAAGAAGCTTAACCATATCATTCCATACGAATGAAGACTTATTGCTTTCATAAGCCATACGGATTTCTTCATCTGTTGCAGCAACCTTCTGAATTTCTGCCATATTTTTCTGAGCAACATACTGCTGCATCAAAAGAACGTTCTTGAGGTGCTTTTTGTATTCTGTTCTGCTCATACCAGTCTGGATAAGAAGAATTTCATCAAGTGATTTTCCCTGCTGTCTTTTAAGGATATCATCAAGCTCTTTTTCTGTTACAGGAACACCAAGTGACTGGCTCATAGACTGTGTAAAATACTGATCAACAGAACTGTCTGCTACGTTAAGACCTGCCTTGTTAGCAGCCTGAATCATAAGTGTTTCCTCAATCATTGTGTCGAGGACCTGTTTTCTTTCATCAACTGTAAGAGCTCTACCAAGCTGCTTTTCATAAGCAGCACAACGTGATTTAAGCTGCTTAACAGTAATAAATTCGTTCTTGTTCAGTTTTACTACTGCCAGCTGAGTCATGTCTGAAGACTGAGCAAAAGCTGCAATAGTCGTAAGCATTAAAATTGATAGCACTGCAATAATTTTTTTCATTTTATAATCCTTAAATAATAAGTTTCGTTTTTATAGTCCGTATATATAACAAAGACACAAGGTCTTAGTTACAGGTGGTTTCGATACGGCTGCGCCTACTCAACCACCGTGTGAGCTTGCCGACTTATTTATCCAGTGGAAGTCCACCGCTGATTACCGCACGGATACGGCGAACACCAGCTGAACTTGACTGTTCCTTCTGAATCTTGAAGTCACCAATCTGTGCTGTGTGCTGAACATGAGGTCCGCCACAAACTTCCTTACTGAACCAGTCGTTGTGAACGTCGCGGCCGATTGTATAAACCTTAACGTCCTCGCCAT
>JAEEGL010864098.1_pt1 | contig 10024 bp, 8 predicted proteins | sample 9134231 | NCBI WGS metagenome assembly JAEEGL01 (sample SAMN16246548, study PRJNA631951) | gut metagenome | biome: gut microbiome; feature: rumen; material: fiber-attached | host: Bos | place: Iran: Karaj | collected 2018-10 | reverse complement strand
GGCACAGCCTCGCAAGAGGCGGCGTCATCGTGCATCAGAATTTGTCTACCCCTATTTTGAAATCTCTGCAGGGGGGCAGTATTCAAAGTCCAAATACAAGACGGAATCTATCGCTCATTGGTACCACGATACCGACCGGGACGAAATGGTTTACGACAAGGACCTATATTACAACATCTACTCCTTTGAGGGTTATGGCCCGCAGTTTGAAACGAAGGTGGGTATACTTTTGTTGCAAAGGGGCATTTTTTTTGTTGATTTTGGCCTGGCCTGGTCCTTTGGGGATGCCTATTACAAGTACTATTCCCGGGACAAGGAAAAATTCAAGGAGAGCGGTGGCCAACTCTGCCCCTTTTATGGCTTTGGAACCAAGGTGTACCCTTTCGTGAAATTGGTGCCGCTTCTGGACGGGTTCTTTGTAGGGGCAGCGGTATCTTTTTTGGTCCTGGATAATTCCTGGGACAAGTATGATATGGATTATGCTAGTGAAGAAGTGGGCTATAAATTCGAGATGGGAAACGTCTGGAGCGTTTCGGAACACTATTTTGTGGGCATAACCTTGAACACGGCCATTTACTGGAGCGGTGTGGGCTCCAACAAGGAATACGGTGACGATGAGTTCCAGGTGAACAAGAACTCCAAGCGGGACCCTGTTGACGAAGTAAACACCTTGCAGTTGGGTGCTGCTGTGACCGTCGTGCGCAAATAGGGCTTGCTTGCCTTGCTGCCTAGTTCTATATTTGGGGCATGTTTAAGGTAATCAAGGCTATTAGCCGTCTGCTTTCCAACTACGCTTCCCCCTTTGTCATCGCAAGCGCTATTGTGGCATTCTTCGTTCCGGTCGCTTTCAGCTGGGTTCACGGGAATGTATCTTCTATCATTCTCGGCGTGATTATGCTGAGCATGGGTCTTACCATCTCTATGGAAGACATTCGGAATCTGCTGAAGCAACCTTTCCACATTCTGCTGGGCGCCGTTGCCCAGTACACGATTATGCCCTTTGTGGCCTTCGGCCTTACGAAGGTTTTTGGGCTGGACCCCTACCTGGCGGTGGGTATCATTCTGGTGGGGTGCTGCCCGGGCGGCGTCTCTAGCAATGTCATGAGCTTTTTGGCCCGTGGCGACGTGACCTATTCCGTGAGCATGACCATGGTGAGCACCCTCCTTGCGCCGATCATGACTCCGCTTCTGGTACTGTGGCTTGCCGATACCAGTATCAACGTGAATGCGGTGGGCATGTTCCTGAACATTCTGTACGTGACGGTGGCGCCCATTACCATCGGGTTCCTCTGCAACCATTTCTTGGGCAAGCGCCCCGTGTTCAAGGAAATCCAGGCGAACATGCCTGCGGTAAGCGTGATTGGGCTGATGCTCATCGTGGGCGGCGTGGTTGTGACGGTGCGTCCGCAGTTGTTGACTAACGGCTTTTCGCTGATCTTCTTGGTGCTGGCGGTGGTGTTCTGCCACAATGCGCTGGGCTATGTGCTTGGCTACAGCGTGGGTAGGCTTTTCAAGTTCAATACCGCCAAGAAGCGGACCATCGCCATCGAGGTGGGCGTGCAGAACGCCGGCATGGCCACCGTGCTTGCCATGGCCTTCTTTGCCAACCCCGAAAACGTGGCGGCCAACCCCAAGGCGGTGCTTTGCATGGTGCCTTGTGCCTTAAGTTGCGCCTACCATTCCATCAGTGGAACGGTACTGGCCAACATATTCGCCTGGTGGGACAGTAAAAAGTCGAATTAACGGACGTTGATTTTCCGGACTAATCGGTTGCTCTTGCTTTGGGCAACCACTACGTAGATGCCCTTGTTTGCGCCTTTCCACAAGAAATCCTTGCCGAAGGCGGTTGCGATTTTTTGCCCTCTGGTGTCGTAGATGTTCCATGTGGCGGAATAGGGAAGCGAGAAGAAAACCCTGTTCTGCATCTGCATGAACTGAATGTTGGCTTGCTTTACAAGTGCGATACTAGCGGGTTCGTGAGAATCGTTCTTTGAGTCGGAAGACTTGCCGCCCTCGGAGCTGTTCGAGGAATTGACGGGAGCATTTTGAGAAGCTGAAGACCCAGGCGTTGCCGCAGAACTGCTGGAAGAACTTTCGTTATTGCTGCTGGAGCTAGGAGACTTGTCACCTTCTGTCGGTGTCTTAGGATTGTCAATGGCGTCGATGACGTTGACAAAGGTTCCGCTCATCATGGAGGTTCCGAACCAGGCCAGGAACTGGTCGAAGTACATCTCGTTGTGCAAGGTGTCCTCGATTCCGCCTGTAGGATCCACGGCATTTCCGAAATAGTCTCCGCCTTCGTAGAACTTCATCATCTCTTGGCTGAAGTCAATGCGGTCTTTGCTTTCGCCGACAGCGACGGCGGCGGTGGCCCACATGCCGATGGTCAGGTGACTGTGCTCCCTGCGGTAACGCCAGGTGTTTTTGTTCTTGCTGTCGTTAAAATCGGTCCAGATGTCATCTGCAGGCAGTAATTCGCCGGGATTTTCAATCTGGTAAAAGTTTGATGCCGCCGCGCCACCCTTTTCGTTGATAAAGGTGAGGGCGTTGGTTAAGAACGCCTTTGCACGGGATTCGTTGAACCATATGGCATCGATAGCCACACGCCAAAGGATTCGGATGGCGTCTTTGAAGAATGCACGACTGTCAAAGTAGGCGTTGTAACCTAAGCCGCTATTGACCCAGCCGCCACTGGGCGTCATCCAGTCAGGAATCATGCCGATGTTGTAGCCAGGGCTGTTCGCCAATATTTCGTAAGTCTTTTCGACTACTTTATTCCAGCGGTCTCCGTTGCTGTCGAACTTGGCGAAAATTTTATACCAGGCCGGAGAGAAATACCCCGGGTTTACAAAAGCGTCGCCACCCCAGCCTGCACCTGGAGCTAGAATTCCACCGCTTGTGATTTGTTCGGTGTTCCACATGCAGTCAAGAATTTTCTTGGCGTGATCGGCGTAGCCATATTTGAACTTTTTAGACGTGTACGGTTGCCACTTGCCTGCTGAAACGAGCTTGTTTGCGAATATGAGGGCCAGGGCCACATCCTCTTCGGCATCGGTAGCGGCCCCCGTTCCAGAGATGTTTCCGTCGGGCGCCATTTGCCAGTTGTAGTAACAACTTGCCCACATCTTTTCGTTTGCGGCATCCCAGATAGTGTTGAACGTTTGCTGATCATTGGCGTAAAGGGCTACCAGCATCCCGTAACCAACGGCTTCGCTTACGGCGTCACCGGGAGTCTCGCTTTTAGGGCGGTGGATAAGTCCTTTCCCGGCGTTGTAGGGGTCGATGTTACGGCGGATTAAGCCTTTCCAGGTACTGTCCAGAACAGGCTTCCAGTAAGATGCGTCGATCTTTGGCTGGGCGTTGGGCAGGTCTAATACTGCCTGGGAAAGACTGAATGCTCCTGCGATGCAAAGGGGCAAAAGTTTTGATAATTTCATAAGGACTCCTGCTCCCAAACAAAACTCCGTCTGTGCATATATATATACTTTGTCCGCCCTAGTCAAGTTCAGATCCAAGATAAATGCCGATCCGGTGGCCGGTCTCGAATCCGAACAGGGTTCCCTTGTTGATGGTGTAGTTGATTCCCAGTTCCAGCGGAGCACCGAATAACCTGAAGTCTCTTGTTAGGGCGAAGGAGATTTTCATGCCCTTGTATTTGTCGTCCATCTTGCGGCAGTTCTTGGCCAGGTTGTGGTTCTCGGATTCCTGGATGCGGGCCTGGTAAAGCATAACCTCGCTGAATTTCCAGCCAGTGTTTTCGGCGTCACTCCACCAGAATTTCCACAAGATGCTGGCCTTGAACCCGATTTCGTCGCCGGGCCTGTAATTCTTGTCTTCTAGGAAGGTGTTGTACCGTAGGGCGGTTCCCAGCAGCAGGTGAGGCGTCGCCGGAAACAGTACGAAAGGCTCCGCATTCAGCCTATGGAAGCGTTCCTTTTGGGAACCTTCGCCAGGTGGGAATCTCCAGCCTGCGTCAAGCCCGAGGTTGCGGTAAAATAGGGTCCGTACACCTAAATAGCTCTCGTTGAAACCGTTTACATGCAGGTTGCAGTAGTTGTGGATGTAGCCTTTGGTAGAGAACTCGTAGCTGTAGCTTAAAAATCGGAAAGAGCTGCTGCCGTACAGGCTGAACCAATCGGTGATGGCGTATTCGGCAGAGGCTGTCATGTCGGTGCTGTATACGTCGTCGTCCAGCTCAATGGCTCCTTCTACGGAGAGGGCTGTTGTGGGGAAGTGCAGCGGCATAAGCCCTTCGGCGGCGAGGGCGATACCCGCACAAAGCAGCAACGATAGTCCGATTTTCGTGGTCATCGATTTCAAAATATACGAAAGTTGTTCCGTTCCGTTTTTATCATATCTTATTACATTTACGTTTAATGTTTTATAGTTTCGCCACGAGATTGTGGCCACCACGCTCCGCTCGTGGCTGGCTCTGCCTTCGGCTCCTCGCAATGACTTCGTTAGCTTTTCTAACGAGCTTGCTTGTGTTGTCGTTTTTATTGGCTGGCTGTTTCTGGGAAAGTCCCGATGACAATCCGGAGTATTTACCTTTGGACGATTCTAAGTACCCTTATGCGGATTTGCCTCGGGTGGTTATTGAGACGGAGGGCTTTCACGAAATACGTGACCGGGAGACGGAATTTCCGTCGAAGCTCCAAATTTACGGCAAGGATACTTACGAGAGTGAGGTGTACAGCCTTACGGTCCGTGGCCGTGGAAATTCCAGCTTCAAGATGCCCAAGTACGGCATGAAGTTGGAATTCGACGACAAAGTTTCCCTTTTGGGCATGCCCAAGAACAGGGACTGGGCTCTGGTCGGTAACTATGGTGATAAGACCCACCTGCGCAATTACATGATGTCTAGGCTTTCGGAATGGCTAGGGGCCCGGTGGACGCCAAAGATGCAGTTTGTAGAAGTCTATCTGAACCGCAAGTATATGGGACTCTACCTGTTATCAGAAACGGTGAAAGTGGGTCATGACCGTGTGAATATTGTCGAAAGCGACACCACCTTCTTGGTAGAGAAAGAAGATACCAAGAAATACGACCCGCCCTATGTTGTGTCGGACAGGAACTACTTTTACCACATCAAGTCTCCCAAGAATCCTAGCGAAGAGTCTAAGCAGCTGTTGCTTTCGCAATTGAACCAGTTTGAAAACGCAACGTCGAAGTTTGGTCGCATGACTCCGCCAGAAATTCGGCAGTGGATTTCTATGGCCGACTTTATGCTTTTTTATTGGGTCCAGGAATTTTCAAAGAATGAGGACGGCAACTACGCTCGGAGTGTCTACTTTACTTGGGAAAAGGGGTACCCGATTCGTTTTGGACCTCTGTGGGATTTTGACCTTGCTTTCGGAAATGCCTCTAGGGAAAACAATAAGCCCGCCGAAGATTGGTATATCCGGAATTACCGCCAGTATGGCAATATTTTCCGTAGCAGCTGGGTAGAGGAGGTTGCTAGGGATTATTGGATTGCCCATCGAGAAAAATTCCAGGCTTTAATAGACAGCGTTCCCCTGTATGAATCGATCATTAGAAAGGCTATCAAGAATGAATACCGACGTTGGCCTATTATTTCTAACACGGAAAACTGGGCACTGAAGGACCCCTACGATTCTTACGAAGAAGGAGTGGAGGTGATGGTCGAATGGATGCGAAAACGCTTTGACTGGATTGATCAGAACCGTTAGGCTTGGTGATCTTCTAATCTGGTCCGTTCTTCGTAGAGGCGCTGTGAAATCTTGGTAAAAGCCTTGACTACCACAGGGTCGAAATGCTTGCCTGCACCTTCAGTAATGATGTCCATGGCCTTCTCGTAGGTGAAGGGCTTCTTGTAGATACGTTCGGCTACCAGTGCGTCGAATACGTCGGCTACGGCCATGATGCGTGCCGACAGCGGAATATCTTCGCCTTTGATGCGGGTGGGGTAGCCCGAGCCGTCCCACTTTTCGTGGTGGAAATGGGCCATCTCGATAGATTCCTTTAGATAGTCCTCGTCCATGGTGGAACCTGCGTTCTCTTCGATCTTCACCAAGATGTTCTTGCCTTCGGTGGTGTGGCTCTTCATGATGGTAAACTCTTCGTCGGTGAGCTTGCCTGGCTTGTTTAGGATCAGGTCGGATACTGCTATCTTGCCGATGTCGTGGAGAGGTGCTGAACGTTTCAGTTTTTCGATGTATTCGTCGGTGAGAATATCCTTGAACTCACCTTCGGCCTGGAGCTCCCTGGCGATGGCGTCTACGTAGTAGGCGGTCTTCTTAATGTGGTTTCCGGTGCTAGTGTCGCGGGCTTCCACCATCTCGGCGAAGTTCATGATAATCTCATCTTGCATGCGGGTGATGCGCTTGGTCTGTTCCTGCAGCTGCTTGATGTAATCCAGAGATTCCGTGCCCATCTTGAGTAAGGCGCCATGCAAGTGCTCGACTTCATCGTTAGTCTGTATGTCTAGGGCCTTGAGGGATATGAGCCCCTTGTCTTTGTCGGATTCGAGGTTGTAGGCAAACTGTGAAGAGGCATAGGCCATGCGGTTGATGGGTCGCACAATTCCACGCTTCACCAGTTCGATGATAATGCTCATGATGATGATAGAAAGACCGAAGAACAACGAGAAGAACCTGATGAAGAAGGAGGCGTCGTCTTTGGTGATTTCTTCCATGGAGATGTCGGCGGCTACGTAGGCGGCTGTTTTGCCGTGGCTATCTTTGATGGGCTTGTAGATGGTCAGAAGCCAGCCGTAGGAGTCGTTGGAGATGATGGGCTCGATGGTGTCACCCTTGAAAAGCTGGGGTAGGTAAGGTTCGAAGCTGGGGTCAAAGGGAACAATGTCGCCCGGGTGGCCTGGTTCCTCGCCGTCTTCTGTGGGCATGTCGAACACCACGTGGCACCCATCCTCCAGTATCTTGTAGACGTAGAGGTACTTTGTCTGCGGGAAACTCTTCTTGAGCCTATAGAGCCTGGACTCTTCTAAAACGTATCCGTCGGCTTCGCGTCCGTGGGCAATGAACTCATCGACGCGGTCTCCGTCGATAAATGTGCTGGCGGCCTGGGTGACCCCGTAGGCCAATTCGGTGAACTTGTCGATGGAAACTTTCTGGTAAAGGAAAAAGCCAATAGAACAGGCCAGGGCGCCGAGGAACAGCTCGGCGGTGATGACCATGAGCATCACCTTCCGGAGCAGCGAGTGCTTGGTGGTGGCAGCCAGCTCGTCTACATTGGGGTCCATGTGGAACGTGTGGTTACATAACTGTCTGACTTTACGGGGAATCCACCGGTAGATAAGCACCGCCGAAATAACCACGATGGACTTGTCAAAGATGTCGATGATGATGTCTGCTAAAAGCTGTGCCCAGAAGTCGGGTAGCCCGCAGGAATCCCGCAGTCCTAGTGCGAATGGGGCTGAAATGCCTTCGCCGATGCTGTAGCCGAACAAGAAGTAGGTGATGATAGATCCAATGCCTCCGCCGATGAGGGCAAAGGTGAGAATCACTATCAAGATTTTGGGAATGCTTAAGAAGAACTTTTTCTGGTAGAATACGTAGGCGCTGCTGGCGATGAGGATGCTGATGACACCGTAGTAGAGGGTGACGGGGTCGGACATGCCATTGATGACGTTGGCGAAGAACCCAACGATGACAGCGGGCAGGTTGCCGCCCATCATGGCGATAAGGATGGTGCCTAGGCAGTCAAAGAAAACGGGCAGTTCAAAATGGGTGACCAGCCTTGCCGGGATAATGTTCAGCAACAAGGCTATGGCGATGACGAAGAGCGCCTTCAGCAAGTGAATGAATGCCTGCTTCCGAGATCTCATTGGTTAATCTCCACGACCTTCTTGTTGCTGGTGGCGCCTGACACCACGGAAACATCCCGCTTGTGAACTCCAAAGTGCTTTGCCAAAAGCTCGCAGATGGCCTCGTTGGCGGCTCCATCCACAGGGGGTGCTTTGACCTCTACCTTGTAGCTTCCGTCTGGGGTTTCCGTGACGGATTCTCGCTTGCTTCGGGCATGTACCTTGATGTTTATTCTCACGGGTGCCCCCGTTTCCTAGCCGATAACGTTCCCCGTAGGCATGGTGGGCCGCTTGGCGGGTGCGGGTTCGCTTAGTTCACGCTGGTCATTTTCCATGGCGGATAGCAGGTCTTCTTGGCCACGGATCAGAGCCCGGCACCGGATAAAGTAGTTGGTGCGGATCTGCTTTAACTGCTCAATTTCTGCCCTAAGGTCTTCGGCGCTCTTTTTGGTGTTTTCCACCTCTTTGATGGCCCTGGCCTTGGCTTCGGCGATAATCAGTTCCGCCTCTTTTTCGGCGGAGGCCTTCACCTCGTCTACGGTCTTTTGCATGGTGACCACCGCGTCTTGGATGGTCTTCTCGATTTGACGGTAGTAGTTGACACGTTCTTCGGCGATTTTAAGGCGCTCGGTCAGGTCGGTACGGTTCCTGGACATTTGTTCGAAAGCGGTGGCTGCCGTCTCGAGGAATGCCCTGACCTCGTCGGGGTCGATGCCGCCGAAGTTTTTTTTGTGGAATGTCTGGTTGCGGATATCTAACGGGGTCAGTTCCATACACTACCTGCTATAAATAATGACTTTACCTTCAATAATATAATAAAGTTACGGTAAAGGGGGGATACCCTTCGGGATTGTCTATTCTTTTTTTATTATCTTTTCCCTTTGGGTTTAAAAGAGTGTATTTTTGGGAAGAAAGGGGATAGACCGATAGATGATCGGCAGACTAAAATTGTTCCTGCAAAGGCAGGATTCCTTGGAACGTACCTTGTTTTGGGTGTTCCTTGTGATTGTGTTGGTGGCAAGCGTTGCCTCCACGATTTTTACCATATACGAGCAAATTAGCCTCATTACCTCGGCGGTGTGCCTGCTGACTAGCGTTGTATGCGCTGTTCTCGCTTTTGTGGCGGTCCGGACCAGTATGTACAGCCACTGCTACGTGGTGATGTGCCTCTTGCTTAGCTGCTTTTTGCTGCCCATGCTGTTCTTCTTGTGTGGCGGTTTCAATTGCGGCATGACCCTCTATTGCCTTACCTCCGTGTTCCTCTGTGCCTTTTGCCCGGGCAAGAGCAAGTGGGTGGTGTTCGCCATCTCCATGCTCTCTTATGAAATAACTTTTGTGCTTTCGGAACTGTACCCCGATTACGTTGTGGTTCTGGACCACCAGGCGGCCGTTGTTGACATTCTAGTGTCCTTCCTTATTACGGGTGTGGTGGTTTTTGTTATCAATGCTTTTGCCCTCTATTCTTACAATTCCGAACGGAAGGGCCGTGAGGCTATGCTAAATCGCCTTGAGTTTCTGTCTAAGCGTGATGCCAAGACGGGACTTTTCAACAGGGGTTACATGGCTCATTTCTTGGAAGGGGTGGTCTGGCCTCAGCGTGAAGAATACTACCTGCTGCTTCTGGATATGGATGAGTTCCGCGATGTGAATGCCAGGTTTGGGCAACTTTTTGGCGACCAGGTGCTTTGCGACGTGGCGAAATACTTGATTCAAGAACGCGACAACAGGATTGGAGAATGCTGCGGCCGTATGGACGGGGAACTGTTCATGTGTGTGTTCAAGGGCAAGTCTGAGTTGGAAGCTTTTGCTCGTGCCGAACGTATTCGTGAAGGTATTGCAGACCTTCGTTGGGAAAAGTTCCCCGATGTCCGCGTTACGGTGTCTGGCTGCTTTATTGTGTGTGGCGACAGGGACTACACCCATTTCTCTCAGTTCTTGGTGAAGGCGGAAGAGGTGCTTTACCTGGCTAAGACTGAGGGCCACAACAAGATACGCAAGTGCTGATAACTAGATTATAATCAGATTTGCAATCACTCGTTGTTGATAAAATGTTGATAGATTGGGCAGAACGCGTTGTTTTGCCCTTTTTTGTTTAAAATTCCCATACTTCGGCCCCCGAGGCCTTGTTTTATGCGGTATTTTTGCTAGATTTGGAACTCAAAATTTTGAATTTCGACTAGAAAGGTTTTATCATGAAAAGAACATTCCAGCCTCATAACCGCAAGCGTGCCAACAAGC
>JAEEGL010232377.1_pt1 | contig 10024 bp, 7 predicted proteins | sample 9134231 | NCBI WGS metagenome assembly JAEEGL01 (sample SAMN16246548, study PRJNA631951) | gut metagenome | biome: gut microbiome; feature: rumen; material: fiber-attached | host: Bos | place: Iran: Karaj | collected 2018-10 | reverse complement strand
TTATTTTCTCAATTCTATGTCTTCCCATGTGCTTGTCACGATAAAGTGCTATCACTTTGTCGTAATAAAGTCGTTGCTTTTCTGTTTGATACTTTACCATTTGTTGACTTCTTATGAGTCAACTTTTTCCAGGGTAAGACACGCAAAAACTCCTAACCTCCTAACCTAATCTCTGGAAATGCCTTTGTACAAAGGGCTTTCAGTAGGTTAGGAGTTTGGCTAACTCCTAACCAACTCCTAACCCATCTTGTCTTCAGGCTGCCTCGCGAGGCAGATAATGTGGAAAAACGCGTCGAAGTTTTGCAATTCTGCGAAATTATCGCTATCTTTGCACCACAATTTCAACGATATACGATTATGGGAAAATATTTAGACCCGAGAGCTGACCTAACTTTCAAGAAGATATTCGGCGAGCACAAACACCTCCTCATTAGTCTGCTCAATGCCATGCTGCCGCTGAAAGAAGACGAGCAGGTGGAGAGCATCGAGTATTGGCCAGCCGAGAAAGTGCCCGACAGAATGCAGGCCGAAAAGGACAGTATTGTGGACGTGTGCTGCAAGGACAACAAGAAGCGTGAGTTCATCGTAGAAATGCAGATGACTTGGACAGATTCGTTCAAGAAGCGCGTGCTGCTTAACGCTTCTAAGGCATACGTGGCGCAGTCGAAAAAGGGCGATGACTATGAACTCTTGCAGCCTGTCTATGCGCTTAACTTCGTTAATGAGAATTTCATGGATGAAACAGATGACTACTATCACTATTTCCACCTCGTCCACGACAAGTACACCGAACAGGTGATTGACGGCCTGCACCTCATCTTTGTGGAACTGAAGAAGTTCAAGCCACAAATTTTCAGCGAAAAAAAAATGCAGGTACTATGGCTCCGTTTCCTCACCGAAATCAACGACGAAACACGCGAAGTACCCATCGAATTGCTGGAGAATGCCGAAGTGAGCGAAGCCCTTGAAATCGTGGAGCGTGCAGCTTTCAACGATGGTGAGATGCGAGCCTACGATAAGTTCTGGGACAACGTGAGTATCCAAAAAACATTAGACAATGCGCGCAAGCGAGAGATTAATGCGGTTAAACGGGAAGCAGAGAAAGCAATAGCAGATGCAAAAGAAGAAGCAAAATCATTGTTGAAGCAGAAGGACATTGATACCGCCCGTAAACTGAAGGCAATCAACATTCCCACTACGAAGATTGCAGAAATAGCTGGTCTCACCATCGAACAAATCGAAACCCTATAAGTCACGAAATCAGTTCTGGGTTAGGAGTTGGTTAGGAGTTGCGGACACTCCTAACCTGCTGAAACCCCTTTCTACAAAGGCGTTTCGGAAGATTAGGTTAGGAGGTTAGGAGTTTTTTCGAAAACCATTCCCACATCTGCATACTTATTCGGTTTTTGCATAAACATGCACGCCATCTCCCCCACCCGACTTTCCCTACGGTAAACTCGGAGTTTACCCTACCCAAACCCCAGGTTTACCCTACCCAAACTCCCACTCCGCCCCGTCCAATCTGGAAGTGCATAAACATGCAAATGAAAATAATGACTGAACATTTGGAACTTTCGGCTTTTTTGATTAACTTTGCCAACGCAAAAAAACAGAAGCAGGAACTTTTCTCCCCCACACTATGTGAGTATCGTGGAGCCATTTTTAAAAGAAACAATGACTATATGGCAACAATGCAAGAACGTGCTGAATTGCACAAAACTATATGGAAGATTGCCAACGATCTGCGCGGCAGTATCGATGGCTGGGAATTCAAGGCTTACGTCCTGGGAAGCATTTTCTACCGCTTTATCTCAGAGAACATCTGCGACTATATTCACCAGCTGATGAAGGAGGCCGGGCAGCCCGACTTTGACTATGCCACCATCAGCGACGAGATGGCAGAGCGCATCCGTCAGAAGATGGTGGAGGAAAAGGGTTACTTCATTCTGCCCTCACAGCTGTTCCATAACGTGGTGAAGACAGCCGAGAAGGACGAGAACCTGAATGAACACCTGACCAAGATATTCCGTTCTATTGAGGCTTCTGCTGTTGGGACGGCTTCAGAAGATGATTTGCGAGGGCTTTTCAGCGACTTCTCTGTCGACAGTCAGTCGTTAGGCTCTACCGTCATCAAGCGCAACCAGCTGCTGGCAAAGGTGCTCAATACCGTATCGCAGATGGAACTCGGATCGCGCTACAACGACACAGACAACGACACCTTTGGCGACACCTATGAGTTTCTGATGCAGATGTATGCCTCGGAGGCAGGCAAGAGCGGTGGTGAGTTCTTCACCCCACAGCAGGTCAGCGAACTGTTGGCACGCCTGGCCTCTTGGAACAATCCCAACATTCAGAAGGTCTATGATCCTGCCTGCGGTAGTGGTTCGTTGCTGTTGAAGTTTGCTAAAACCATCGGTAAGCTGAATCCCAACCTGAAATACTTTGGTCAGGAGGTGAACCCCACCACCTACAACCTCTGCCGCATCAACATGTTCCTGCACAACGTGAACTACGACAACTTCGACATACGGCTGGAGGACACGCTGCTGAAGCCGCAACATACTGATGACGCCCCGTTCGACGCTATCGTCTCGAATCCTCCTTACTCGCTGAAATGGGAAGGCAAGGATAACCCCATTCTCATCAACGATGAACGTTATGCGCCTGCTGGTGTGTTGGCTCCCAAGAGTGCTGCCGACTTAGCCTTCACGATGCACATGCTTTGGCACCTCAGCGAACGAGGCACAGCCGCCATCGTAGAGTTCCCCGGTGTGCTCTATCGTGGTGGCGACGAGAAGAAGATTCGCCAGTATCTGGTGAAGAACAACTTCGTTGATACTGTTATCCAGTTGCCTGCCAACCTCTTCTTTGGTGTAGGTATTGCCACCTGTATCATCGTCCTGAAGAAGAGTGCCAAGACAGATGCCAACGTGCTCTTTATCGATGCCAGCAAGCTGTTCCAGAAGAATGGCAATAAGAACGTGCTGCTGCCAGAGCATCAGGACAAAATCATGGCACTCTACCAAAATCGTCAGGACGAGCAGTATCTGGCCAAGCTGGTAAAGAACGACGCCATTTTAGAGAACGATGCCAACCTCTCAGTCTCCAGCTATGTGGAACAGGAAGACACCCGCGAGGTTATCAACATCGCAGAGGTCAATGCCAAGCTCGAAAGGCTCGTTGCTGAGGGCAATGAGCTGAACGTGAAGATTGAGGCAATTATCAAGGAGTTGGGAGAATAGGTTATGGAAGAGAATAAGATTGTAATCTATCAGACAGAAGACGGACAGACGCAGATTGACGTGCGGCTGGAGAATGAGACGGTTTGGCTGAATGTTGCTCAAATGTCAACCCTCTTTAGTAAGGAAGAATCAAATGTTAGAAGACATATAATAAATGCTTTCAAGGAAGGTGAACTTGAACGCGATTATAATAACGTGCATTTTTTGCACGTTGATGGTGTCAAGAAACCTGTGCCTTTTTATAGTTTGGATGTCATCATTTCCGTTGGCTATCGCGTCAAAAGCAAGCGTGGTACCGCTTTCCGTATCTGGGCTCGTAATGTTTTGAAAGAATACCTCGTGAAGGGTTATGCCGTCAACGAGCGTATGCGTCGCGAGCAGATTGGCGAACTGCGCCAACTCGTAGGGATGCTCGGCCGTACCATTCAGAACCAGCCCGTGCTCTCTACCGACAAGACCAATGCCCTGTTCGAGGTTGTAACGGATTACACCTATGCCTTAGACACCCTTGACAACTACGATTACGAGCGTCTGACGATTCATAAGACCACAAAGGAAGCACCCTTTCATGCTACCTACGAGAATGCGATGGAGGCCATTGAAGGTTTACGAAAGAAGTTTGGAGGCTCTGCACTCTTTGGCAACGAGAAAGACGAATCCTTCAAGAGTTCGATAGGTCAGATATACCAGACTTTTGGAGGCGAGGATCTTTACCCCAGTGTGGAGGAAAAGGCCGCCATGCTGCTCTATCTGGTTACGAAGAACCATTCGTTCAGCGATGGCAACAAACGTATTGCCGCAACGCTGTTTCTTTGGTTCCTCAACAACAACCGTATCCTCTATCGTGCTGACGGCAGCAAGCGCATTGCTGATAACACTCTTGTCGCCCTTACCCTGATGATTGCGGAGAGTCGGACGGAAGAGAAAGACGTAATGGTAAAGGTGGTGGTAAATCTTATTAACCAGCAAAATTAGGAGAGTAGCGGTATGGTGGAGTGGAAGAAATTGGGAGAGGTGTGTTGCATTAGAACTGGAAAGTTAAATGCAAATGCTCAGGTTGAAAATGGCAAATATCCATTTTTTACCTGTGATGCTAAGCCATTTAGAATAGATACTTTCGCGTTTGACACAGAAGCAATTCTGATTTCTGGAAATGGCAGTCAAGTAGGACATCTTAATTATTATAAAGGCAAGTTCAATGCTTATCAAAGAACATATGTTATAGATTATTTTAGGGATGTAAATGTATTTTATTTATTCCATTATCTAAAGAGCACAATTCGGCCATATGTAATGGATAAGTCAAAAAAAGGCTCAGTTCCATACATCACTCTTCCAATTTTAGAAGGTTTTATCATCCCAATCCCTTCTCTTGAAGAACAGACTCGGATAGTAGGCATACTCGACACGTTCACCGCTTCCATTGACAACCTGAAAGAGCAAATCGCCCAGCGCCGCAAGCAGTATGAGTATTATCGTGACCAACTATATTATCCTAGCAAAGAGGCTTTGCAAAAGGCTGCTGAAGATAGAAAAGTTGAAGTAAAAATTTTTGACGAAATAGGCTCTTTTACAAGAGGAAGACGTTTTGTTAGAACTGATATTGTGCCAGAGGGAGTGCCATGTATCCATTATGGCGACATGTATACTTATTTTGGTATTTCTGCTGATATAACACCTACACATTTAACCAAAGAAACTGCAGCAAAATTAAGGTTTGCAAATAAAGGAGATATTGTTATTGTTGCAGCAGGAGAAAACGATTTGGACATTGGTGTTGGTGTAGCATGGTTAGGCGATGAGGATGTTGTCGTTCATGATGCATGCTTTATTTTTAAGCATGACATGAATCCCAAATACATCTCACATTATTTACGTTCTAGAAACTATCACCAACAAATTAGAATGGGTGTCGTGGATGGAAAGATTTGTTCTATATCTGCCAAAGAATTAGGACGCACTCTGATTGCAGTCCCCAACCTCCAAGAGCAGCGCCGCATCGTCACCATCCTCGACACATTCGAGTCCTCTATCCAGAACTTGGAGGCTCAACTCTCTCAGCGCGAAAAGCAGTATGAATATTACCGAAATAAACTATTAACGTTCGAGTAAGGTGCAATTACCCATGAATCAACAACAGAAAGTCCATCAACTTGATAACGCCCACCTTGGGGAAATCAATGTGTCGAAGCACTTCATAGTGATTGTCATTGGTCACAATATAGCGTGCGTTGGCTTGTATGGCGCAGTCAACGAACTTATTGTCATCGGGGTCGGCAGCGATGAGGTTGAAACGATATGTGGGATTAATCAGTTCAACATGCCTACTCTGCATCAAGGCGTCAATGACAGCTTCTGCAAAAGTTGGGCTAAAGAATCGTTTCAGAATTTCCTCGTATTCGAAGAGTATCTCGTTAGAAACGCACAGTGTGTTAAGTCCCTTCAGCACAGAGAGCCAAACGTCACGGTAAATACTATGACGGCCTACGCATTGCAGGAGGCTGTTTGTATCGAGAACAATGCGCATATACGATTACTCGGCTTCCTCCTTAGCCTTTTGTTCGCGCAGCCAAGCATGGAGATCCATCTCGTTGATTTCGTCAAGACGCTTCTGGTCAAGTTCGCCCGACTGCCACATTTTCTCAGTCATGTTATCGAGCCGCTTAGCATAGTAATCGGCTACGAGTTGCTTGATGTCGTTCAGTTCCTCGTCGCTTTTGATATGGGAAAACACGCGGAGGAGATAGAGTTGGGCGGGGTTGAACACCGTTGGTTGAACATTATTCATAATCAATACACTTTTTCGCTGCAAAGATAAGCATAATTTTGAAACAAACAAATAAAAACTCAAAGAATTCACGATGGACGACTATAAAATCATAGTAGAGCAGGAGCACTCGACGGTGGCGGCCCACTACGAGGTGGAGCCCAAGCCGGCTGAGGGCTATCAGAGCGAGGCGGCGCTGGAGAAGTCGCTCATCAAGCAGCTTCAGGGTCAGGGCTATGAGTATGTGCAGGTGAAGAACGAGGCCGGGCTGCTGGTGAACCTTCGCCGCCAGCTGGAGCTGCTGAACGACGTGGTGCTGAGCGACAGTGAGTGGGCACGCCTGCTACCCATGATTTCGAACGAGCAGATGACCATTCAGGACAAGACGGAGATGCTGCAGGGTAAGGGCTATGTGCTGAACCTGATGATGGACAACGGCCTGACAAAGAACATCAAGCTCGTGGATAAGCAGAACGTCCATAACAACCGCCTGCAGGTGACCAACCAGTATGAGGTGGAGGGTGCGCATAAGAATCGATATGATGTGACCATCTTAGTGAACGGTCTGCCGATGGTGCATGTGGAGCTGAAGAAGCGAGGTGTTGACATCAAGGAGGCATTCAACCAGATAAACCGCTACCTGAGGGATTCGTTCTGGGCAGGCAGGGCGATGTTCGACTTTGTGCAAATCTTTGTTATCTCTAACGGCACAGAGACCAAGTACTACTCGAACACGACACGATTTGCAAAAGAGCAGGAAAGCACAGGCGGGCCACGCAAACACAAGACCGACGGCAACACGTTTGAGTTTACCTCGTACTGGACCGACCAGAGGAACACGCTGCTGACTGACATCCGCGACTTCACCACCACATTTTTTGCCAAGCACACGTTACTCAACATCCTGACGAAGTACTGCGTCTTCAATGTTGACAAGCAGCTGTTAGTGATGCGCCCCTATCAGATAGCAGCCACTGAGAAAATACTGCTTCGCATTCAGACGGCCATCAACAACCGATGGCAGGGCACCATCAGAGCAGGAGGCTACATCTGGCACACCACGGGCAGCGGCAAAACGCTGACCTCGTTCAAGACGGCACAGTTAGCGTCGAAGATGGAGCAGGTGAAGAAGGTGCTGTTTGTGGTAGACCGCAAGGACTTGGACTACCAGACCATGAAGGAGTACGACAACTTTGAGCCTAACTGCGCCAACAGCAACTCATCGGCCAAGGTACTGCAAGGTCAGCTGAAGAACCCCAACGTGAGCATCATCATAACAACGATACAGAAGCTGTCGAACCTGATGAAGCCCAAGATTTATGACAACGACTCGGAGCTGCGCGAGGTGCTGACGAATGAAAACATAGTGCTGATATTCGACGAGTGCCACCGTTCGCAGTTCGGCGACATGCACAAGGTGATTGTGAAGCGGGTGAAGAAGTACCTGATGTTCGGTTTTACAGGTACGCCCATCTTTGCCGTCAACACCTCAGCGGGCAGCAAGTACACCACCACTGCCCAGCTGTTTGGCGGCGAGCCTGACAACGACGGCAAGCCCACACGACCGCTGCATACCTACACCATCATCAATGCCATCAGGGACAAGAACGTGCTGAAGTTCCATGTGGACTACAACAGCACCATGCGGATGAAAGACGACGTGGAGCGCAAGCAGGTGTGGGGCATCGATACCGACGAGGCGCTGCACAACCCTCAGCGTGTCAGCATCGTGACGCGCTACATACTTGACCACTTTGCCGAGAAGACGAAGCAGGCCGCCGATGCCTACTCGATGAGCAAACTCTTGAACGTAGAGGATGTCATCAAGAAAGGCAGGAAGGCTGACGAGAAGAAAGTGAAGGTAAAGACAAAGGGCTTTAACAGTATCTTTGCCGTTGACTCTGTGAAAGCTGCCATTCTCTATTATAATGAGTTCAAGAAGCAATTAGGCGACAATCCGGCTTTGCGCATCGCCACCATCTTCACCTACAACGCCAACGAGGAAGAAGTGGACGAATGGGGCTTTGGGGGCGATGAGAATCCCGAAGAGGTAGGTACGCCAGCCGACCCTCAGAGCCGCGAAGCTTTAGAGTCAGCCATCAATGACTATAACGAGGTGTTCGGAACCAGTTATTCTACCGATGGAGAATCTTTCCAGTCGTACTACAAGGACGTGTCGCTCAGGATGAAGAACAAGGAAATAGACCTGCTGATAGTGGTGGGCATGTTCCTGACAGGCTTCGATGCCAAGACGCTGAACACGTTGTGGGTAGACAAGAACCTGAAACTGCACGGGCTGCTGCAAGCCTACTCGCGTACCAACCGCATACTGAACGCCGTGAAGAACTGCGGCAACATCGTGTGCTTCAGAAACTTGGAGGAGGCAACAAAGAAGAGCCTCGCCATCTTCGGCGACGATAACGCTTCGGGGCTGGTGTTCCTGAAAAGTTTTGAGGAATACTATAGTACGGGCTATGTGGATGAACGCGGCAAGAGCCATGACCCCTACACGGAGCTTATCAGCAGATTGCTGAATGAATTCCCTGTGGAGGGAATGGCCAACATACTTGACGAAGAGCAGAAGAAAGACTTCATCCGCCTGATGGGCGAGATATTGCGGCTACGCAACGTGCTGAGTGCGTTTGATGACTTTACGGACGAGGCAAAGATAGTTGAAGACATGCGCTATCAGGACTACTTGGGATGGTACAACAAGTACTATGAGGAGTTCCGTCCCAATACTCCCAAAGGCGAGAAGGAAGACATCACGGATGACATTGTCTTCGAGATGGAACTGGTGAAGCAAGTTCAAATCAACATTCGCTATATCCTGAGCCTGGTGCAGCAATACCACGATTCGAACTGCGAGGACAAGGAGATTATCGTGAAGATACGAAAGCAGATGGATGCCAGCCCGGATATGCGAGATAAGCGCGACCTGATAGAGAAGTTCATCGAGCAGATGACCCCTGAAAGCGGCTCTGACGTATGCGAAGAATGGGAACAGTACATCGAGCAGGAAAAGAGAAATCGCTTAGATGTCATTATTAACGAAGAGCACCTGAAAGAAGCAGAGACAGCGGACTTTATGCAGCGGGCCTTTGCTGACGGCTATGTGACAGAAACGGGTACTGGTATTGCCAAGATACTGCCCCCGTCGAATCCCTTCCTGCCTGAAAGTGGCGAGAAGAAGCAGAGGGTGATAGAGAAGCTGAAAACCTATTTGAATAAATTCTTAGGCACCACTGAAGATATTGTCAGTACTGTAAGTATATTCAGTAAGGAATCGGTTCCTACAACGACAAAATCCAAGAAACAGATAAAGGCTGCAGAAGTTCAGATGGTTCCCAAAGGTTCTATATTGGATGACGTTGAAGCTGATGAAGATGTTCGTCGCTTAGTGCATAACATGATGGAGCTGTACGAAGGTACAACCATCATGAATATCGTTGTAGAGTGTCAGAAAGAGTTTCAGGAACGCTATTTCAGTATGAAAGGCAATGATTGGCGGCACCTAATTGGTGATTATGTGAGAAAAGTAACTGAACGTCCAGATCTGCATGAGAACGTGGTATTCAGATATGTTATGACTGGATAGACATAGACCCACTGGTACTCGTCTCAATGGGAATACACGGAGGCGATAGACAACGAAGAGCGCAAGCCTTGACTTGCGCTCTTCGTTTGAATATATGTTCAACGTTACAGGTCATTGTAGTTCTGGACGCTGAAGGTTGTCGTCCGCATGTCGCCCGTCTCGTAGCCACGCTTCAGCCAACGCTTGCGCTGGTCGCTGGTGCCGTGGGTGAACGATTCAGGCGTGGCACGTCCCTGAGCCTTCTTCTGCAGCCAGTCGTCGCCGATGGCCTTGGCCAGTTCCAGACCCTTCTCCAGGTCGCCATACTCCATTGAGCCGAACATCTCGTTGTCGTAGTGAGCCCACACGCCGGCATAGTAGTCTGCCAGCAGTTCCAGGCGCACGCTGATTTGGTTGGCACGCACCTTATCGGTCTGA
>JAEEGL017135084.1_pt1 | contig 10025 bp, 8 predicted proteins | sample 9134231 | NCBI WGS metagenome assembly JAEEGL01 (sample SAMN16246548, study PRJNA631951) | gut metagenome | biome: gut microbiome; feature: rumen; material: fiber-attached | host: Bos | place: Iran: Karaj | collected 2018-10 | reverse complement strand
CTGAAACATAATCGTTTAATGTGAATTGAATATAAAAATTCATCTTCTTCAATTCGTCAATATGATTTAAAAGCGGTTTGGGATTTTTTGACCAAAAAACAAAGAATCGGGCGTTTTTGTATGAAACATAACTTTTTACGCCGTTGAAAGGATTTGTCCACGCCGAATAACCAATTTTGAGCCGATGGAAAAACCAATCGGCATAAAACGCCGGGATGTCGGTGCTGCGGCTCGCCGAAATGATTATCGGGGCTTGTGCATCAACTTCTTCGCCGTTTTCGCGGGTAATTTTTATCTTTTGCCACTGTGCCATATTTTGTATTTTTCAATATAATAAGTTTTTTCTTTAAAGGGAAAAAATAAAAGATAAGAAAAAAGGCCGCTCAATTTTTTAGATCTTGAACAGCCTTCTTGTGTTTTAAAAAAAATACCGTTAATTCAAAAAACTTGTCAGCGGAGAAGATGCCTCGGCTCTTGAATCAGTGGCAACTTCGCCTAATCCCGCTAAAAATGCTTCTCTACCCGCTTCTACGGCTTTTTTGAAAGCGACAGCCATTTTTTCCGGGTCGTTAGCAACGGCTATTGCGGTATTAACAAGACACGCAGAGGCACCAAGTTCCATTGCCCAAGCAGCATGAGAAGGTGCGCCGATGCCAGCATCTACAACCACGGGAACAGTGGCTTGTTCAATTATAATTTTCAAAAAATCAACGGTTCTGAGTCCACGGTTTGTTCCAATCGGTGCACCAAGAGGCATAACGGCAGCCGCACCAGCCTCTTCCAACTGTTTACACAAAACAGGATCTGCCTGACAATACGGCAAAACGACAAAACCTTGTTTTACAAGCTCTTGTGTAGCTTTTAAAGTTTCAACCGTATCGGGCAACAAATAACGCGGATCAGGGTGAATTTCAAGTTTCAACCAATTAGTGCCGAAAGCCTCACGCGACATTTGAGCCGCAAAAACTGCCTCTTTAGCATCCCTTACGCCAGAAGTGTTAGGCAAAAGCTGTATGGATTTGTCTTTTATAATATTATTCAACAAATCGTCGTTTTCATCATTCAATTCAACACGTTTCATCGCTACTGTAACCATTTGAGTTTCAGAAGCTTTGATTGAATCAGCCATAAGACGGTTAGAATTGAATTTTCCTGTGCCGAGAAAAAGTCTTGACGAAAATTCTTTTCCGGCAATTATTAATTTGTCCATTCGTTTTCAAAAATCTTAATTATTTCTTTCATTTCTTTTACGGGGTCTGAAGCGTTAAGAACAGTGCCTGAAAGCGCAATTCCACTGACACCTGTTTTAGCAAGAGATGGAATATCAGCCTTTGTAATTCCACCGATTGCAACCACGGGTTTTGAAATTCCGGCATTTCTCAAGCCCGACATAATGCTCCGATAACCCTCAAGCCCTAAAATAGGACTCAAATTCTTTTTCGTTGTAGTAAACCTAAAAGGTCCACAACCAACATAATCCGCACCTTTTTGAAAAGCATTAAACGCATCTTCAAAAGTGTTAGCCGTAGCACCGACAATGAATTTTTTCCCGAGAATTTTTCTGACCTCTTCGACACTCATATCGTTTTTGCCGACATGAACACCCCCCACCGAAAGTTTTTCAACTAAATGCACTCTGTCATCAATTATCATAACAGAATGATAATCAGCGCATAATTGTTTTACCTTCAATGCGGTTTCTATAAAAACCTCATCGGAAGAATCTTTCATTCTAAGTTGAACCCAACGGCAACCACCATCAAGTGCAATTTTAACGGAGTCAAGATAAGTATACTTATCGTTAAAATGTGAAATAAATTGTATCATCCTCCTGAAGCGGCTTTAATGATTAAAATATCATCATTTTCATTGAGTTGTTTTCCCTGCCAATTATCCCTTGGAATCATCTCGGAATTAACAGCAAGAGCAACTCCTGAATCAGGCAGACCAAGTTCTTGAGCCAAATCAGCAACGGTTTTGCAAGAAATTTCCTGCTCCTTGGAATTAATAATAACTTTCATTGCTAACAAATTTTATTTGTTACAAAGGTAGGAATTTTTTTTCAATTCTGATACAAGAAATAAAGACAAAAATTTTTATCAGTTCATATTACTGATTTTCTGATATTTAGAATAATTGGAAACATCAGTTTCCTTTAATATTTGAAGAACTTCGTTTTTTTCTGATGCCGGTGATACGGAAAAAACGTTTACTATTTCATCGGATTTTGCCGTAAAAAACAGCGAAACAATAAGAGAATTGGATTTAGCACGCTCCGAGCGCAAAACATATTTCAAGGCCTCCAACATTTTTTTTCTGCCAGCATCAGGGTCTTTTGGAATAACATCAAGACCGTGACGATGCCAATAATATATGCCCAAACGCAAATTTTCAAAACGTTTATCCAAAAGCGCATCAATAAGGTTGTAACGAGAATTTTGTTTGTTATCAGAAGCCGACCAACCCTCATAACCCGAACTTTGAGAATTCAAAACGATTCTGAAAGCCTTTTTGAAATATTCAGAACCGCCCAAAGGCGAAAACGTATCATAATCATATCCCAAAATTATATAAGCATAATACGCCAAAACCTGCGTTAAATTGCTTGTAGGATGATTTTCGATGTATTCCAAAGGCTGACCTTCCAAATAATTGAAAACTAATTTTCCGTCGTTTTCTTTAAAAGTAAAAAGCGGTGAATTATACGAAGTGTAATAAATCGGACGGCTCAAATTTATTTGAATAGTCCCGGTAAATTTATCAAGCCCGTTATAATCGGTAATTGTAATGAGAACATTACAATCTATTTTTTCATTAACATCGTAAGTGTGATTTGTCCATTTTCTTTCGTTAAGAAAATCGGTAATATCTTTTTGCAAAGCCTGAAAAACAGGCGTCGGCGTGTTGGAAAGATTGCTGTAATTGACGCTAACACGGCAGTTAAGTTCTTGAGACAAAGCATTTTGCATTGTCATCATAAAGATTAATAATATAAGAAAACAAAACCGTCGCATAGTATTTCTGATTGTTAGAATTTTCTTAATTAAAAGTTTTTTTTAAGAAAGTTTTTCCGCCACATTATCAACAATATCCTTTGCCACCAAATTTTTAGGTTTCAAATCAAAGGTTTTCGTTTCGTTTTCAAAGACGATTGTAATTTTGTTTGTGTCAAAACCGAAACCTGCACCCTTGTCTTTCAATGAATTAAGAACGATAAAATCAAAATTTTTACTTTTCAGTTTCTTTTGTGCGTTCAACATTTCGTTGTCCGTTTCAAGTGCAAAACCGATGAAAACTTGATTTTTTCGTTTCAATTTTCCCAAAGCCGCAGCAATATCTTTTGTCGGTTTTAATGTCAAAATCATTTCGTCGCCGGTCTTTTTGATTTTGGTTTCAGCAGTGATTTCGGGCGTAAAATCCGCAACCGCAGCCGACATAACGGCTACATCGCAACTTGAAAAATTTTCAAGACACGTTTCATACATCTCTTGCGCCGAATTAACGTTCAAAACCTTGATATTCTGATTTTTAGCTTTAATATCAACAGGTCCTGAAACCAAAACGACTTGAGCACCCCTTGACGAAAACTCCTCCGCCAAAGCGTAACCCATTTTGCCGGTAGAATAATTGCTTATAAACCTTACCGGATCAATTTTTTCGCGGGTCGGTCCGGCGGTTATAAGAACTTTTTTGCCCAAAAAATCTTGATTTCCAAGCAAATAGTTTTTTGCAGAAAGAAAAATTTCCTCCGGCTCAGCCATCCGCCCTTTGCCTGATAAACCGCTTGCCAAAAAGCCCTCGCCAGCCTCACAAAACATAATTCCACGCTCTTTAAGCGTAGAAAAATTCTTTTGCGTTACCTGATTAGAATACATATCCAAATCCATTGCCGGAGCGGTTAAAATCTTGCAACGCGCTGAAAGTACGGTAGTTGTAAGCAAATTATCGGCTATGCCGTTAGCAATTTTAGCGATAGTATTAGCCGTAGCGGGTGCAATGACAAAAAGGTCAGCCCAAATTCCGAGTTTTACATGAGAGTTCCATTCTCCGTTTTCGGGATTGAAAAAGTCCGTATAAACCGGATTCTGACTGAGCGTAGCAAAAGTAAGCGGCTGAACAAACTGTTTAGCCGCCTGTGTCGTCAATACCTTAACCTCGGCATTTGCTTTTTTGAACAAACGTACCAAAGTAGCTGTTTTATAAGCAGATATGCCACCAGTTACTCCGACTAATATTTTTTTGCCGGTTAACATAAAATGTTATTTTTTGGCTTTTGCGGAATCTTTTTTAGCTTTTGCCTTAGTATCTTTTTTGTCCTCATTAGAGGTCTCATCTTCAGATGCAGAAGCGATATACTCGGTAGAGCCGGCGATTATATCATCAAAAGATTTTGCATCTTTCAAAGGCTCAACTCTGATAACTTTAGCATTAGCCTCAGCCTCTTGACGTGCTTTAGCAATCTCCTCAGCCTGAGCTATTTCCTGATCAGAAGGAATTCTGAAAGTAATTTTATCTTCCAAAATTTCCTGTAAAGCCAACAAAGTCGGTTTAGGCAATTTTTCGTAAAATTTTGAAATCTCGATTTGCTCGCGGTTTTCAAAAATTTCTTCCAAATTGTCAGTATACGAAGCAAATTCTTCCAACTTTTTGTTAAGTTCGTTTTTCAAATCAATACCGATTTGGTCTGCCCTACGTGAAGCAACGACAACCGTTTCATAAAGATTTCCGGTTTTTGACTCGAGTTCGCCCGTATCGCGCGTAATAATTGATGTCGGCGCATTAACTTTTTTGTAATCCATAATTTTTATTGTTGACGGTAATATGTTAAATATTCTTTCGTATTGTTTTGCATTTTGTTTATGTCCTTGAGATACTTACCGCTTGGATACGCATTAATATAATCGGTAATATCACTTTTGGCATTAACAAAACGCTCTTGTTTTTTCTCTTCTATACTCTTGTCAGCATACAAATATGCAGATTTTGCAGTGTAATACAAAATATCTTCCTTAAAAGGTGAATCGGGATAGTCTTTCAAACTATTTTTCAAGGAGATATTTGCAGCTTTGTAATATCCTAACTTATAATAAAGATATGCGTTGTTGTAAGATTTGGTCTGAAGTTTCAACCTCAATTCGTCCAAAAGCGCATTACAAGTATCTTTTTTCGGAGTGTTGGGATATTTTGACAAAAAAAGTTCAAACTCATTGATAGCCAAATTAGTAGACTCCTGATCAAGAGACGGCTTGGGAGAGTCCAAATAATAACAATATGCACCAAGATACATTGATTGCTCGGAATACTGGCTATGAGGATATGTCTGAACGAATTTTCTAAAATAATAACCCGCTACATAATAGTCTTTTACGAGATAATTGCACATCGTATAATAATACAATACTTTCTCGCCCTTGTCCATACCCTTGTAAACGGGCAAAATTTGTTCAAAGAGTTGTAAAGCTTTATCGTATTTTTTCAAATCATAATATTCCAAAGCCTTTGTATATTTGAGGTCATAATCGTTGCCCTTTAACAATTTACTAAAGCCACCGCAGGAAACTACCCCCACAGCAACAATCAGTAACAGAGCAACTTTGACAAAATTTTTATTCATCTGAAAACCTTTCATTTATAAAATTTCTTACAGAAATTCGCAGCAAAGGTAATAATTTTTATTAATATCCGTGCAAAAAATATGTTAAAAATTTTAACTTTTATTTTTTTTATACACAAAAAAAACATTATCTTTGAAAACTAAATTCATAGAAAAAATGAACAGATTTTTAACACTACTATTAACTATTTTAGCAACAACGTTGCTTCTATCATGCAACCGATCTAAAAAAGCTGATAAACAGTCTGATAAACTTGTTTTTGACTGTGCAGAATTTGACACGTCAGCTCAAGTAGGCGAAAACAAATGCACCATTAAAATACGGCTTTTTTATGCCAAAGGACCTAATGCGCATTTGATTAACGACTCAATTCTTGCCTCAGGAATTTTACCTGAAGAAGAGCTCAGACGCGGCGCAAAAAAAACCGTCCCAAAAGCCGTTGAAATTTTTTCACGCAATTACATCAAAGCCTACAAAAAAAATGTAAAACAAGCCTCCAAAGAAGACCCTGAATTTATGGCTAATGAACAGGAATTTGTTTTGGAAAGCGGATACGGTTACGGCAAAGACAGCATAATCAATTATCATGCTGACAGTTACTCGTATTCGGGCGGAGCTCATGCCATGACCAATTCCTTCACTGTTAATTTCAATCCCAAGACGGGCGGACTCGTAAAATTAACGGATATTATCTTGAAAGAAAAAACTGACGAACTTTGTGAAATAATTGTCAAAAACATTGCCGGACAATACAATGTTTCAAACCTTGATGGATTGAAAGATAACGGCATTTTTGATATGTTTGACCCCTACATTCCAGAAAATTACGTTATCGGAAAAGACACATTGACCTTTATTTATGAGGCTGATGAAATCGGTCCGCACTCCTACGGTCAAATTGTTGCAAAGATTCCTTACAATGAAATCAAACACATAATTAAAAATTAAAAGATATGACTAAAAAACAAATTATTTTGATGGCAGTCTGTGCACTTGCGGTTATTACAATCGTAACGATTGCCCTTAAAGGTTCAAAACCGAAAATCAATTCCTCCGAGCCGGAATTTGCGCAATACATTTCGGCTTATACAAACGGTGCAATCAACAAAAACAGCACTATTAAAGTCATCATTAACAGCACGTTAGCCGAAAAAATAGGCAAAAACGTCAAAGCCGATGACTTAATAAAAATCTATCCTTCAATCAGCGGAGAATGCAAATTCACCGATGAAAGAACTATCGAATTTACACCGAAAACCAACCTTAGAAACGATAAGGAGTACATTGCTGAATTCAATCTTAAAAAACTTATTGATACGGGTAATGACAAATTAGACAAATTTGTTTTCGGATTTTCGGTCATAACCCAAGACATGAGGATTTTAATCGAGAATCAAACCACAACAGACAGAAAAACTCTTAAATATCAAAGAGTATCCGGCGTTGTCAAAACCTCGGATTATGAAATTTTACAAAACATAAAACATTCTGTTTCTGCAACTTACAACGGAAAAAATATTCCCATTAATTTCCGCGAAACAGAAGACGCTTCTCAAAATTTCAATTTCACGATTGATAGCATAGAGCGTTTCGACGAGGCCAAAAGACTCGTTATAAAATATGACGGAGCTAATCTCGACTCAAAATCCCAAGGCGAAAGAATCGTTGAAATTCCTTCTATCAAAGAATTCAAAGTCAATAAAATAGATGTTATTAACGACGAAAAACAATGCTTAAAAATTGTTTTTTCGGATCCGTTGAAAGAAAATCAAGATTTGGAAGGTTTGATTTCAATCAAAGAAGGCATGGACAACCGCTCGGAAAAAGCAAATTCCGATTATAAATTTCAAATCGAAGACAATTGTGTCAATATTTATCCCGCAACAAGAAAACGCGGCGAAATTCAAATTACTCTTGCCGAAGGTATTCAAAACATTTTAGGAACAAAAACAGATGGAGACCAGATTTTTAACGTGAATTTTGAAGTTTTAAAACCACAAATCCGCACCGTTAAAACAGGCTTAATCCTACCTGAAAGCAACGACGGTTTGGTATATCCGTTCGAGGCGGTAAACCTTACTGCCGTAGATGTTACCATCATTAAAGTCTTGGATAAGAACATTTTAAGTTATATTCGCGATTATTCTGAATATTACAACGAAGGTAATATCGCCAAAACAGGCGTTCCCGTTTTCAGAAAAACAATTCACATCGCAAAAGACGATGACGAAGGCGTTAAAGAATGGAAACGTTATTATCTCGAACTCTCAAAACTCGTTAAAACCGAACCCGGAACAATTTACGATTTGAAAATCGCTTTCAGAAAATCACACGCTATTTTCGATTGTGATACTTGCGGCGGAGGTTATGACGCTTCCAACGAACAAGACGTTGATATGACGGATTTTGAAAAACTTTCAGGATACAATTATTATGGTCTTGACGGTTATTCCTACGGTTATTACGACGATTATGACTATGACTACGATTACGGCGGAACATGGGAACGCCGTCAAAATCCTTGTTACCAAGAGTATTACTCCAACGATAAATTTATCGAACAATGTATTTTGGCTTCAAATCTCGGTGTTATCGCTAAAAAAGGTCCTAACAACAATCTAACAGTCTATGCCACAGACCTTAAAAGTGCGAAATCAGTCAGCGGGGCAACCGTTGAAATCTACGGCTATCAACAACAATTGTTAGCAAGCAAAACCACTGACGGCGACGGTAAAGCCGATTTCAACGACGTTAAAAAAGCATACGTGGCTGTCGTTAAAAACGGAAACGAAGCAAATTATTTGAAACTCGAAGACGGTAACTCTTTATCACTAAGCAAATTCGACATTTCAGGCACAGATGTAACCGACGGTTTGAGAGGTTATCTTTATGGTGAAAGAGGCGTTTGGAGACCGGGCGATTCGATTCACCTTAGTTTCATACTAAAAGAAGAAAACGAACAACCCTTGCCCGAAGGTTTCCCGATAACCTTGGAGGTTAGAAATTCACGCTCTCAACAGATTGTAAAAGAAACTGTTAAGAAAAACAATACTAATTTTTACGTATTTAATTTCAAGACCGACGACGAGGCTCCTACGGGAACTTACAACGCTGTTGTAACTTGCGGAAATGCAACTTTCAGAACCAACCTCAGAGTTGAAAACGTAAAACCAAACCGTCTTAAAATCTTTGCCGATTTCAACAAAGAATTTTTAACGACCAAAAACAACTCGCTGAAAATCAAATCGACATGGCTACACGGCGCAACGGCTGCAAATCTAAAAGTCAGCGTTTCAAGAAAACTTTCTCCGAGATCCTTGGAGTTTGAAAATTTCAAAGATTATAAATTTTCAAACGCCCGCACAACCGATTATGACGGTTACGAACAACAGATTTTCTCCGGTAATTTAGACCAAAACGGAGAGGTTACGGTAAGAGAACTTTTCAACAAAAAATCTTGGGAAACTTTCCCGAACAAACTCAGAGCTCGCTATGAAATCAAAGTTTTTGAAAAAAGCGGTGCTTTCTCAATTGATGCGGCTTCAATAGATTTGTATCCGTACGATTATTATTTCGGTATCAGAATGCCGCAAACCGACCGTTGGTGTCTTGAGGTTGATAAAGATTATAAAGTGGATTTGGTTGCCGTTGATACTTACGGAAAATTAGATACAAAAAACCACAGAATTGCCGTTAAACTTTACAAACTCAAATGGCAGTATTGGTACGATTCCAATAATTACATCTCAAATTATGACACTGAAATTCTTCAAGGCGATACTCTGAATATCAGCGGAAGAGCCTCTTATAATTTCAAAGTAAAATATCCCGATTGGGGACGTTACATGATTGAAGCAACAGATTTGGAAACAGGAAATACCACATCAGAAATTTTCTATATGGACTGGCCCGAAAGTTTCGGCAGAAGTCCGATGATGAGTCAAGGTACGACCGTTATCGAATTGACATCGGACAAAACCACTTACAACGTAGGCGAAACGGTAAAAATCAATATTCCCGCTCCTGAAGACAGCCGTGCTTTGATTTCGATTGAAAGTGCGTCAAAAGTGCTTAGAAGTCAATGGGTTGATGCTAAAGCCGGAAATACAGAATTTCAGTTTCAGACTGACGAAAAGATGGTTCCGGGCGCATACGTTTTTGTAACACTTTTACAGCCTCACGGTCAGACGGTTAATGATTTGCCGATAAGAATGTACGGCGTTTTGCCGATAAATGTTGAAGACGAAAAAACAAAACTTCAACCCGAAATTTCAATGCCCGACAAAATCGAAGCAGAATCCGAGGTTCATATCACGGTTTCTGAAAAGAGCAACAAATCAATGACTTACACCATTGCCGTAGTTGATGATGGTTTGTTGGATTTAACACATTTCCAAACGCCTGACGCTT
>JAEEGL016657277.1_pt1 | contig 10025 bp, 5 predicted proteins | sample 9134231 | NCBI WGS metagenome assembly JAEEGL01 (sample SAMN16246548, study PRJNA631951) | gut metagenome | biome: gut microbiome; feature: rumen; material: fiber-attached | host: Bos | place: Iran: Karaj | collected 2018-10 | reverse complement strand
CTTGATGCCGTTCACGTGGCACGGACTATTATTCGACGCACCCGGTTCGCAGACGACCATTGAGAAAGACCAGCGCGGATGTGATACCCTGCAAACGACATGGACGTTAGGGACGAAGGTCTGCTGTCCGGATTTGCATTATGCGACCAAGGACACGACGGTATGTGACACCTTGATGCCGTTCACGTGGCACGGACTGTTGTTTGAAGAATCCGGTTCGCAGACGACCATAGAGAAAGACGAACGCGGCTGTGATACGCTGCAAACGACATGGACGTTAGGCACAAAGGTCTGCTGTCCGGATCTGCATTACGCGACACGGGATACGACGGTTTGCGATACCTTGATCCCTTTCGTATGGATGATAGAAGGCTATGAAGTGACGTTCAGCGACATCGGAACGGAGTACCTGTCCGTGCCCCATCCGAAATGGACGAACTGCATTGCCGCCGAATACACCCTCCGTTTGGATACCTTCCACTGCGAACGGCTCTATCTGCTGATTGTCAATAAGTACAACTGGCAGTTGCTGTTGGATAATGTGAGCTTTGCGCGCTTCTTCCCGGGACGTACGGCACGTGCCTACCAGTGGTACAAAAACGATGCACCGATACCGGGAGCAACTGATGACGATTATGCAGAACAGAACGAGTTGCAGGGACGCTTCCAGTTGCGGATTGAGTTGGATGGCGATCAGACGATTTGGTCGAACATCTTGGAGATAGGCGAGGTGCAGACGGAGACAGAACAACCTGTGCATGTTCGTATTTACGACAGTCATGGTGTACCTGTTCGGGAGGAGCAAGTGACGCATGGAGTCTATCTGTACCGCTATGAACAAGGAGACAAAAAGTGGACGGAGAAGAGGTTGATATTATGAGACGGGGACTGCTGTATATTGTGTTGTTGTGCTCCATGATGGTACGAGCCGAACACCTCTTTGAGGCGGGTGTACACGGAGGTGTGGCAGGCTGGTCGGCACAGCCGGTATATGTGAATAAGCAGGTGGGTTTTCAAGGCGGGGCGCATATTTATTATAACTACCTTACACAACATGTGATCGGTTTTCGTACAGGACTGACATTGGACTGTCATCGTGCAGGGTTCGCAAAAACGAATTACGAGGATCATTATTCGATGATCGATGTGGAGGGGCAGCGGATGGAGATTGACTACACGATCGGTCAACTCAGCGAGCGATATACGACATGGTCAGTAGGTATTCCGATGCAGTTGGCGTTCTCTTATGAGAACGTTTTGCTCTTTTTAGGTGCCAAAGCGGTCTTTCCGATGAGCACAAAATGGAAGCAGACGGCAGACAATGCGGCACTCTCGGTCTATTATCCGGACTACGACAACCGTGTGTATGAGTCGTATCCTTTGGCGGCTTCGCGGGATTTTGCGATGAGCAATGACGGCAAGTTGTCGATGCCGAAAGTACAGTGGTGGTTAAGTGCCGAACTGAGTTACCGAATTGTGTTGAATGACCGGGCGCGTGCCTATCGTTCGTATCTCGTCGTAGGGGTCTATGCGGACTACTGCCTTACCCCCTATGAACCGGTGCGTAGCGATGCGGAAAGTCTCATTATGCTGACCGATACGCGTGACGGTTTTCCGCTGCAACGTGTTCTGACGCCGGTCATGGAAGCGAACCGCCAAGGAATCTCATTGGTGAGCCGTTGTTCGCTCTTTGATGCGGGTCTCAAGATCTCCTACGCCCTTTCTCCGTATGACGCTTCTCGACGTCAGTTGTATCCCTGCCGTTGTCTCGGTGTTTGGTGATATTCGACAATATTTTAATAAAAAATTATTAAAAACTTGCACATGTCAGAAAAAAGTTGTACCTTTGTGCGCTTTTTTGAGTTGAACATATGAATATCATCAAAACACCTATTGAGGGACTATTAGTGATTGAGCCGCAGGTTTTTAAGGACGCGCGGGGTTATTTTGTGGAGACGTACAACGAGCAGCGGTACCGCGAGGCGGGTATTGAGGCGCGGTTTGTGCAGGACAACCAGAGTTGTTCGTCGTACGGTGTGGTACGCGGTTTGCATTTCCAGCGTCCGCCTTACACGCAAGCCAAGTTAGTGTGCTGCACGGTGGGTCGCGTGCTGGATGTAGCGGTCGATCTGCGCAAGAACAGCCCCACCTTCGGGCAGTGGTTCAGCGTGGAGTTGAGCGAAGAGAACAAGCGGCAGTTCTTTATCCCCAAGGGTTTTGCGCACGGATTCTCCGTACTGAGCAACCAGGCTATTTTTACGTACAAGTGCGATGAGTTGTACCACCCTGAGGCAGATGGCGGTATATTGCTGAGCGATCCCGATCTGGCGATCGACTGGAAGATACCCGAGGACTTGCGGATCATCAGCGCCAAGGATACGAAACATCCCTTGTTAAAGGATTTTGATAACCCGTTTTGATAATTTGAAAGAAAAAAACATAAAAAACACTGATTGTTGATTTTTGTACTGCGTACCTTCGAATCTTTATTTTAAAATTGCTCCTCCAAATATATTTGATGATCAATTTTAAAATAAATCTTCCGAACTTACAGTTCAAATCAACAATCAGAAATTAACACACAAAACATTTTTTATCCGCTGCGAATTGTTTTTTATGTTTATTTCTTTTGAATGATTAGGACACGATAGTGTAAGTGGATTGATAATAAAAACTATCCGAAAATTTATTTGCGAGGAGTTTTTATTAGCAAGACACAGAGAGAGCGAAGCTCTTAATCATTCAAAAGGGTTTTATATGTTTTTTTTATAATAAATAATTGAAGAATGAATATTTTAATTACAGGTGCAAACGGACAGTTGGGCAATGAGATGCGGGTGATGAGCAAGGCGCATTCCAAGCATCAATACCTGTTCACGGACGTACTGCCCGCCGACGGCGTGCAGACATTGGACATCACCGACCCCGAGGCAGTAAAGGCTTTCGTGGAGTCCAACGCGATCGATCTCATCGTCAACTGCGCCGCTTACACCAATGTGGACAAAGCCGAAGAGGATGAAGTGACGGCCATGAAGATCAACGCGAACGCGCTGACCGTTCTGGGCAGTCAGGGCATCAAGGTCATTCATGTGAGCACCGACTATGTGTTCTCCGGCGACGAGCACCTGCCCTGCCGTGAGACCGATCCGGTGGCTCCGCGCACGGCGTACGGCCGTACCAAGTACGAAGGCGAGAAACGTCTGTTGGCAGTCTGCCCCGAGGCGGTCATCCTCCGCACGGCATGGCTCTATTCGTCGTTCGGCAATAATTTTGTGAAGACGATGATCCGTCTGGGCAAGGAGAAAGAGCAGTTGGGTGTGGTCTTTGACCAGATCGGTACGCCGACCTATGCCGCCGACCTGGCGCAGGCGATCTTCACCGTCATCGAGACGCCCGTATGGCGTGCCGGCATCTACCATTTCACGAACGAGGGTGTGTGCTCGTGGTACGATTTTACGCTTGCCATCCATGAGTTGGCAGGCATCACGAGTTGCGCGGTGCGTCCGATCCTGTCGGAGGAATACCAGTACAAGACCCCCCGTCCGCATTACAGCGTACTCGACAAGTCGAAATTCAAACAGACATTCGACGTCACCATCCCGCACTGGATGGACGGTTTGAAGAGGTGTCTTCAAACGTTAAACAATATATAAAGAAAAAAACATAAAAAACACTGATTGTTGATTTTAGTACTGCGTACCTTCGAATCTTTATTTCAAAATTGCTCCTCCAAATATATTTGATGATCAATTTCAAAATAAATCTTCCGAACTTCCAGTTCAAATCAACAATCAGAAATTAACACACAAAACATTTTTATACGCAACGAATTGTTTTTTATGTTTATTTCTTTTGAATGATTATGACACGAAGGTGTAAGTGGATTGTTGATAAAAACTATCCGAAAATTTATTTGCGAGGAGTTTTTATCAGCAAGATACAGAGAGAGCGAAGCTCTTAATCATTCAAAAGGGTTTTATATGTTTTTTTCACTAAAAAACACTCGAATTAAAGAATGAAAGATATACTGGATTTTTTGAGAGAGTTGTCGGCGAATAATAACCGGGAGTGGTTTGCCGAGCATAAGGAGTGGTACCAACGGTGCTACGCGCGGTTCGTGGAGTTCAGCGCGGAGTATATCCGTCGTCTGACAGAGATGGATCCGTCCTTGGCGGTGCTGCAACCCAAAGACTGCATCTGGCGTATCTACCGCGACGTGCGTTTTTCGCATGACAAACGTCCGTACAAGGAGTGGTTCGGTGTGTTCCCTGCGTCCGGTGTGCACGGTCAACCCAAGACCTTCGGCAAGAAATCCATGCGCGGCGGTTATTACGTCCATATCCAACCGGGCGAGTGCATGTTCGCCGGCGGTATATGGGATCCTGGCAAGGAGCTGTTAGCAGCTTTGCGGGGCGAGATAGAAGCCAACTACGAAGAGGTGGAGGACATCATGGCGACGCCCCAATGGCAGAAATACTTCGGGCAGGATTTTGATACGATGTGGGGCGGACTCAAGAAAGTGCCGGCAGGTTTTGATCCGGCGTTCAAGCACGCCGACTGGCTCAAGCACAAAGCGTACACGTTCAGCACACCGCTGACGGACGCCGAGGTGAGTGCTCCGGATTTCATCGATCATATCACCGACATAGCCCAAGCCGCCAAGCCGATGAACGATTTCCTCAACTACACCTTCGAGGAGTACGGGGAGTTTCCGAGTAGGTGTGAAAGGTGAAAGGTGAAAATTGAAAGGTGAAAGGGTCTCTTAGTTCTTAGCCGCAAGGGCACGATTTAAGGACCTACGGTCTCTTAGTTCAATGGATAGAACAGGGCTCTCCTAAAGCTCAGATTTGGGTTCGATTCCCAAAGGGACCACAACAAACAAAAACACAATAACACATGAAAAACAGATGGATTCTCTTATTGGCATGGATCATTCCTATGCCGTTGTTCGCGCAGAACGACACGATTATCCGCCATTACAATGACACGGTTTATCGGAACGTGACCGACACCGTCCGTACCGTCCGCCACACGCAGGACAGCGTAGCCAAGCAGCGTGACGTGGTCTTTGTTGCCGATTCGGCGGATCGTCGCGGACATTACATTCAGGCACATGTAGGCCTCGGGTACGGCAGTCTCGGGTATGGTCTGCAAGGTGACGACAATCATGTCAACGGTTCGTTCAGCGCATTGCTGCAACTCCAGTACGCGTACTATTTCACCCCCAACTGGGGTATCGGTGCCGGCCTTTGGTTCACCAATTATACTTCGCACGCCCACATAGGCGGTGCGTACGTATGGAACGGTCAGACGGACACGGACTACGAGACCGGTTATGACCACACGGCAACCGTCAACAAATGGAAAGAGCGCGAGACTATTCACAACCTCGGTATTCCTATCTCCGCCCAGTTCCAGATGCGCAAGGACGACTGGAAAGCGGGTATCTTCGCAGCCGTAGGTATCGCCCCGTCTTTCTCGGTTTCGAAGAAATACAAGGTGCAGGAAGGCGAGATCGCCCATTCGGGTTATTACCCGGCATGGGATCTGACGCTGACGGACATGCACGAGTTCGGTACGAAGACTTACACCGACGCGCCGGAAGCGAAAGGCAAACTGAGCGTACGTCCGCAAGTCGCTTTCTTCGCCGATTTCGGAACACTCATCCCGATGACCCAACAGATCGACCTGATGGTCGGTGCATACGTCAACGTGTCGATGAACGATGCCAACAGTTCGGACAAGCAGGATATAGGATGGCGTGACGACAGTTTCGATTTCATGAACGCTTACCAAGGCGCTTACGCAACGACTCTGGCGAGTGCTTCGCACCCATGGGAGGTAGGCGTCAAGGTCGGACTTCACTGGCATCATATCGACGCACCGCGTCATGAGAAAGAAGACTACTTCGAGTATATCCAGCGTGCCGACACGTCCGTGCGTTACGTCAACCGCATAGACACCCTCATCGTTGCCAAGGAAGAGCTGATCATCCAGCCGAAGGAGGACACTATCGTTCCGGCACATATCCAGAAAGTGGCCGAAGAGGTGGAGAAATTCAACAAGATCTACTTTGCGTTTGACAAGTACGAGCTGACCAACAAGGCGAAGTTCTACCTCAATTCGATCGTAGCGGCGCTGAACCGCGTACCGGATGCGAAGATCATGATTGACGGTCACGCATCGTCGGAAGGTGAAGCCGAGTACAACGACATCCTCTCTGCCAACCGTGCACGGACCGTTGCCAACTACCTCGTCAGCCGTGGTGTGGACCGCAGCCGTATCGTGACAGCCGGTCACGGATCGCGTGTACCGAACGAAGACATGGAGCGCGAAGAGATGCGTCGTGACCGCCGCGTAGAGGTCAAAGTGGTACATAACAACAATGTGGTAATCGAGCAATAAGGAGGAACGGATATGAGAAACAGAATATTTATCGTCATAGCTATTTTTGCCACCCTGTGTGGTTCGCTGCGCGCTGCGGATGTGAACATCACGTTCGACGGCAAGCAGAAGTTATATTTCAATGCACGTCCGTCATGGATCCCGACTCCCAAATGGGACGATGCGAGTGCCGTTTTCTCCGCGTACTTCTACGGAGCCTCCGGCAGCCAGTTTGCCGGCAAAGCCGAGCAGATCGACGGACTGATCTATGCCGTAAAAGTACCGGCAGGATCATGGCATCATGTCATTTTCACCCGTCACGCCCCGAGCACGACGACCTTTGATTTTGACGGCGGACACGGATTCTGGAACGAATCCCAACCGATCGCCCTCAAGCAGTACCAATGGGACAACTATATCTCGGAGTTCAATATCAAGAATGACGGTTCGGATCCCTACTGCGAATGGAACAAACTCTATTCGGAGCAACCCAAGAACGGCACCACGCCAGCGGCGTTGGCATCTTACTGGGGGCTGACCATAGAGAACATCTCCGTCTGCGACAATACGGAAGGCGATCCGTTCACCCTGACCCCGAACACGATTGACCAGGGAGCAGGCAAATATGCGTACAACTACGACATGCGTGCGCATGCCTGGTTCAAGTCCACCAATAACGGTACGACCTGGACGAACGTGGACGGCAAAGCCGGTACCCGCAACTCCAGCGAGGAAGGGGAGATGAACTACAACGGCGAAAAAGTGGGAGCCAAGAACAGCGTCACCTATTATTACCTGTACGCGAAAGAGGCGAACGACCAGCGTCTGATATGCGTCACCGTGAACAAGAACTGCGAGGTATCGTGCGAGATCACCTCGTTCGAGATCACCCCGACAGCAGTCAACGTAGGCGACAACACCTATACGATGGATGGTATTGTGGCGTTCACCAAAGCGGAGGGTTCGCTCATCATCGAGTGTGACGGCAAGCAGACGACCATCGCTTCGCCCGAGAGCCCGCAAGCCTTCAGTCTGCCGGGTCTGGCCGCAGACGGACAACCGGAGACCTTCCGTGCGTACTTCTCCAATGCCGGTTCGTGCGAGATGATCAAGAACACGACCGCTCCGCTGCCTACCAGCGATGCCACCACTCATGCAGATCAGACGATCGCTCCGCTGGATGCGCTCACCCTGACCCCGACGGCAGACGGTACCAACTCCTGGGAGTGGACACTCGGAGACGCGATCGTCAAGCAGAGCCCTGCGGCGAACAACCAATGTCCGGTCACGACCTACGACCACGACACCACGGTGACCTACGTCTATACCGAGTACAACCCCCTGCCTACCCTGCCTACCAACCTCATGTACAACGGCGATTTTGAGGACGTCAGCGTTCCCTTCCACTGGCATACCGAGTACAAGAACTCCAATGTGCTGAACTCCAATAAGATCTGGGACGGTACGACCGCTGACCGAAAGGATATATACGACCTGCCGGCATTCGCCAGCTCGTACGGCTATTTCGGTGTGACCACCAATGCCAACACCTATTGGAAACTGATGTCGCACATCGCTCCCAAAGACGGATCGTACATGGCAGTCATTGACGGTGACGAGGTAGCGAACCGCCAGGCTTGGTACGCTTCGACCTCCGACAACCCCAACCTCAAACTGACACGCGGAACGACCTATCTGTTCTCGTTCTGGGTGGCTAACATCAATAACTTCGGCGAACTGATCAACAACGGTCATCAGAACTGCGCCAAGTTGCAATTCCACATCAAGTGTCACAGCGTGGAAGAGAACAAATGGTACGAGGCAGACCTCGGCCAACCGATTGACCTCAATGAAGCCAAATACATGGACCTGAACTGGCATCAGAACTCCTCCACCTTCTCCACCCGTGCCTATTTCGGCAAGGATTTTGACGCAGATGATGTGACCATCTCCGTGGTGGACAAGAACCAGACCGGACTGACCATCGGTAATGACTTCGCGCTGGATGACATCCAGTTCCGCGCTATCTCCGTGGTATCGAAGAGTATCAAGGCGCGTGAGTTCTTCAAGGTCATTTTCTACGAGACGCCGACGGTAGTGGAGCAGCCGGTCATCACCATCAAGCAGACTCCGGCATGCGGTATGACGGATTTCACGATGGATGTCAAGGTGGACTACTCGGCGCTCAATAACAAGTACCCCGTGACGCTGCAACTGACCGATAATGTGTATGGTCCGCTCTTTGCTACGCCTATCACTATCGATCCTGCCGTCAACCCGACCAGTATCACCCTCACGCTGCCGACCGCTACGTACGCGATGCTCGTGGCAGACGGAGCCGTACACACGCTGACCGCCAAGATCACCCGTATAGACGGTGCCGGAGTGGATAAGGGCGGCGAGAACAGCAACACCTATACCGCACCGGGTGTGCCGGCTATCAACACACCGGTACTGACCGTGACCGAGCCGTCCTGCGACAAGACGACCTTCGATATACAGGTAGCCGCCGATTATCGTGCTTTCAAAGGCGCCAAGCTGCACTACGAATGGGACGGTGCCGAGTGGACGAACAGCGATCTGCCGACTCTGAGCTACAAGGAGGCGACCTGGCAGACGGCAACCGGCAAACTCAAAGACCTGCCGGCTGACGGACTGAACCATACCCTGCGCGTCTATTCCGATACGACCATCGACTGCGAATATACGTTCGCTACGGTTGCCGCACCTGTGGTACCGGCGATCGACACGGTCAAGACGGCTTACAGCACACCGGCTTGCACGGACATGAACACGACCCTCACGTTCGACCTCGCCTACACCTACCAGCAAGGCGCACTGACGTATTGGGTGGACGGACTGAGTCCGCAGACGGCGACCTACTCCGTGGCGGACAAGACCAAACAGACGCTTACGGACTTGAGTTTTGCCAATATACCTGCGGACGGTAAGAGCCACGTGCTGCACGTATCTTTCGACGGTGCAAACAGCTGTATCAAGAGTTACAACCTGCCGGCAGCACCTTTCTCGCCGGTCATCAACAGCGTGACCGTTGCGTCAGTACCGGCAACCGTGCCCTGCGATGCGAATGACTATACCATCACCGTCACCATCGTCACCCCGTACGATGCGACGGGACGTAATATCAAGCTGTCCGGCGCCAAGGACACGACCGTAGTCGCCACCGGCACTTCGACCGTAGTGACCATCAAGAAGACCGACATCGGTGGAGCAGCACAGACGGTGACCGCCGCTTACGAGGCGACTCCGGCGTGCAGCCAGACCAGCGCTTCCTTCACTCCGCCGACCCACTCGATGCCGGTCATCACCGTTTCGTCCATCGGCATTGTCTGCAACGACGAGACACAGATCGAACTGCCGTTCAAGATCGTCAGCGGAGCGCCGGACACCTATGACCTCGCTCTCGGCACCAGTCATTATGCAGGTACCGTTTCGGGTTCGTATCTCGTGTTCAACCTGACCTCCGTTCCGGCGGCAGGCGACTACGCCGCAGTCGTAACGGCAAGCACCTCCGGATCAAACTGCTCGACGCAAGTGACGGTGAACCTCACCCTCGCCGACGGCAGCCGCATGATGAGCAAATGGACGGATGTGCTGTTCATTGACAACAGCGACGGACT
>JAEEGL015580609.1_pt1 | contig 10025 bp, 10 predicted proteins | sample 9134231 | NCBI WGS metagenome assembly JAEEGL01 (sample SAMN16246548, study PRJNA631951) | gut metagenome | biome: gut microbiome; feature: rumen; material: fiber-attached | host: Bos | place: Iran: Karaj | collected 2018-10 | reverse complement strand
GCAAGCTTCGGATTAATTGCCTGCATGGCATAAGCGGAAAGCTCTTCATAGTTTGCTGCCAGATCCAGGGCGGGTATTTTGCTTTCGGCAATGGCGTCGCTCAGTCCGCTTACGAGCGTACGCTTAATCTGTCCTTCAACGCCTTCTACGGTAAAAAGCGCTGCGGTTCCGAAAACTTCCTTCAGGAATCTGGAAGCGTCAGAAACACGGAAACTGTATATACCGTAAGCCCGTACGCGAATCATTCCGAATTCCGCGTCGCGCATCATAACCGGATTGCTTGTTCCCCATTTCATATCGAGGAACTGTTTGGTATTTACAAAATATACATCGGATTTAAAGGGACTGTTAAAGCCATACTTCCAGCTTTTCAAAGCAGTCAGGATCGGCATGTTGCTGGTTTTCAGCTCATAGCGGCCGGGCTCAAAAACGTCTGCCAGTTCACCTTCGTTCACAAAGATAGCAACCTGGCTTTCACGAACGGTCAGCTGTGCACCCATCATGATTTCCTTGCCGTTCATGTCGTATTTGTGCACCATGGTTTTGCTGGAATTGTCTGACCACTCAATGACATCGATCAGCTGTCCCTTGATTGCGTCCAGAATACCCATCGTAATTCCTCCTTAGTTCTATTTGATTTTTTAAACTTTATCCGTATCTCCGCAAAGCGCAGTCAGCGCCGGAAATACGCGAATTCCGGTAATATGAAGATCAAGCCCGAAGTATTCCTTCATATGGGTAATGCTGTCGGCTGTATAGGTGGTAAGCATGGCTGTCATTGTATCAACTGTCATGTTCGTATCCACACCGTGCAGTGGACAGGCAAGAACAAGAATCCGGCCGTCAGAATGAATCGTCGGCAGGATATGAATACCGTTTTTATCTCCTGCAAAGGAGGTGCGAAGTGCAACTTCAAGCCGTTCCTTGCCGTAATGCCATCTGCCTTCAAGTTTGTCAAAGGGAGCGGACTGATCTATTTCAATCAGCAGGCACGGACGGTCTGCGTCCATTCTGCTGCGAAGCAGACGCATATTCCGATGCAGGTCATCGCTGTTTTTGATCTGTCCGTTGATCACTTTTTTAAAGAATTCATGCCTGCACATCTGCAGAACGTCCCGGGTATTGGAACGTTCGTTGTAAAAATCCGCATGAATCCGGTTCAGCAAAACTTTCAGCTCACTGAGGTACTTCCGTACATCTTCTTCATTGCGTCCTGCTTCAAAAATGGATACATTCGGAAAGTTTTCCTGCAGATAGGCAAGGATCAGTTCTTCCTGCTCAGGGCTTACAGCCAGACTGATCCCGTCTGCGTGATGTTTGGCCAGACTGTCTTTTGTTCCCTCAAAGTCATGACGGATATGAGGAGGTTTAAACCCCAGAAGTTCCCAGTTATTGATACTGGCGAACGCGTTCAGAACTTCCTCCTGATCAGACACGAGCAAAAGCTTGTACATCCAACGACCTCCAAGGCGTTTTGGGAAGATATTACTGTGTAATTATATTACAATCAGGCACAATATGCAAATGAAAACCGATTAATGTAACCGTTCCTTCATGACTTCGAATGCTTTTTTCAGCTGGACATCCCGTTCAGTATCCGCAAAATCATACATCCCGTTGTCCCCTTCCGGCAGCGGCACCTCATAATCCGGAGTGATGCCGACTCCGTGCACTGCGTGGCCTTTGGGAGTAAAATACTGGGCAATAGTGATCTGGAAAGCTGCCCCTTTGTCTCCCACATTCAGTACCTGCTGAATGATTCCTTTTCCGAAGCTTGTTACGCCGACGGTAACCGCGTCCGCGCAGTCTCTCAGTGCGCCGGTCAGGATTTCAGATGAACTGGCACTGTTTTCATTGATCAGGATGACAAGCTTTACGTCCGCTTTGCCGTCCGTTGTACGGTATTCATCTGCGTGCTCTTCACCGTCTCTGTATTTAAGATAGCAGAGTTCCCCCTCATCCATAAACAGGTCTGCAATATATCTTGCTTGATCCACCCATCCGCCAAGATTATCTCTCAGATCGATGATGATTCCCTTTGCCCCCTGGCCGGTCAGCTTATCCAGGGCCAGTTTGAATTCTTCTTCTCCTTTACCCGCAAACTCATAGAAAGCAATATAACCGATGTCTTCTGTCAGCATTTTGCTTTCAACCTGATTGACATTAACTTCTCTTCTGGTAATGGTATAGGTAATTTCCTCGCCGTTTCTCAGGAATGTAACATCAACATCGGTACCGGGAATCCCCCGCATAATGTCAACCGCTTCGTCCAGATTGGACGGAGTAACGTACAGATCCTCGCCGACCCTGTAAAGTATATCACCGCGCTGAACTCCGATTTCTTCGGATGGTCCGCCTTCAAAAACCCGGGCAATTGTACAGATCTGTGTTTTCATATTGGACTGGATCAGGACGCCGATTCCCACGTATTTCCCTTCGTCCTGTTTCCTCATTTCCGTATATTCTTCCGGCGTATAATAGAATGAATACGGATCATCCAGCCCTGCCATCATCCCTCTGATGGCGTATTCAACCATACGGTCCTTGTCCGGTTCCTGATAGAACATCGCATCGGCTGTGTTGTAAATGGAGAACATTTCAGAAAATTTGCGATACTGTTCATATTCCTCACGGGTAATGACAACCGTATCAGCACCGCTGCCTGTGCCGGTTCCGCTGAGTCCGTTTGTAATGGAAGAATGGCTGTTTTCGTTATACATACTGTCCAGCTTATAGGCGGGCATGAGTGAGCAGGAACAAAGCAGCGTCATCAGCATCAAAACGGAAAGAATTCTGATGGTTTTTCTGATCATTGGAAGAATCCCCTTTCTGGAAAGCAGATAAACAGCTTACTGTTCCTGCGGAATAAGTGCGATTACCGAGAATATGACAGCGTCATGGAAATTTCTTAAATCCAGGCCTGATATTTTTTTGATTTTATCCAGACGGTAATTCAGTGTATTGCGATGGATAAACAGCTGTCTGGAAGCAGCTGTAAGATTCAGGTCATTCATGAAGAAAACCCGGACAGTTTCAAGTATTTCATCACTCAGAGAGTCACCTGCGGACAGATGGCTGAAATCTTCCCGGAGCCGTTTTTTAGCTTCAGCCGGAATACTGTCCACAATCCTTTCCAGTACCTGCTTTTCGTAAACATAAACAGCCCCCTGCGGATGATAAGCGCACCCTATGGAAAGAGCATTCAGGGCATTAAGGTAGCTTTCCCTCAGTTTCCCCGCGTCTTCGGCGTCACGGCCGATTCCGGCCTTGATACCTGTGATTCCCTCACCTTCCATAGATCCGATCACAGCGTCTGTAAAATCGATCAGATCTTCCGGTTCCTGCCCTTCTGTCTCACGGATCAGGACAGCTGACTGGTAATCAGTCGGAAAAAGAATATCTTTTTTTTCAACAGGAGCAATTGCGGAAAGAATTGAAAACAGATCTTTCCCTGGCAGTCCGGCTGAACGGAAAACAACAACGCAGCGTTTTCTGTCATAGCGGACGCCGCAGTCCCGGTACAGGGTTTTGTCGGGAGTAAACTGATTATCAGTCAGCAGAAGGCGGAAAAGACTTTCCGTATTGACAGGTTTCTCTTTTCTTGTTCCGCGGTTTGTCACAGAACGAAGGAAAATGTTAATCTCCGGATCATCCGGAAATACTGTCACATTCTCTCCTGTCTGCAGGTATATATATCCGTCTTTCCTGACGGTATTATCAGGTGAGGATGATAAAGCATATTGAAGATTGCCGGGCAGGTCTGCAACCGGAACAATCTCAGTATTGAATAGTTTCTTCCCCATCCCGGATACCTCCCTTCATATTCTTTGATTATATCACATTCACTGATGTAAGCAAATGAATTCAGCATTCTGTGAACTTGAAACATACAGTTTCAAACGATATAATAATTATTGCTGGATTTCTCGGACGGAAGGAATGGTTGCTTGAAAAAGATCGGTACAAGGCTCCTGTTGCTTATGCTTCTGTCTTTTCTGATCGTTTCCGGTGCATCTGCATCCTTTGAATTTTCAGATGAACGGTTCAGGGGAAAACTGACCACAGCGAATCTGGATGAGATCATTGAAGAATATGAATTATATGACGGTTGGTACTGGACAACACAGGCAGATATTCCGCAGACTTTTCACGGCCATCCAGAATGCCCCGGATGGACGACTTCTGTGGAGGATATACACGGGAAAGCCTTTCAGAAAGGATGGTACGGCTGCCGCTGGCCGATTGATCATATACGAAGGATTGCGCCGGACAGCGGCGGATATGCGGAATGCTTTGCTTTTGCGCAATTCATCGGATATCTTCTGTCCGGCGAAGTCAATCCGCAGCATAACTGGGATTTTTATTACAATACAGTATCCTCAGACGGACTGAAAGTCGGCGATATTGTCAGAGTTGAATATCGCAGAAACAATCACGAATACCGTCACAGTGCTGTTGTTTATGCGATCTACGGAGATGAAATCCTTTTTATGCAGGTTTCCGGTTCCACCTATAACAGGATTTCAGTCGGAAAGGGATTTACTGACGGCAATGTCAGCAACGTGACAAGTCTTGAAGAACTGTCTTCTTTGCCGGGACTGAAAATCTCACGGTATATTCCGGAGAATGATGAACAATAAAAGAGCTCCCCGGATCATGTCTGATCCGGGGAGCTTTTTGCTTCTTCTTACTTGTTCAGGATGGTCTTTTCGGTTTCTTTATCGAAGAAGTGCAGATGGTTGGTATCCAGAGCGATCTTGATCTTCTGACCGGCTTTGCTGGAGGTGCGGGGATCAACGCGGGCGATGATATTGCCTTCCTTGCCGGTGGTGCTCAGATACAGGTAGGTTTCGGAACCCATCAGTTCTGTCACTTCAACGTCAACATCGATGGTAGCGCTGGAATACTCAGCCAGTTTCGCTTCATCGTCATGGATGTTTTCAGGACGGATACCCATGATGACTTCCTTGCCGATGTAGCTTTCATCGATGAACTTGGAAACTTTCTTTTCGGGAACAACGATCTTGTTCTCACCGAAGGTGGCAACAACATCCTGTCCTTCGCGGTCCAGTTTCACATTGAAGAAGTTCATCTGGGGGCTGCCGATGAAGCCGGCAACGAATTCATTTGCCGGATAATCGTACAGGTTCTGGGGAGTATCCACCTGCTGCACAACGCCGTCCTTCATAACAACGATACGGCTGGCCATGGTCATAGCTTCGGTCTGGTCATGGGTAACGTAAATGAAGGTTGTCTGCAGTCTCTGATGCAGCTTGGTGATTTCAGTACGCATGGCAACGCGCAGTTTGGCGTCCAGGTTGGACAGAGGTTCGTCGAAAAGGAAAACCTTGGGCTCGCGGACGATAGCACGTCCCAGAGCAACACGCTGACGCTGACCGCCGGACAGAGCCTTGGGCTTACGGGTCAGCAGGTGGGCGATGTCCAGAATCTTGGCAGCTTCTTCCACGCGGCGTTTGATTTCATCCTTCGGGGTCTTTCTGAGCTTCAGACCGAAAGCCATGTTGTCAAACACAGTCATGTGGGGATACAGAGCGTAGTTCTGGAAAACCATGGCGATGTCGCGATCCTTGGGAGCGACGTCGTTGACCAGTTTGTCTCCGATATACAGTTCGCCGTCGGAAATCTCCTCGAGGCCGGCGACCATACGGAGCGTGGTGGATTTACCGCAGCCGGAAGGTCCGACCAGAACGATAAACTCTTTGTCTTCGATGTCGAGGCAGAAATCGCTGACAGCGGTGACATTGCCGGTATAAACCTTGTAGATGTGCTGAAGGGATACACTTGCCATTGCATTATCCTCCTTAAATGTATGGGAACGATTCCCTGTGTTGATTGTATTATATAGACCGGAATCAAAAAAAGGAATTGCCTGTTTATACAAGAATTCCTTTTTGTTTTGTGCAAAAATCACAAAGATTCACTTTACCGGTGATTGCGGATTTCATTCCGTTCAAGCCTGATATTGTTAATGAGCTCACTGAGCTTTCTGTCTGTGTCCGCGAGAAGGGAATCAATATAATCCAGCGTATTCTTATGGAGTTCGGAAGCCTCCTGACGCGCGTTTTCACGGAGTTCGTCACATTCCACCCTGGCCCGGCGGACAATGTTTTCCTCTTCAACCAGTTGTCTGGCTTTGGTTTCAGCGTCTTCAATCATACGTTTGGCTTCATTGGCTGCTGCCTCCATGTGGGCGGTGGCCTCTTTTGTGGCTCTGTCCATCAGCGCGTTGGCTTCCCTGGTGGCCTGCTCCATCATCTGCTGTGCGTTCTGTGTAGCCTCATTCACCATATTCTGAGCCTGTCTGTTGGCATTATCGAGAATCTCATTCTTTTTCTGCTCAGTTTCAGTACGGATAGCCTCTTCCTGTTCAACAATAGTAGCGGCTTTCTTCACGGTATCCGGAAGGTTTTCCTGCAGATATTCAAGCTGTGCCTGCATCAGGTTGCGGTTAACAACGCAGCTTTCGCTGCTCATCAGGCTGCGCTTTGCGTTTTTCATTTCATCCAGCAGGATGTTTACCGCCTTCAGGCATTCACTGGAGCTCTTGATACCGGCCATAATTGATTCTCCTTTTCGTCCGCTTGATTTATTTGGATTGTTTTAACAGTTTTTCCTTGATTTCCTCTGCCAGTGGTTCCGGAATAAAGGAACCGATTTCTCCTCCGAAAGCTGCAATCTCTCTCACAGCGGAAGAGGAAACGCCGTTCAGTGCAGGATCACAGGGAATGAATACTGTTTCAATTTCAGGATTCAGCAGCTTATTGGCTGAAGCGGATATATTCTCCTGGTCAAATTCAGCGCTGCTGCGCAGTCCGCGGATCACAATTTTTTCTCCCTTTTGTTTCATGTAGTCCGCGAGCAGACCGTTCCAGCTGTCCACTTCAACATTGGGAAACGGCAAACAGATTTTTTTCAGCATGGAAACTCTTTGTTCTGCCGGAAAGGCCGCTTTCTTGCTGATGTTAACCATCACTGTAACCGTAACGCGGTCAAAAACACAGGCTGCCCTGGATATCAGGTCCAGATGTCCGCGTGTAACCGGATCAAAGGATCCGGGGAAAACGCAGGATACCATGTTTACTCCCCTCCTGTTTTCAGCTGGTAAACTTTCATACCGCAATATCCCCAGGAACGTTCCTTCCTGATTGAAAAGTTTTCAGGTACTGTGATTTCCTTTCCTGCCTCATGTTCCAGTACAATCAGTGTTTCGTCGCTGATCAGCGGAACCAGGGCAGTAAAAACATTTCTAAGATCTGTCATAACATAAGGCGGATCAAGAAATACAATATCGAATGATTTCCCCTCTTCGGTCAGACGCTGAACAGCCCTGGTCCAGTCGCAGAATAAAAGTCTGATGCGGTCATCATATCGGAGTGTTTCCGAATTCTGCTTCTGAACCGTATGTGCTTTCCTGTCGGAATCCACCAGGACAGCGTCCGCTGCTCCGCGGCTTATGGCTTCAAAGCTCAGCGCACCGCTGCCGGCAAAAAGATCCAGCACGTGACTGCCCGGAATGTCTGTCTGGAGAATATTAAACATATTTTCCCGAATCCGGTCAAGTGTAGGCCTCGTATTCCGTCCTTCCGGGGCTTCGATTCTTCTGCCCCTGGCTTCACCGGCAATAATGCGCATAACTTCTGCTCTCCCTGATTAATTCAGCTGTTCAGGTTCACGCCTGTGTACGGGACGGTTCTGGTTTTTGTGTCTCTTCTTGTCACGGCGGATACGTTTCTTTTCGTTTTCCGATATGGCGGTATGAATTCTTGTTCTGATGGATTTTCCGGAAATATAACCGGTTCCGTAAGCGACGGCAGGCAGAAGAAGAATGACGGGACTAAGTCTTTCAAGCGTCAGCATACCGTTTTTGCTTGAATGTCCGATGAGATTCACAAAAGGAATAATGCAGATTCTCACAAAAGCCCGTAGATAATCAGCCAGATGCATTCCTTCCGGCTGCGTATAATTGATCAGTGCATTGCTGACGTCACCGCGGCGAACATAGGACTGCATCCATCCGGGAAGGGCTCCCGAATCTGTGGTCTGAACCTCTGTGACGAATGCAAGAATAACAGCGGGAATGAGAATCAGGATCAGTCCGAACAGCGCAATCAGATACCCTTTCAGAGGATGATAGCACAGTCTTTTCTCACTGTCGCTGACTGGCTGTCCTTTTTCCTGTCTCTGCCAGAGTATTTCTCCGCGTGTGACAGCTTCTGCCCCAAGATTGGATCCGAAATTGAAGTAGAGCATCAGAATCACGAGTATAGCCGCGGTATTCAGGCCGACGCGCAGGATATCTCCGCCGAAGGCTGTGGATGAGCAGGCAATAAAAGATACAAAAACAATCACAATAAACAGCCCAAGGAATTTGGCGCTGTTTTTGATCGTGTTTTCATCCAGTATGCTTCCTGTCAGAAAAGGTTTCCTGACTTCCCGGATTTTTTCGCTGTCTGTTTTCTGCTTCTTCTCCATGTTCATTTTCTCCGTTCCTGTTATGCTTCGGTATAAATCCGTCCGACACGTCCTGATGAACTGCAGAGAATCTCATAGCTGATTGTTCCCGCCCATCCGGCAAGATCCTCGGCTGTGATTCTTTCATTTCCGCTCGTTCCGAGGAGAACCGCTTCGTCGCCGGGCTTTACATTGTCAATTCCGCTGATATCCGCAATCATCTGATCCATACAGATTCTGCCCAGGATTTTGGCTTTTTTCCCGTGTATCAGAACGTAACCTTTTTCTCCGCCGGCGCGGTGATATCCGTCTGCGTATCCGCAGGTAATGGTAGCCGTACGGATCGGATGTGTACTCCTGTATGTTCGTCCGTAACTGACGTAAGCGTCCGTTTCAAGCTCTTTGACATAACTGATGGTCGCTTTCCAGGACATACAGGGTTTCAATCCGTATTCGCCCGGAACAGGAGGATATCCGTACAGACTGATACCAGCGCGGACCATATCCAGCGCCATTCCGGGGAAACGGTGTATTGCCGCGGAATTGCAGCAATGCCGTATAATCCCCTGCGGAAGCGGCTCAATCAATTTCAGAAAGCGCTCATACTGCATATGTGTATAGCGTATTCCATCCTCGTCACCGTCTGCGTCGGAAAAGTGGGTAAACACGCCGGAAAGCTGTACATGGCTGCAGGTTTTCAGCGTGCTGAGGATACGGTCTCTCTCTTCTTCACTGCGGATACCGATCCGTCCCATGCCAGTGTCCACTTTCAGGTGAACTTCAGTCTGTTTTTTCTGTGCTGCAGCAGCCTTTTCACAGATCTGAACCATTTCTTCAGAGCATACCGTCTGAATCAGGCCGTATTTTACGCCGTTTTCCGCGTCACAGGATGTCACTGCGCCAAGTACAAGCACCGGAGCCGTGATACCGGCTTCGCGTAACTGAATTCCTTCGCTGACCGCAGCGACAGCCAGCATATCAGCGCCGCCGGCTATCGCTGCGTGCGCCGTTTCAACCGCCCCGTGGCCATATCCGTCCGCTTTGACAACAGCCAGCACTTTGATGCCTTCGGGAACGGCCGCCCTGATCTGTTTCATATTGCTCTTTATGGCTGACAGATCAACAATCCTTCTGTTTCTCGGAATCATTGCCGGGTTTCCTTTCCCTGTACATCCGCAAAATGACGGTGTATCTGTTCGTTCAGCAGATTGATATCGCCGCAGCCCATGGTAAGTACAAGATCTCCCGGTTTCCAGCGGCTTTTCAGGTATGCTTCCGTATCATCGAAAGAGGGCGTCCATACGGCGTCAATTCCGTTTCTGCGCATGCCTTCCACAATCATGCCGCTGTTCAGATCACCGGGATCCGGCTCCCGGGCTGCGCAGATATCGGTAACAAGCGTAATATCCGCATCTTTTGTACAGGTCAGATACTGATCAAACAGTGTACGTACGCGGCTGAAAGTATGCGGCTGCATAACTGCCCACAGTTTTCCGCTGCAGTTCTTTCTTGCAATGGAAAGTGCATTCTTCATTTCTGCCGGATTGTGACCG
>JAEEGL014751368.1_pt1 | contig 10025 bp, 1 predicted proteins | sample 9134231 | NCBI WGS metagenome assembly JAEEGL01 (sample SAMN16246548, study PRJNA631951) | gut metagenome | biome: gut microbiome; feature: rumen; material: fiber-attached | host: Bos | place: Iran: Karaj | collected 2018-10 | reverse complement strand
CCCCAATCCCCAATCCCCAATCCCCAATCCCCAATCCCCAATCCCCATTTATATTTTATAAAAAATTATAAAAAAAAATTTTTCTATTTATTAATATAATTTAAAATATTATTTTTAATGAATCCTAATTTATACAAATAATTTAAATATGAAAGAAAATGGAAGCAAAGATGAAAATGAAAATGAAAATGAAATAGAAGAAGAACAAAAAGAAGAAACAGAAGAAATAGAAGATATGGAGCAAAGAAATATTGACTTAAATGATAATATTATGGAAGATGGTAGAACAGAGTCATTACTTTTAGAAGATATTATAAGAGGAGAGTATAAACCAGTAAATAAAAAAAAAACAATGTTAAATGCTTTATTATTCGGTAAATATTCAAATATAATAAAAGATTTCTTTTTTATGTTTATATTACTATTATCATCATCATTAAATTTTAGTTGGTTATATTTACCTTTTATAATATTATCTTTCATATGTTATTTTTTACTTTTTAAAAAATCAGAATCAGCAAAAAAAATAAAAATAATAATAGAATATATTTCCTTATTTTATTCTATAATTTTATTAATTTTTAAAATAATATATATTATAAAAATAAAAAATGGAGCAAGATTTGAGAACAAAAAAGATTTATTTTTAGATTTAGGTATAGTATATTTACTTAAAGTAAATAGAAATCTTTTTTTAGTAATAACATTTATAGGAGAAGCTCTTGTTTGTCTAACTTCAATTATATCCTTAATTATAAGTTATTTATGTTATGATTTTGACACAGATGAAAATATAAGAAATAATATGACAAGTGTTCAATTTTTTAAAATGATGGCAGTATGTATATATTTAGTATATGTAAATGTTTTTTGTTTTGCAATTTTTAATACATCAGTTTTGACTTTATGTTATATTACACTTTTAAATATTGTGATATATTTTTTATCGATGAATTCAAATAGAAGATTATTATTTTATATTTTTAAAATTTTATGTGTAATAATGATTTTAGCTATAAGTTGCCAAATAATATTAATTAATATCTTAAATGTATACACTATAAGAAGAAGTTATATCACAAATGAAGAAATGCCTTATCCAAGAATAATAAATTATTGGACAAAATTCGGTATTAACCAAGCTTTTAATGAAAATATGAGTATAACTAAAATAATTTGTGAATTTTTTGCTTATTTTTTCGCTGTAGGATCATTATTAAGTATGATTTTGTCTTATAAAAAATTAACATATGAAAGAATGCTAAAATCATATAATAATAAATCTAATGAAAATGAAGAAGAAGAAGAAGAGAATATTTTTGTAAAATTTTTTGAAAGAATTTTAAACTTTTTTGTGAGTCCTGCTTTTATTATACATTTATGCAGAATTTCGGCAATTTTATGGCTATATTATTATCAAAATTATTATTCTTTAGGTGTAATTATTTGGCTATTATTTTCTTTTTTTAATAAGCATATAAAATCTAATAGATTTGTTACTATAATATTATTATCACCTATGGTTATTGTATGTTTATTTTGTTATCATTTATCTAATATAAATGGATTTTTTAATGAATTAAATGATGAAAAATTTGAGCAGAAAAAATCTTTGTTATATAGTAGTTTTGGCATAAAGAAATTTAAACATAAAAATATTGAATATTTTTTATGTTATATTTTTTATTTTCTTGTAAATTTATTCACTTATACTATATTTATTGAAATTGACAAAAATAAGGAAAATAATAAACAAAATAATGATTTAATTGAAAAAGAAGAAATACAAAATGAAAATTCTGAAGATATTAAAAAAGATTTTGAAGAAGGAAATTATATAAAGATTAGAGAAGCATTAGGTAGTATTAGTTTATTATCAACTGATATTAATAAAATTCAGGAGAACCTATTAGAAGATAAAGAAATAGACCAATTATATAATAATTTAACTCTTTTTAATATTTTTTTAAAAAGTATTTTTTCTAATATTGATAAATTAACTTTAGTAGGGATATATTTTTTAACTATTAATTCTATTAATTTACTTCATATTATAATAGTTTTGCTTTTTATGTGTCAATTATTAATCCCTTTGATTATGATAAGATTTTCTGTAGTCATGATAATTATAAACCAACTATTTTTTTTCTTTGAGTATATCATGCATTTATTTAAAAGTAAAAATTATTCGGAAAATACTGTTAAAATTATAAAATTACTTATTCCCTATGATACAGATTCAAATGCAATTTCTATTGAATATTTAATTTATTTAGTAGTATATTGCTATTATATACAATATCAATTATATAATTATCAATTTTATCAAAAATTAGCAAAAAATAAGAATATATCTCTTTCATTGTATATAGAAATCCAATTAAGTGAATTTCCGATAATTAAAAAAATACTTTTTTTCATAGGAAGAATAATAAATGAATTATATATATGGTCTTTGATAATTATATTTATTTTTTTTAATAGTTATTTTGAAATAAGTTTTCTTTTCGCTATAAAATTATTAATTTTCTTATTTATTGTTTTTGGTTTTTTACAATCAATTAGAAATAATAAACCAAATAAAAAAAGTATGATATTTAATTGGTCTTTTCTAGTTTTTTGTGCATTTAACACAATAGGTATTTATGTCTATCAAACAATCTGTCTATCTTTTTTACCATATAATAATAGGATAACAAATAGTAAAAATTTTTGGATAAAAAATTTGCCAGCGATAGGCTTTTATAGATACAATGAAAAAGATTTATTTATAAAATTTTTACCACATTTTATAAGTAATTTAATATCAGTATTATTAATTAAAGAAATGGAAAGAATATTAAAAAAAGCTGAAGATAAAGAAGAAGAAGAAACAAAAATAGAAAATGGTGAAATAGTCCTAAATATTGAAGAAGATACAAAAAATAAATTATTACTTAAAAAAAATTCTTTAAGAAATAAAGAAATAAGGTATATGTTAAATAATCAAGAAAATATAAAAGAGCAAGAAGTAAAAGAATTAGATGATATAAGAAAGGAAATCCCACAAGATAAGAATATAGATAATAATATAAATAATGAAATTAAATTAGATAATGATAATATAAAAGAAGGAATGCAAGAAAAAGATAATATTAAAGAAGAAGATGATGGAAATGATGATATTAAAGATGAAGAAGAAAAAGAAGAAGATAAAGAAGAAGAAGAAAAAATATCACCAGCACAAGAATATGAACAGAATAGAAGTAAAATGGATATATTACAAGTAAAATACTTTTTTTTTAATATAATATTATTATTTACAAAGTTTTATTGGCTATATTTGTTTTTATCTATATGTATTATATTTACTACATATAATTTATCTATATTATTAGTTATTTACATTTTAATTTTTAGTATAACATTTATAAGAATGTTTCGCCATATTATTTCAAAATTAACTAGTTTTATTTCAAAAGAATCTTTTTTCGTTTCAAGATTAATTCGTTATAATTTAATTGAACAAACAAGACATATTAATGAAAATTCAAAATATAGGGCACTTGCTTTTAAATATTTATTAATATTTAGTTTTATAAGCTATTATTTATCATATTTATATGGAATTTTTTATTTAATTCAGCATGGATGCCCAGGAACAGATTGCGACGAAAATTATAAACCAATTGAAAATATTGATGAAGATTTAATCATTGCAATAAGTTATATTTTTGGATTTCATGTAAATCTAAAGAAAGAAACAGTTTTATTTGCTGGATGGGAATATCTTTTTTTCATAGCTTTAATATGTTTTGATGTCTATGCTCAAAAATTAGAAGATTATTATAATGATTTATGCAAAAAAAATAGGAAAAAATATTCTAAATTAGCAAATAGAAATATACAATTAAAGCCATTAACTTTAGGAGAAGATAATTTTGTAATGAATGTTCAATCAACTGTAGAAAAGGCTAGAATAATAATAGAAGAAGAAGAAGAAAATAAAAAGGATGTTATAGATACAAATACAAAAGAAAATCAAATTATAAATAAAACATTCTTTAAAAAAGCAAGTACGATAAAATTTAATATTGATTCAAAAGGCGAAGAAGAAGATACAAAAATAGGTAAAAAATTAATTGAGAGTTTTTTACTAATTTTCGAAAAAGCATCTAAAAATGAGGTTAAATTATCAAAACTCAACAAAAAATATATAATTATTCAAATTTTCAAAAAAATATTTGAAGAAATAATAATATTTTTATTAATATGTACAGCCATTTCCAAATTAAATATTTGGTCTTTTATATATATGTTATTTGCTTTATTTTTAATAATAACAACAAAATCAATGATGAAATATTATTTTTTATATTGTTTTCTAATAGCAACAATTTTATTACAATCAGTCCTTTTTGTATCTAATTTGCAAATATATACTGATCCAAACCCCGATGAAGAAGCACTATCTATCATGAACCGAAAATTCCATATACCTTGGTACAAAAAAAATGACTATTCAACAAATGGTACAAATATTAACAGCACAATAGATTATAAACCGATAATTAATATCAGTGATCAAAAAGCATTTTTTTTAGGGTTTGGGGTTTCTCATTCTCAAATAAATTTAATATGGATGGATTTTATTGAAGTTGTTATTATTTATATTTATTTAGATTATTTTTCTTATAGTATATATCAAGAAGTGAATTCGATTGGAAAAAAGAAAAAAAAAGCAAATAAAATTAATTATTATAATTTATTTTTAAATACACAAGTAAGAGATGTTTCACGAAAATTATCTGAAAATGAATATCAAAAACATAAAGATTGTATGAAATATAATTTTGATTTAGATATTTTAGATTATGATGAATTTCAATATTATATGTCAAAAGGAAAATATAAAATAAAAAATGAAGAAAAAATAAAGTTGATTGCTGATGGAAAAGAAAATGAAGAAGAAAAAAAACAAAATGAAAAAGAGCAAAAAGAGAATGAAGAAGAAAAAGACCAAAATGAAAAAGAGCAAAAAAAGAATGAAGAAGAGGAGCAAAATGATAATGAAAATATAAAGAAGAAAAAAGTGAAGATAATAGGAAGAATAAAAAAAAAAGATAAATTATCTCTTGAGAATTTAAATGATTCTACTAAAACTGGGAATTATAATACAAATAATCCTAAAGTTAGCAATTTTAAAGAAAGCCCTATATATAAATCCTTAAAAAGGGTAAAGTCAACTGTTGTTTATAGCCCAAATATCATATCTAATTTAAAAGAAAATGAAAAGTTTAGTAATAAATGTTATGACATATTTATTCAATTTCTTTATTTATCTTCACATAATGTTATTTTAATAGTTATAATTATTGTTTCTATGATGATCTCAGGAGTTATATCATTTATTTATATATTAATTTCTTTATTCTTTTTAATAACTAGTACAAGAATATATTTAGGTAAAAAATATTCCTATCCAAAAAAAATCAAAAGATGGCTACGTATAATGATTTTAATAGATATATCCCTCCAAATATTATTCCAATCCCCATACATAGATACAAAAGATGCTTCCGATGATACAAAATCAACCTTTTATACAATATTAGAAAATATAGGTTTAAACAAAATATTATCATTTGATTTTTCACAAGGAGTTTTTGATGCTATTATTGATGGTGAACAAATGATTTTAGTTATGGCCAAAGCTTTTATATATTTATTTATGAGTTTGCAAATATTAGTTTATTCATCCCAAAATTTTCAAGAATATTATTTATCTTATATTATCACTAAAAATAATAATTTAAGAAGAATATCATTAATGAATGTATTTAAATTTAATAATAAAAGAATAGAAGTATTGGAAAATAGTATACATAATAGGCAAGAAATGTCGAAAGAAATTGGAGATATTGAAAATACTTTAGAAAAATGGAATGATAAACTTAAAAAACTTAATCAAAATAGAACTAGTTTATTAATACCAAGTATAGATGTTTCATATTTCAGAAGATTAAAATCTAGTAAAAAAAAAAATTTGAGTTTAATATCTAAAGATTCAATTAGGTTTAGTAAAGAAAATATAGGAAAAAGAGATGATTCAATAAATTCAATAAGAGGTAGTAAAATTATTAATATAGGAAATAGTGTGTTATCAAATTTGAAGATGATGAATGAAAATAGGGAAAGTCAAAATTTAGACATAGTTCAAGAAGAAAATGATAATTTAAATAATCTTTTTATGAAAAATCCATTTGATGATGAAGAAGAATTAGAAGAATATGTTGATGAAAAAAAAGTTTTCGAAAAAATGAAAAATTGGATTTTAGGTGGGTTTTTAATAAGGCTTCAAATAAAATTACATAGATATGCTTCCGATTACAATAATATATCACGAAAAGAAAGAGATATATATGAAAAAGATACTATACAAGGTAAAATAGAAACAACATCATATATAGAAAATTTAGTTAAAGGTGAATTAAAAACACTCGATTTAGCCCATTTTACTGAGGAAGAATTGAAAGAAGTAAAATCATTTTTTGATGGTACAAGAGAAAAAAAATTAGAAAAGAGAAAAAAAGAAAAAGAACGTCTTAAAAAGTTAAAAAAAGGTTTGAATAAAGTTAAATTTTTTGGAAAAATAAATAAATTAGAAGATATAAATCCTAAAAAAAAAGTAAAATTTAAAGATTTATTTGATAAAAAAGATATAAATAATGTCAATTTATCAAAATTAAGACAAAAAACTATGAAAAAAAATAAAACTGAATCTTTCTTACCAAGAACAATTCCAAAATCTACAAGAATACCAGACAGTATTGAATTGGAAGCAAATAATGAAGATGTTATAAATTTAAACACACCAAAATTTAAACAATTGGAAAAATTTATGAAAAATAATATTTTTATAAAATATTTAAAAACTAGATATATAATAGGTTCAATTATAAAAGATTGTATAGCATTTTGTTCTAATAATTTTCATTGGGTATGTTATATAACAATGATACTAAATCATATAATATCCTCATCTATTTTATCCTTAATTTATCCTTTATCAATATTTTGCTATGCTCTTTTGGAATATCCCCGACCTCCAAGGAGTTATTGGAGATTCTGCTTTATATACACAGTTGCTTTAAGTTCAATTAAATTTATTATACAATTTAAATTTTTTACAACTAATGATAAAGTTGTTGAATTAATAGAAAATTCATCTCATTATAAATTAGGTTTAAAAATATGCAATGGTACTTTTAGTAAAGATTTCTTTTCATATATAATATTTGATTATTTAGTTTTAATTATGTTATTAATTAATGATTATTTATTGGTATTTAAAGGCCTATATTTAAAAAGAGAACAAGAAATTGAAAATATTTATCAAGCAATGGAAAGAGTTGCTATGACTAAAGATATTGTTATAGATAAAAATGAAAACATAAAAAAATTTAATGATGGTTATTTAATGAAAGAAGGTAAAAAATTAGATAAAAAAGAGAGAGATAATACCACAATTGAAAAAGAAGAAATAGAATTTATACAAAAATTTTCTAATATTAATTTAGATGATTCTGATTTTGATGAAGAAAGAAAAACCAAAAAAAAAAATGAACCAAAAAAAATGGGATTTCTTGAAAGAATAAAAACTTTTAATAAAAAAAAAGATACAAAAACAACTAAAAAAAGTGAAGAAGATAAAAAAAAAGAAAAAGAAATGGAAAAATATGATGAAACAAAAAGAACATATTATGAAAGATTATTTCCTAAAATAAGAAATGAAAAACCTGGAAATGAATATAATCTTATTTATACATTAATAATGGTATTTATAATAGTATATTTATTAATATTTTATACTAATATGGTACAAGATAAAACATATGGTGCAGTTACTGTTGAAACTAAGCAATTCAGTGGAACTATGGTTATTTTTCTTATTTTACATATAGTATTTTTAGTTTATGATAGAATTTTATATATAAGTCAAAATAGATATAATATTGAATATGAATATATATTATATAATAAAATTACTAAAAGACCTTTATCTGATTCAAATTTTGATGTAATAAAAAATAATATAAAAAAAAATTATAATATTATTGGTAATAAATTTGCAATTCCTACTGAAGAAATTGATAAATTACAAAAAGAATATAATATTGTATATATTCAAAAAGAAGAATTTAATTGTCCTTTACTCCAAAAATATATTTTACAATTATTTATAGTTATTTTTGGCCATCTTTTTATTTTCTTTTTTATGCCTATGAAAGGAAATAAAAATTTAAATAATAAAATTTATTGTTCTAAAACTGATGAAGTATGTAATGATTTTTTGGATAATAAAACCATAATAATATTTTATATATTATATGTAATATATTTTGTTTTTTCTGGACTTCAAATAAAATTCGGTTTTTATGATATGAAAAGAAAATCAGTTTTAAAAGCTCGTAATAATAGTATTCAGGGTTATATATATAATATTTATAAAGTAATACCATTTTTATATGAAATAAAATTAGGTATAGATTGGACATTTACAAATACATGTCTTGATATATTTCAATGGAATAAATTCGAAAGTGTATATGATTTATTATTTATTACAAATTGCCAAATGAGTTTAATAAATGATAAACCAATTGGACAAGAAGTTACAAAAATTTTAAAAATTTCTATGGGAGCTACACTTGCTTTTGGTTTAATTATAGTTTTAATATTACCATTAATTTTGTTTAGTTCTTTAAATCCTATGAATCAATTAAATAATTTAACAAGTGCTGATTTAATTGCAGAACTCAGATTTATAAATAGTAATGGTATTCAAAAAGATTTTACTATTTTCCAAAATTCTAAACCACAATCAATTAATTCTATTACAGATAGTGAATTTAGATATTATAATTATACAAAATCATTAAATACAAAAAATTTCCCCAGAGAACAAATACAAACAGTTCTATTTTCTGAAGAAAATGAAAAAAATTGGGATTCATCGACTCCTCAAATAAATTCTTTAATAAATTTACTTCGTAACAGAAACAAAACTGATAATCAAGATTTCGTTATAGACTCTATTAATTTGGTTATTGATTATGGATTTCATAGATTATTACCTCCAGGGGCACAAGATGTCAGAAAAACTTGTGAACAAAATATATATTCTAAAAATAATTACAACGCTGAAAATGACAAAAAATTAGATTTATTAGAAGATGCTTTATCCAATTGCAGTGATGTGAATTTGACTTTTGAAAATATAATATCTCCTCCAATAAGATTAAAAGGAACAACTTATGTTTCAAGACTTAAAAATGAAGTATATTTTCCTAATTTAGATGTTCAACTAGGATTTGTTGGTTGCAAAACAAAGAAAGATGAAAATTCAGTAAATAAAACTAGAATAAGTTATATAGAATCATATTTCCTTTTAGGTATTTTTCATAAAGGAGAAAATATCACAGAAGGAATTAAATTTCATGTTTTTAGTGACCAAGTTTCTTCTACAACTTTAAGCTATTCCGTATTAACATTTTATGCTGCATTTGTTTTAGTTGTAGGAAATTATGTTAGAAATTTCTTCACAGGAGAACCTGAAAAAATATTTTTAACAGAAATGCCTCATAATGAAGATTTACTTAAATTATGCGAAGGAATAAAAGTATCTAGATATAGGTCTAATTTTGAAGAAGAGGAAAAATTATATTATATATTAATTGAAATTATGAGAAGTCCAGATTATTTGAGACTTATGACAAACTCAAGTATTGATCAATTTTCCCAAAGATTAATAAAAAATATAGAAAATAAGACTACAGATGATATTTAATAATAATTCAGGATATAATTTGTAATAATATTTAGTAGATTTTTATCATTATTATTAAATAATTGTTTAAAATAGATTTTATTTATTTTATTGATATATTTAAAAATATTTTAAATATTAATTATAATATAATTATAAATAAATTCTTAAATTAATTGAATTTTAATATTTAATGGGGATTGGGGATTGGGGATTG
>JAEEGL014514014.1_pt1 | contig 10025 bp, 7 predicted proteins | sample 9134231 | NCBI WGS metagenome assembly JAEEGL01 (sample SAMN16246548, study PRJNA631951) | gut metagenome | biome: gut microbiome; feature: rumen; material: fiber-attached | host: Bos | place: Iran: Karaj | collected 2018-10 | reverse complement strand
TGCAGCCCGTGCTTCAGTCACCCGCTCTGCAGCCGGCGTTTGAAAATGTCGTGCCCGCGCTGTTCGGCGCGATGGCCTGCAAGTATTACAGGCAGAACAAGCTCGTGGCGCTGATCGTGCTCACGTTTATGATACTTGTATTCAGCTTTGTGCCTTCACTCATAGGCTCTACCAGCATGATGGTGATCCCGAGCGGCGGTCTCGCGATCGCGCTTTCGTATCTGGCGTTCAGGAAGAAGGCAAAGGCGGCGAAAGAGGCTGAGGCAGAGGCAGAGGAGGAGAAATGATGACGGCACTGTATATCGTATTGGGAATTATCGGACTGCTCCTATTGCTCGTTCTGACCGCGGTCGTGCGAACTCTCGTAACGCCCGCGAAGACCTCGGCATGGCAGCCGAAGAGCGATCCTGCGCGCGAGGCGGAATATGCGGAAAAACTCGCTGAAATGGTCCGCTTTGAGACCGTATCCTATAAGGGACAGATAAGACGCGAGCGTTTCCTTGAGTTTCATAAGATACTTGAGAAGCTGTTCCCGCTAGTTCACGCGAATCTCGAGAAGACCGAGATCGACGGAAGCCTGCTCTATTACTGGAAGGGAAAGCGTTCCGACAAGCCTGTCGTGCTGATGGGACATCAGGATGTGGTGCCCGCTGAAGGCACGTGGAAGCACGGACATTTCTCCGGAGATATCGCGGAAGGCAAAGTATGGGGCAGGGGAAGCGCCGATACGAAGTGTTCAGTGATGGCCTTTTTTCAGGCTGTCGAGGAACTCTTAAAAGAAGGTTTCGTACCGGAACAGGATGTGTATCTTTCTACCGCAAATGATGAAGAAGTGGCCGGAGAGGGCTGCCCGAAGCTGGTCGCGGAGCTTAAGAAGCGTGGAGTGAAGCCGTTCCTGGTCAACGATGAGGGCGGCTCGATCGTTACCGAGCCGATGGCAGGCATCAAGGGCAATTTCGCGATGATCGGAGTGCTCGAAAAAGGTCAGGGAAATCTGAAGATCATCGCTCGTTCGGGCGGCGGACACTCGAGCTATCCTCCGAAGAATTCGCCTATAGTGAGGCTGTCGAAGTTTGTGACAGAACTCTCAAAGCATAATCCGATGAAGTCGTCGATGAATAAGCAGGCAAAGGAAATGTTTGGTGCAATGGCGCCTTACGGACCCTTCTGGATGAGACTGCTGTTCGGCAATCTCTGGATGTTCAGGCCTCTGCTCGAGGTCTTGATGCCTTCGATCTCACCTCAGGCTGCGGCGCTCCTTCGAACCACGATCGCGCCTACGATGCAGACAGGTTCCGACGGATATAACGTGCTTCCCCAGGAAGCGACTCTGATCCTGAACCTGCGTTATATCCCTCACCAGAACATGGATGAGAGCAATGAGATCATCCGCAGGATCGCGGCAAAATACGACCTGGAGGTTGAACAGATCGACGCGCATGCGGCATACGATCCGGTCGATGCGCACAGCGAGGCGTTCAAATTGGTTGAGAGCGTGATCGAAGAAGTTTTTCCGGGACTGCCCGTTATTCCTTACGTAATGACGGGCGGTACAGACGCGCGCCATTACCAGCAGATATGCGACGCCTGCCTTCGTTTCTCGCCCGTGGTCTACGGACCCGAACAGATGAAGGGCATGCACGGACTTAATGAGAATATCGACACCTTCAGTCTGCCCGGAGCGGTGGATTATTACAAAACATTGGTAAGAAGAATGCGCTGAATCGGTTTGAATGAGAAAACAGCAGGAGGAAAAGTTTTCATGCTGAAAAAGAAAGGAATGCGTATCATGTATATTTCCCTGATATTGCTTTTGTCGCTGACATCCCTTGGTTTTTGGGGATGCCGCAGGAAAGATAAAACGCCCGAAGACGACCCGAAGGTAAATGAGGGAAAAGATAAAGACTCCGGGACAGTAACCGGCACGATCGGGAATGACGGCCCGATCGACGGCGGAACGACCGATAAGACCGACTACAGCGCCCCAAAGGAGATCGCCTCGAAGGAGATTGCTGAGTACAGCGTGAATTTCTGCCTTGAAGGCGAGTGGGCGCCGGGACATGAGAATGTGTTCTACAAGTTTGAAGTTAAACCGGATGCGGTAGGGAAGCTTACGGCGACCGAGTCGGAGACGGGCGTTTCGGCAGCGGCGGATAAGGAGCTGTTTGACGCTCTGCAGAAGGTCATTGACGATTATAAGCTGGTATCGATGAACGGAGAGTACCGAATTACGGCGGGCATCGATCCTTCGCTGTACGGACCGAGAAAGCTGAGTGTGATATACGCTTCCGGCGAGAAACTGACCTTTACGAATGATAACGATCCTTACGACGGATGGGCGATAAAGACATATCTTGTATTCGCAAAGTGGTTCGCGGGCAAGGGCGAGAATGCGCTCCTCCCTGAGGGCTATGAAGGCATGGTTGCGGATATCAGCATTTTATTCAATGATACGCGCGCCGGGAGATCGTATTATTACGGCATTGAACCGGAGAGGGATAAATACGGACGTCTTGTCGTGACTCGCACCGTTGACGGTGAGACCGGACAGGCCGCGATATTTTCCCCGCTGATCTTTTTTGACAGCATCAGCAGAGTTGTAGGCAATTTTGAACTGTCGAAATATGAGGGAGCGCAGGCGGACAACCAGGACGCCCTGCTGCAGATCAGGATAAAGTTTGAGGACGGACACGAAATAAATATCATAACGAGCGATGAGAGTGAGATCGACGAGCTGATAATGCTGCCGGGCGATCTGTTCAATGAATTCGATTCGCTGTTCTAAAGAGGAGTATGTTTTTATGAAAACTGTTCGCGTTGTCGCAGCGGTCATTAAAGGTCAAAAAGACGGGAAAACATGCATTTTTGCAACCGCCCGCGGATACGGAGCCTATAAAAGCTGGTGGGAGTTCCCCGGCGGAAAGATAGAAGCGGGTGAAACGCCTCAGCAGGCACTGGTCCGCGAGATACGCGAGGAGCTGACCGCCGGGATATCGGTGGGAGAGCTGATAGATACGGTCGAGTACGATTACCCTGAGTTCCATCTGTCGATGGACTGCTTCTGGGCTGAGATCGTCGAGGGTGAGCCGGTCCTCAAAGAAGCCGAAGCCGCAAGGTGGCTCGCGCGTGAGGAACTGGGGACCGTGAAATGGCTTCCCGCGGATCTGGAACTGGTGGAAAAAATAGGGAAGATGATGTAATAAAAGCTCTTAAAAATAATACTTGAAAATTTTATAGAAAATTACTTCATTTCAACATAAACCTGTTTGAAGTATTTTGAAAGGATCTTGGCGAGACCGGTGTTGTCTGAGCCCTCGCTGACCTTTGTCCAGGCATTCTCTATCTGGGTGATATCGGCAGTCTCGAGGTTCAGGTTGTAGTCCTTTGTATGCTTAAGACCCCAGTTGCCGACGCTCGCGATGGTCTTGTAGGTCCAGGTCGTCCAGCTCATGCCTGAGTTGTTCACGAGCTTCACGCCTTCGTCCCATGCGGTGAGCGCATTGAACAGAGCGAACTCTCCGAGGAGGCTCGGCACATTGTAGTTGCCGCCGCGGGTGTTGTTTATGCGGCTGCGGAGATTGGCGATCTGCCGGCCCTTCGCATTGTCATAATCGTCATAGAGATAGGTGTGGTACTGGTACATCATGTTCTCCCAGCCGTGACGCTCGGGAGCGGGAAGATCGGAAGCGTTCCAGGTAGCCTCCATGATGATGACATGATCGGGATCGATAGCGCGGATGCGCTTGTAGGCCTCATCATAGACAGTCCAGAGTATCTCGTGCAGCTCGCTGTCCGGAAGACCGGTGTTGTAACGGAAGGTGCAGTAGGGCTCGTTGAGCAGGTCGTAGCCCGCAACCCACGGATTGCCGTTAAAATGCTCCGCGACGATCTCCCATATCTTATAGTACAGTTCCTGATTCGCTTTTACGACGGCCTCATCCCCGAAGAAAAACTCGGATGCGGCCATTTTTTCATCGTGTCCGTCCTTGCCTGAGTGGTCGCTGCCGTTCTGCGAGCCGGGAGCCCCGTGCATGTCGAGGATAACGTAGATACCGCGCTTTCCGGCATTCTCTACGAACCGGTCGAAGAGCTCAAACCAGTCCTCATAAGGCTCGCCGTTCTCATCGACGATATTGCGGTACCAGAACGGGAGACGCAGACAGTTCATGCCAAGCTCCCTGCAGTAATCAAAGTCTTCCTCGGTGAAGAAATTTTCCTGATACAGCTTCACGAGGCGCATCGCCTCGTCTTTGCCGAAACGCTCTGTCAGCACACGGTAGACGTCTTCTTCGGCGGTCACATTGGCAGTGTATGCGCCGACGGTCATCCAGAACTCCTGGAGCAGGTAACCTCCTACATTCGTACCCTTAAGCTGCACGAGTTCGCCATTGCCGAAGTCATCTCGCAGGACCTTGCCCGCAGCCTTTAAAAACGGTTTTTCAGAGATCGTCAGATCGCGTTCCATATAGTTTTCCTCGCTTGTCTGTCCGTAGTTTTCAAATGAATCCGGTACCTGGCTGCCTACGCGGAAGCCGCCCGGCGTGGGTGTAGGATCTGCAGCTCCGGTGGGAGCGGGCGACTCGGTTGGAGTTCCGATAGCCGTGTTGTCCTGCACCTCAGCGGTTTTTGCGCATCCCGCAAAAAGCCCCGCAAGCATTGTTATAACGGCAAGCAGGGCGAATGTTTTCTTTCTCATGATCATCCCTCAGGTTCTGTTGCTTTCTTTCGGGCATATTATAAGGGGAGGAGCTTTTGACGTACAAGTAGAAAACGTTTTTATTAAGACTTTTTTATAAATAATTAATGGATATCCGGAACGCGCCTCGAGTGATATTTTGACGGCGTGACTCCGAAGCGCTTTTTGAATACTTCGGTAAAATGCGACTGGCTGGAATACGAGAGGATGTACGCGACCTCGCGGGCGCAGAGGCCATCTTCGAGCAGCTTTTCGGCCTCTTTCATTTTCTCTTCGGTGATATAGCTGTGCGGAGTGGCACCGGTTTCCTTTAAAAAGAGCTCACAGAGATAATCTCTTGAAAGTCCGGCTTCCGAGGCCAGCTTTTCAATGGTTATGCGCTCATGCAGATGCACGTGTATATAGTGCAGGGCCTTTTTGATCGAAGGGGAGACGGAGAGCCTGTTTTTGGCACGGTTGACCGCTTTTACCAGTTCGAAAGCCTTCGTGCGCAGATAGTCGATGCAGGAGTCGGGATCCTTCATCGCGTCGATATCGCGTATGTAAGAATCGCTCATATTGTAGGCGTCGGTCTCGTCGAGACCGCCCAGGATCGCGTAATGTATCGCGGTTGCTATGACTGTCACGCACCAGTACTTGGTCTGCATCAGCTCATTGTCCGAAAGATGTCCGGCGGAAATGGTCTGGGACAGCGTAGCGTCCGCGATCTCTTTTATTTCATCGGAGTCTCCGCGTCTGATCGCGCTGCAGAGGCGCAGTTCAACCTCAAAAGGCAGATGCGTGATCCCGTATTCGCGTTCTTCGTATAAGGTTTTTTCGCTGTTCTCTCCCAACGGGAGAGCGGAAAAACGGTACTTTCTCGGTCTGTTCATAAAAGCCTCCCTTCGTTATTATTATCCGACGAATTTGATATAAATGCAAGAAATTTGATATATTGCTTTTGGGCTAAAGCAGATAATTATTTTAGGAGGTTTTAGGAGGTATTTTGGGTTACTTTATCTTTGTGCTTAGGCATGGAATGGAGGCAGCATGAAAAGATCAGTATTGAGGGTTATTTCGGTGGTGCTTTGTCTGGTGCTCGCATTTGGGGTTGCGGGTATTCGCGAGAGCAGCGCCTCGGACACTTATCAGGCGAACGACGCGGTTGACGGCCTGGCCAATGGTTACTACAGGATCAAAGCGGTGAAGAACGGCAAATATCTGCTCGGAAACAGAGCGGGCTACGAGGCCCAGGCCGCAACGGCGGACAAGGCCATGGTATTCTATTTTAAACCCGCCGCTCCGGGCGTGTTCATTCTATATGACCGCGACAGCAAATATCTTACCGTGAACGCGTTCAACGCAATCGTACGTACCGACGGTCTCGGCGACAATATCAAGTGGGAGATCACGGAACAGGAAGCCGGTAAATTCACTTTTTATAATGCGGTCAAAAAGAAATATGTCTGCATTTCGGGAACATCCCTGAAATGGAAGAGCAACTTTGACCAGAGCTGCTACTTCATTTTTGAGGCGGCGGAAGGCAGCAATCCGTTCCCCGAGGCAGATGTATGCATGTCATTTAAGGATTCCTCGGGCAATGAACTGAATACGGCAAACGTTATGTCGGCTCCCGCGGTCGGAGAGCGGATAATCGGATATGCGGACACGCATGTGCACCTGAATCATAATCTCGGATCGGGCAAAGTTGTTTTTGCGGGCAGCAGCTACAGTCCGCTCGGCATCCGCGACGCTCTTAAAGCATGTACCGGAACGCACGGAATTAACGGATGCTTCGACCTCTGGGGTAAGATCGTGGACGGCTGGGATTCGCACAATACCAGCGGTTATCCCGACTTCACGAACTGGCCCGACGCTCATTCGGACAATCATATACAGACTTATTACAAATGGCTGGAGCGCGCCTACCTTTCGGGACAGCGCCTGCTCGTGCAGCAGTGTGTAAACAACGCAACGCTCGGCGCCATCACCAATGCGCTCCCTCCTTATGCGAACGCAGAGCTTAATGACATGAAGATCGCAAGGGAGCAGATCGCGGATATCAAGATGATGCAGGACTACATCGACGCGCAGTGCGGCGGTCCCGGCAAAGGCTGGTTCAGGATCGTTACATCGGCGGCCGAAGCCCGCAGTGTGATCAGCGAAGGCAAGATGGCGGTATTCCTTTCACTTGAGATGGATACGGTATTTGACTGCGATAAGGACTACATCGGAATGTACGAGGCCGGAGAGATCTCCGAGACCGAGATGAATTCGAAGCTTGCCGCTATCGAGGCACAGATCGATGAGTTCTACGATCTCGGTATCAGAAGCGTATTCCCGACTCACGCGCTCAATAACGGATTTGCGGGATGCCAGCTCTATAAGGGCGAGATCTTCAGCATTATGAATTACCTGAACAGGGGCGATTTCTATCAGCCCGAGAAAGCTCTGAACCCGAGAGTATTCTATAAGCAGCCCAAGGCAAATCTCGATGCGGCGATCACAGGGCATCAGAATTCGATCGGACTTACAAAGACCGGCGAATGGCTGATCCACAAGCTTATCGACAAGAAATACGTTATCGAAGTGGACCATATGTCCGACAAGGCGCTCAACGCAGTGATCGACATCCTCTGGGAAGAGAAATATCCGGGCGTCATCGCTTCGCATACAAGACTTCTCGACCTGTTCGAGCAGGATCCCGACAGATGCTGGGAGCAGATGGATATCCCGAGAATGATCAAGATCATGCAGTTGGGCGGAATCATTTCGCCGATGCTCTGGGAGACCATGGAAAAGCATCAGATGTGCGTTGCGGACTATTTGCAGGCCATGATCGATGTCAGCGCTCAGGGCGCTACCACGGTTGTTTATCCCGATTTTGCCGATCGGGGCTATCAGACTTATAACCATAACAACCCTTACGGAGTGCCCACGACCTGGTATAACCAGAACGGCGACGAAAGCGACGATATAATCCTCGGAGTTCCCTTCGGAACGGACGTTAACGGAGCCTGCTTCCTGCCTTACTTCGACAACTGCGAGGGCGTATTTACCGAAGTTGATTACGACAGCTTCGACGGACTGTATCCCGGCATTTACGCTTCTAATGTGGCTTCGGTTAAGATAAACAGACAGACTACCGGAAACAGGACATTCGATATAAATACCGACGGAGTCGCTCATTACGGACTCATTCCCGACATGATAGAGCGCCTTTCAACGACAGAGGGCATCATCAATACAGATGCGCTGTTCAATTCGGCGGAGGCCTATATCAGGATGTTCGAGAGAATGGAGCGGTACAGCGACACATATCCGGACCGCAGCGAGGCTTACTGGCCCACAGCGGACACCGAATACTGGCATGACAACAGATAACACCCAACCTTAAAAGAAAAGTATGCGGCTCTTAAGCAATTCTTAAGCAGTCGCATACTTTTTTCTTAAAGCACAAAGTGATAAACTAAAACTGTACTGCAGATCTGCAACTCAGTAACGATCAATTTTCATATCGGGGAGAAACTAATCAATGCACAACATTCTGCTCTGCGATGACGAGAAGGATATCGTCAACGCGCTGAAACTGTATCTGGCGGACCCGGAATACCGCTTTTTCGAGGCCTATGACGGCAAAGAGGCGGTGGATATCGTGGCGAGGGAACATATTGACCTCGTTCTGATGGATATCATGATGCCCGGGATGGACGGGATAAAGGCTATGTCGCTGATACGCGAGACTACCAATATCCCGATCATTTTGCTGACCGCAAAGAGTGAGGACACTGATATTATACTCGGACTGACTGTGGGAGCGGACGATTATATTACCAAGCCCTTTAACCCTATGGAGGTCAGCGCCAGAGTGCGTTCGCAGCTCAGACGCTATCTTTTCCTCGGCGCGGGGCAAAAGAGGAACGACAGCGATGTGCTGACTATCGGCGGGATCGAGCTGGATGACAGGGCGAAAAGCGTCAGTGTCGACGGCAGCGAGATCAGTCTTACGCCGAAGGAATACGACATATTGAAGCTTTTCATGTCGGAGCCGGGCAGAGTGTTTTCCCCGAAAGATATTTATTCCATGGTGTGGAAGGAGCAGCCTCTGGGCAATGAGAATACAGTGGCCGTTCATATCAGGCACCTGAGAGAAAAGATAGAGATAAATCCCGCCGAGCCGCGTTATATCAAGGTTGTGTTCGGTCAGGGATATTGTATGCAGAAGGAGAAATGATCCGATGAAACATTTTTTCAGGACGACAGCCGGTAAGATCATACTCTTCGTGACCGGTCTGTTATCCGTATGCGTATTATTGGGAAGTATTGCGGGGGCAATACTGTTTTGGGAGTACGGTTTTTACGAGAAGAGCGAGTCGGCGCAGTACAGCGACAGGGTGATGTACGATGTCGTCAATGACTGGCTGGATATGTACAACTACGGCCGCTATGACGAGGAGAACGGGGTACGTCTCTATAAATCCGAAGGGAATCTTATTCTTGAAGTCAGCGACGAGAGCGGCAAAGTGATCGCAAGGACCACGAACGCGGGTGCGAGGGAAGACAGGAGCTTTACCTACACCGTTGAGCTGCGGAATGCATCGAACGCCGACTATCCGATCTGGAGCCCCTCGATGATCACGGGAGACAGCACCTTCAGGATATATTCGATCTATTACAGCGATCTGCCCGATGATACGGTCGTGGAGCAGACATTGAGCGTTAGCTTTCTTAAAGGTTTTCCGAAAACCGACCAATATATGTTCACGAACAAGGTCGTAGGACTCGGCTACAGACTTCGCTACGCCATTTACGGCATAGGGATATTCGCGGGCCTGCTGGCACTCGTTGCATTTATCATGCTGATGTGCGTATCCGGTAAGCGTCCGGAGGATGAAAAGATCCATCACGGGCTGCTCGGCGGCATGCCCTTCGACATAATGACCGCCGGGATGTTTTTGATCATCATGTTTTATCTGATGGTCGCGGATTACTGGTTTTTCAACGGCGTGGAGGAGACTGCGATCCTGATCATACTTCTTCCGGTGATGATCGCGCTTTTCATGGGTTATTGCATGAGCTTCGCGACGCGTCTGAAGGAGCACAGCATCATCAGAAAGTCATTTATAGCGATTGCCCTCAGATGGATATGGAGGGTGATCAAAGGCATTCCCGCCGCTTGGAGATGGCTGCTGCTGATAGCCGCGGATTTCTTCGTCAATTTCGGACTTTTGGCGATAGTCTACCACGACGGCGATATAGCGATATTATTCCTGTTCTTAAAGACTCTGGTGCTGATCGGACTGGCAGTTTTCCATGCGGCAAAGAACAAGGCGCTCGAACGCGGCGCCGA
>JAEEGL014144532.1_pt1 | contig 10025 bp, 6 predicted proteins | sample 9134231 | NCBI WGS metagenome assembly JAEEGL01 (sample SAMN16246548, study PRJNA631951) | gut metagenome | biome: gut microbiome; feature: rumen; material: fiber-attached | host: Bos | place: Iran: Karaj | collected 2018-10 | reverse complement strand
TTCAAGTTTTTTTGCCGTTTCTTCTCCTTTGTTCTCAAGAAGTGTACAGATTTCTTCGATAAATTCAGTATAGGTGGAGTGGTCTACCTGTTTGCAGCAGGGGGCCATGCATCTGCCGATGTGGTAATACATGCACGGCGAGGCCTTTTTTTTAAGGGTTTTGCAGTGGCGCAGCGGATAAATTTCGTAGAGGGTATCGGTAAAAACGTCAAGAGCAGTTGCGTCGGGGAAGGGGCCAAAGTACTTGGAGCCGTCCTGGACAATTCTCCTTGTTTTGTATACTCTTGGAAACTTTTCGCTCGTTACCCGCAGCACTGGGTATGATTTTCCGTCCTTCAAATCTATGTTGTAGCGGGGGGAAAATTTTTTTATGAGGTTGTTTTCCAGTAAAAATGCTTCATACTCATTGTTAGTGGTTATGTATTCAATTGAGCGGGCGTTGTGGACCAACAGCCTTGTCTTGATGTCCTTGCTTCCGCTAAAATAGGAAGAAAGGCGGTTCTTGAGGTTTTTTGCCTTGCCAACGTAAATGACTGTTCCTTCGGCGTTCTTCCACATGTAGACACCGCTTTGGGACGGGGCTTTTAGGGCGGTCTGGTGGAGAATTTCTCTTGGATCGGGCTGCGGTGAAAGCTGCGGTGAATCTGAATTTAATTGCTGGTCGGAACTATGCATAAGATAAGAATACTTTTTTTAGCTATATTTTGTCTACTCTTTTCAGGTCTTTCTTTTTCTGAGGAAAAGACACTGGTGCTTGGCGGTAAAACCGGGTGGGACAAGCTTAAGTCTATGGACGGTCTTGCTTACGGAAACGGCCGCTTTGGCTACAGGAGCCTGGAGCTTGCCACAAACAGCCGTTCTATAGACCCGGATAAGAGTGCGGTAACGGATCTTCTTCTTGACTTTGAGGAACCGGACGCTTCTTTTGCGGACAATGCAGGCAATTATTCCGTGGAGGAAAAGGCTTTTGTTAGCTCTTCCAAGGTAAAGATGGGCAAGAGGGCAGCAATGAGCCGCGGAAACGGAGGAATCACTCTTAGCGGAAGCCCGGATTCCCTTTTTGGCAGCAGTGGCAGCAAGGGGTCTTTCCTTATTGAATTCTGGCTTTGCCCTTCAATTGCAGAGAACGGTGAGATTGTATTCTCCTGGCGCTCTTCAAGAATGGAGAACGACTATCTTCTTTACCAAATGATTTCTGCAAGCTTCTTTAGCAACCACCTGCGCTGGGAATTCATCAACGTGTTCAACGGATGGAAGAAGGACAACGGAACGGTTACGCTTTCCTGCCTCCGCACCATAATCCCTGGCGTATGGGCACACCATTCAATCAGCTTTGACGACGACACTGGCCTTTTGGAATACAGGATTGACGGTAAGATTGAAGCCCTGCAGTACATAACTTCAAACGGCCACGAGCACGGTGGAAGCGTATGCACTCCGCTTCTTGGCGTTAAGGCAAACATAGAAATTTGCCCCAAGTACACAGGCTTTATAGACGACTTTAGGATTCAGCGCACTTCTGAGAGCGAAACAGCAAGCTCCCTGCGCTACGACACATACAAGAACAACGGTGGGCGCTTTGTAACCCAGCCGATTCTTATTTCCCGCGGTGCAAAGCTTGAACGCCTTGACGCAATCGTGAACACTCCTTCGCAGACGGACGTGGCTTTCTATGTACGCGGTGGAGACAACCGCTTTGACTGGACGGACGACTACCCCAAGTGGATTCCGGTAAAGAACCACGAGCAGATTACTGGCGTAACAGGCCAATACTTCCAGATTTCCGGCGACCTTTACCCGGACGGCGGCGGTTCTCGCACACCTTCCGTTACGGAAATAAAGCTTGCCTACACGGAAGTTCCGCTTCCCCTTCCACCATTTTCAGTTTTTGCGGATGCTGGTGACGGAGAAGTTACACTTTCCTGGAGCTATTCTGTTGATGACCAGACAGGCGGCTACATAGTCTTCTATGGAGACAGACCGGGCGAATACCTTGGACAGGAAGCCTACGAGGGAGCATCTCCCCTTGACGTAGGCAATGTTTGCAGGATGAAATTTACTGGCCTTAAAAACGGTAAGATATATTATTTTGCGGTTGCATCCTATTCAAAGAGCGACGGTAAGATTATGGGCATACTTTCTAAGGAAGTGTACGCACGCCCTCTAAGAAAATAGTAGGTTGTTTTGAAAGCTGTAATCTATACTATAGAAAAAGTGCGGAAACAAAAACAGGGGTCATAATATGGGCGAAACAAAGACAGATAATAAGTTGATTTTGGACAGGGCAAAGGCTGCTGTATTGGCGCATGACTACATGCTTGCCGCTCGTTTGTATAAGAATCTTCTAAAAGACGACCCGACGAATGAGAATTTGCTTAATGATCTTGGCAGCCTCTACCAGAAGAGTGGACGCGATGCCGATGCAATTCCCCTTTACAAGCAGATTATAAGCGAGTCCCCGGACAATGTTGACGCTTTGAACCATCTGGGTGGAATTTACCGCCGCCTTAAGAAATTTGACCAGTCAATCGACGTGCTGGAAAAGGCAATCATTGCGGACGAAAACAACATCCAGTCCTTCTACAACCTGGGCTTTACCTACAAGCTCATGGGCAACTACGAAGAAGCCTTGCAGTGCTTTAACCGCGTAGTGGAAGAAAACCAGGAAGACGTACTTGCCTACAACCACCTTGGTTCAATCTACGCTTTGCAGAACAAGCACGAGGATGCTGTTTCTTCATACCAGCGCGGCCTTAAGGTTGACCCCAACCACCCGATCCTTCACCTTAACCTTGCAAAGAGCTACGAAAAGCTTGGCCGCCTTGACCTTGCCGCAAACGAATACGAGGCATCCCTGCGCTCAAAGCCGGGCTGGCTGGAGGCAATAGATTCCTATGCAGACCTGATGCTTTCAAGGAACATGACAAAGAATGCCGCCGATCTTGTTGGACAGGCAATAATGCTCAACCCGCAGAACGTAAAGATGCACGCAAAGATGGGCGACGTCTACACAAGGCAGAACGGATACGATGATGCGGAAGCGGAATACAACACAGCGCTAAAGTGGGATCCGGACAACAAGAGGGTCCTTTCCTCACTGGCAGATGTCTATGACCTTCACGGAAAGTCAAAGGATGCCATCCATACGATGAGCCACTACGAAAAGCTTGATCCGGAAAACAAGGAGATGCTCAAGCAGTATGCCAAGATTCTTCTGACTGCCGACAAGCTTTCCGCCGCAAACAAAAAGATTAACCAAATTCTGGAAGAGAATCCTGACGACATTCAGGCATTGAACCTTCTTGGCCAGTATTACATCTGCTGTGGAGAAGACAACAAGGCAGAATCATGCTTTGAACAGATAAAGACCGCAGACCCGGATTATACCGCATACTACAGGGACAGCGCCCGCCGCTACAGCCAGAAGGGCAACTTTAAGAAAGCGGAGGAAGACCTTAAGAAGTATCTGGAAACCAATTCCGAGGATGCAGCGGCAATCGCCATGCTTGCGGAAGGCTACGAAAAGCAGAACCGCATACAGGAGGCCTACAATGCCTACGAAAAGCTTGGCTCCGTGGACAAGGACAACCGCCTCTACCGCGAAAGAATCGGCAGCGTAAGATCAAGCCTTTCAGCCCTTAACGGTGGCAAGAACGCACTGGAAGCGGATCAGGGCGAAGTTGATTTGTCTGTACTTGGAAAGGGCGGAGACCCGGATGCTTCCGTAAACGAAGAGGAAGTTGTGGTAATGCCGGAAGAAAATCCGGACATGAAGGTTTCTGACCTTGACCTTTCACAGGCAGACTCCCAGGAATTCAGGCACAACGATGACTTTAGCTTTGAAAAGCTTACCCATAATGACGAGACTGGTGCCTCTCCATTCGACAAGACCTTGGATGACGAAATCCTTGCAGACCGCACGGAAAACTACATGGACTTGGACGACCTTGTTCCAGACACCCCTGTTTTTGAGGAAGAGGACGAGGAAAGCATATTAAAGAACAATCCCTTTGGTGCAAGCCGCGGACATGAACCCAGGCCAAGCGACGACTTTGAAAGCGCATTCGAGACGGAAGACATACGCTCCGACGAAAAGCCTGTTTCATCAATGGACGTTAGCGACGGAATGTACGAAGAAGAGGCTCCTGTTGAAGACGGAAGCTCCTATGGCTTTGACTCCCAGAATGCAGAACCCCTAGCCCAGACTGCCCAAGAGCCTTTGGAAGAAGAGGTTAGCGAAAGCGTTCCCCTTCAGGACGAAAGCTTTGAAGGACAGGCTGAAAGTGCAGACGGTGAATTTGATCCGCTTGCAGGACTTGACGTGGACGAAAGCCTCGATGGAGAAGACAACGCCTTTGAAAGCGAAGACCAGTTTGAGACAGAGCCGGAACTTGACGAAGTGCTTCCCCAGATGGAATACGAAGACCTTGAATTCCCGGCAGACGCAAGCATTGATGACGAAATAGACATAGAGCCGGAAGAAGAGCCGCAGGTAGAGCTTCCTGTAGAAGAAGAGCCACAGCGCTTTGTTCCCGAACCGCCAGCCGAAAGTGCAAGCGACTTTGAATTCCCAGAGGTGGAAGACATTACTCCGCAGGCAGAAACGGTCGAAGAAAGTTCCGACGGAATGGAGACAATTTCTGCCGATGACTTCTTTAACGATGACGATGACTCTCCAAAGGTCCAGATTCCTATGGGCGATGAACTTGGCCTTGACGGAATCGAGGGTGAAGGAAACGGTGAGGCGGAAATCCAGGAAGAGCCTGTTATTATTCCGGAACCAGAGCCAGATGCAGAAGACTACGAGTTCCCCGAAATAGACGAGATTGCGGATGAAAATTCACCGGAGACGCTAAAGCTTCCTGTTGACGGAGACCCGGATTTGGATGTGGCACCGCTTCCCGCAGACGACATGGCAGAAGAAGAGATGGCGGAAGACGCTATGCCGGAAGAAGATGCAAGTGTGACCGGCATGACAGAAGATGTCCCGTCCGACTTAGACCAGGCGCTTGATGCAGAAGTTGATGTTCCTCTTGACGAAACCGTATTGGAAGAAGATTCATCCGTAGAAGACTTTGCCCAGCCGGAAATCGAGCAGGACGACCTAAACCTTGTTCAGCAGGATTTGTCACTGCTCAACAAAACTGCAAAGACCCTTTCCGACTTTGTAAAAATACTCAATGACAACGAGATTGCAAAGAAGTTCAAGGACACGGCAAGCATGTTCCGCGAGCTAAAGTCCCTGAGCGAATTCCTTCCGGAAGAAGAAAAGGAACGCTTCCTCATGAGCAAGGAACATTTGCAGCTTGAATACATCATCAAAAAGCTGAGCGGAGCCGCAGGCCTCCTTTCCACCGCAGACTTGTGGCGCAAGGAAATAGGCATAAAGAACGAGGATGTCCGCAAGGAACAGAGCATCGTAGACATGATAGAAATTGTCTTTACCTACATGCGCGGCCTAATCAGCTCACTTCCAGACAAGCAGGTTGCAACAATCCTGGACGGAGAAGTAAGCCGCATCCTTAACAAGCTAAAATAAAATTTCTTTTTTCTTTGGACGTGACTTTTGTCTTGACTCCAAAAAGCCTGTCTGCTCAAACCGGGTGGACAGGCCTTTTTTTTCCGGGCTTTCCGCACTTCCGGGGGCCCAACCCCTCCATTCTCGCTCCGCGAGAACGCCTGCGGCGGTGCTCCAATCCCGCGTAGGCTCTGCTTCAGAAAAATCCCTCCATGGCTTTGTACTGGTTAGCAAGAAAGACGTGTCAGAAAAAAAAACTATGCTAAACAGGTCGGAAATCAGTTTGGTGTGCAGCGGAAGGTAAATTCGGCTGAAAATCCGCATTGGAGCGGAACGTACCCGGCAGCGTAGCTTCAAGCCGCGCAGCGAGTTTAATTTCCTATTCCGCGACACCGCGGGTTTTCAGACGAATTTGCCTGGGAGCGGAGCACCAAACTGATTTCCGAGTCCTTTGTGTGCCCCATTTGCATAAAGCCTGTTTTTTAAGTATAATTTCTAAACGTTATTTTTAGAAAGTGACTGCGGAGGAAAATATGAAAAACATAGACATCTTGGACTCAACTTTAAGGGACGGTTCCCAGGGGGAAGGAATCAGCTATTCCGTTCAGGACAAGATTCATATTGTGCAGGCACTTGATGAACTTGGGGTTAAGTACATAGAGGCAGGTAATCCCGGCAGCAACCCCAAGGACATGGAATTTTTTGCCCTTGCCAGGGAACTCAAGCTTAAGAATTCAAGCCTGGTTGCCTTTGGTTCCACACGGCGCAAGGATTCATCTTGTGCGGAGGATGCCAACCTTCAGAGCCTTCTTGCGGCAGAAACAAAAGACGTTGTTATATTCGGCAAGAGCTGGGACTTTCAGGCAACGGAAATCCTTCATGCAAGCCTTGAGCAGAACCTGGAGATGATTCGCGACACCTGCGAGTATCTTACAAAGCACAACCGCAACGTAATCTTTGACGCAGAACATTTCTTTACAGGTTTCCAGCAGAACCGCGACTATGCGCTAAAGTCTCTTCGTGCAGCCTTGGACGGAGGAGCTACTGTCTTGAACCTTTGCGAGACAAAGGGCGGCTGTATGCCGGGAGACGTAAGAAAGGCCGTTGCAGAAGTTGTCCATGAATATTCAAGCGGTGCAATAATCGGAATTCATACCCACAATGACTCCGGCCTTGCAGTTGCAAATTCAATCATTGCGGTGGAAGAGGGGGCTACCCATGTTCAGGGAGTGCTTTTGGGCTTTGGAGAGCGCACAGGAAACGCCAACCTTAGCACAATAATTGCAGACCTTCAGCTAAAGATGGACTGCCGCTGCATTCCCCAAGAAAACATAAAAATGCTTACCCCAATATGCAAGCGCATTGCGGAAATAACAAACATTCCTCTGGAAGCCGGAATGCCTTATGTTGGCCAGAACGCATTTGCCCACAAGGCTGGTATGCACATAGATGCCGTGCTTAAAAATCCTTCCGCCTACGAGCACGTTAGCCCGGAAACCGTTGGAAACGAACGCGTCTTCCTGATGAGCGAAGTTGCAGGCCGCAGCATGATAATAGAAAAAATCAAGAAGTTTGACTCTTCCATTACAAAGAATTCTCCTGTTGTTGCAGACATAGTAAAGAAGGTAAAGGAGCTTGAACACGAAGGCTACCAGTTTGAAGGTGCCGACGGCAGCTTTGAGCTTCTTGTGCGAAAGGAAATTGGCAAGTACAGGCCTTTCTTTAACCTTTGCTACTACAAGACTTCTGGCGAAAACCCCCGCATAGAAAAAGACCTCTATTCATTTGCCCAGATAAAAATAGACGTAGACGGCCACTTCCAGATTGCGGCGGGAGAGGGTAACGGTCCTGTTAACGCTTTGGACAATGCCCTCCGCCAGGCCCTCATGCCCTTCTATCCTTCGGTCTCAGAGATTCACCTTATTGACTACAAGGTACGCGTCCTTGACGGAAAGAGCGCAACAGCCAGTAGTGTCCGCGTACTAATAGAAAGCTCCGACGGTAAGGACAGCTGGACTACCATGGGTGTTAGCTGCGACGTTGTAGAGGCATCTTGGTTTGCCATAGTTGATTCAATTGAATACAAGCTTATAAAGGACATAGAAAAACGCTACCAGAAGCTTCTGTAGATCCTTTGTATGCTAGTATGGCAAATAACAATTAACTGTCACCCTGAACTTGTTTCAGGGTCTGTTCGACTGTGACGCTGGAAGCTGCGCTGCGAGGCACCAACCATGGTTCGACTAAGCTCACCAACCACTAACATTTATAGATTCTGAGTCAAGCTCAGAATGACAACTTATTTATTATTCGATATACTAGTGCTTGGTATAATTGGAGGAGGGAAAAATGAGAAGAAAAATACTTGCTTTGTTAGGTATGGTGATAGGCTCTTTACCCTTGTGCGCTAACGGTGGGATTCACTGGGGGGAAAACGGAAGCGGAACGCACCCTGCTGTGATTACATTAAAAAATGATTCCGACATCATTTTAAAAAAAGAAAATCTTTCTCTTCGTTTTGTTGATGATGCAGTTATAGTGTCCTGTGATTACGTTTTGTTCAACAAGCACGAAAGCGAAAAGCAGATTGATTTTGCTTTTAATATTACAGAAGGCAGGCATGCTTCTCTTGACTATTACAATATTTTTGTTGAGGGAAGAAAACTTGATTCTGATTTTAATACAGAGATTAGTTTTGATGAAATATTCACGCTTTATAAATATTGGGAACTTTCCAAAATAAAACTCGCAGCTAAAAAAGAGACAAGTGTTTCTATCTGTTACCGCGTAGAAACAGAAAATGACGGCACTTATTACAAAAGCGATTTTGATAAGGATAACAGCTTCCTTTACAACCTTTATCCGGCTTTGAGTTTTGGAAATGGGATTATAGAAGATTTTACTTTAACAATTGATGCATCAGATATTCTGGGCTGGAACGGAAAAGTTACAGATATAGAAGGAGTTGATATTTCCTTTAGCGGCTCAGAAAGATGTATTACAAAGTCTTTTAAGAACTTTGATTTAAACAAGCATAAGCAGCTTAAAATTTCATACAACATAAAAAACTATTATTTTGCAAAGCTGTATGAAAAATATGGAAGAAGAGAAAGTGTAACTGCAACTTCCGAATTGCGCGAAGGTTCAACTTTATATTCTGCCTACAATCTTACGGACAAGGACTGCAAGACTGCATGGGTCGAAGCAAAACCTGATTTTGGCAAAAACGAAAAAATTAAAATTGATTGCAACGGATGGATTACACAGCTTTTGATTGTTAACGGTTTTAGAAAATCCGAAAAGACTTATTACGAAAACAACCGCGTTAAAAAAATAGCCCTTTATATAGACGGAATAAAAATTGGCCAAATGACTTTTCCAGACAGACCCTATCGTCAGGTGAATATGTCTAACATTTTGGATGAAGGTGATCTTTTAAATCTTAATGGTGAATTTTTCAAAAAAGACAATGAAATAGTGTGGGGGTGGGGCAATACGGGAACTTTCTTTCCAAAAGAGAATATAGAGATAGAGATTCTTGAAGTGTATCCTGGAACAAAATACAATGACACCTGTATTTCTGACATATATTTAATAAAGGCTTTACTGCCACTTCCGTAAAATCAGAAAATAGGTTAGGTTCAGTTTTGGATATACAAATTAAAAAGGCAAGCTCAAAAGATGCCCAGATCCTCGTTAACATATACAACAAAGCCTTTTACGAAGATTATGTAAAATATGGCGTGTGTCCTGGTTACGGCCGCTCTGTTGGTGACATGGAAAAATCAATTGATGAGGTTCCCAAATACATCGCAGACCTTGATTCAAATCCGGTCGGGGCAATATCTGTTTTAAATAAAGGAGACGGTCTTTATTATATAGGCGCTCTTTGTGTAATTCCAGAATGTCAGCGGAAAGGAATTGGCCGTAAATTGCTTGAGTTCATAAAAGAAGAATACAAAGACTGGAAAAGAATTGAATTGGTAACTCCTGCAGACAAAGAGAAAAACATCAACTTCTATACAAAAAAATGCGGCTTTAACATTGACTATGAAGAAATGGATGGAAGTGTCAAACTCTATCACTTTAGTTTGCATAAGCTATAAATTGTGTAAAAAATATTTCCACCCATTCTTAACATATACAAGCAGTGCCAAATCCTGTATCATATAATCACAAAGCGCTTTGAAAACAGAATGGTTTTGACGGGCTCTTCGACAGGCTCAAGAACCAATATCGGTCACCATAAAAACTGAGGACTTTATGAATTACAGGAATGCACAGGACATTTTTCCAGAAAATCTTTTAAAGCAGATTCAGCGATATGTGAGCGGCGAGACGATTTACATTCCGGCCAAAAACGAAAAGAAGGCATGGGGTGAATCTTCGGGCTACAGGGCATATCTTGCAAAAAGGAATCAGAGCATGAAAGAGGATTTTGCAGATGGGCTAACAATCGAAGAGCTTTCAGAAAAATATTGTCTTTCGTTTGATTCTGTAAAGCATA
>JAEEGL012701759.1_pt1 | contig 10025 bp, 10 predicted proteins | sample 9134231 | NCBI WGS metagenome assembly JAEEGL01 (sample SAMN16246548, study PRJNA631951) | gut metagenome | biome: gut microbiome; feature: rumen; material: fiber-attached | host: Bos | place: Iran: Karaj | collected 2018-10 | reverse complement strand
GCAGTGATATTGATTCCCGATACAGTCCCAAGTCTTCTGATCATAAAAGCCAGCTCCGGTGTAGGACGAAGATCCGGGAAAGTATAGACCTTTATCCCGTTCGCAGCAAAAATACCTGCAGCAAGCTGTGAAAATTCTTTTGAAAAATGTCTGGGATCATGGGCAATAACAATGCCTTTCTCACAGGCGTCCACGCCCCTTGAAACTATATAATCCGCAACACCCTGAGAAGCCTTTCCTACAGTCAGAAAATTCATCCTGTTGGTTCCCGCTCCGACTTTTCCGCGAAGCCCCGCAGTTCCAAAAGACAGATCCTGATAAAATCTATCCTCAATTTCTTTTTCATCATCTTTGACAGAAAGAAGTTCTGCCTTGAGGGGATCTGCATCAGATAGTTTTTCAAGCCACTCATTATATCTTGCTTTATAGTCCATCATCTTCCTCCGTTTCATTCATTGTATTCTCAGCAATAAACATATCAAGGAACCTGCGGTTTTGGCTCATTCCACCGGGAATAAAGCTGCATATCCCGTATCCCACTCCCGTAACGTCCTGATATGAAAGCTTTTGCGCCACCACTTCTCTTCCGTCCATGGCTCCTGCCATTATCACCAGTTGCCTGTGAGAGCATTCCGAAGCTCCTGTCAAAAAAGCTTCATCAAAGCCCAGAAGTTCTTTAAACGCCGCCCTTTGACATATATCCATAACCTTATAGTCATATACAGGCCCCTCAGCTGAATAACCAAAGGGCCCATAGGGCTTAACTTTCTGAGACAGGTCACCGCTTGCTATAAAAACCGCTTTTCGTCCAAGCCTTTCCACAGCTTCGCTTATGATCTGTCCCAGGATGTAATGATCAGTCAGGGGAAGGCCCGAAAGCCCCACCCTGATTATTTTGTATTTTCTTAGCTTCTGTCTTATAAACCACAGCGGTATCATGGTTCCAGTATCCAGATCTCTGTCTATTTCTCCGAGAGTTCCTGCAGGGAATCTGCGCTTTTTGGCAATTCTCTCTATCTCCTGAACAAGCTTTTTGTCGTACTGTTCAATAAATCTTGTCCTGGGTGAACCAAGTTTTTCAAAAGAGCCCGTTGAAAAATCTCCCGGTGAAATATGAAAATAATCTGAATACACTGCCGAGGTTGGTGTGGCAATTACGAGAGTTTCCGGTTCAATTTCCGATATCATCTCTGCTACACGTTCATAATTCCGGCTTGTTTCTTCTATTTGTCTTTCACCGCCTTTTCCTATCCCGGGAATAATGATAGGTGGTGTTGGAACCATGAATGAAGCTAGAATAGACATTTTATTTTCCACCTGTAATCTTGTTGATCAAAATCTTTCCGGCACGTTTAGCCGCATAAGGACCTACATATTTAAGCTTGTCCTCAGCGCGAACCATCTTACTTGCTTCCGGCATATCTCTTGTGAGATGTATAGCATCAAATTCACACTTTGTGGTGCAAAGTCCGCAGCCAATGCATCTGTTTTCATCTACGGTTGTAGCACCGCAGCCAAGACATCTTGCAGCCTCAGCCTTAACCTGTTCCTCTGTGAGGCACAGTCTCAAATCTTCAAAGGTCTGCTGTGCAATGCCGGCTTTCTTACCGGGAATCTGTCTCTGTGCATTGTCAAAGGTCTCAACCTTGATGTCATCCTTGTTAAGCTCAACAAACTCTCTTCTGTCGCGGGCAAGGTCCAATCTGTTTCCTTTGTGCACGAAGCGGTTGATGGATACATAACCTTCTCTTCCGCCTGCGATAGCATCAATAGCAAATCTGGCTCCAGTGAAAATATCACCGCCCACAAAGATATCAGGCTCTGCAGTCTGTCTTGTAAGAGGATCTGCAGCAACAGTTCCGTTTCTATTGATCTCAACCTTTGTTCCCTCAAGGAGTTTCCCCCAGTCAGCGGCCTGTCCGATTGAAAGAAGCAGGTTCTCGCAGGGAACTTCAATTGTATCGTTCTCGTCATATTTAGGGCTGAATCTGTGATTTTCATCAAATACACTTACGCATCTCTTGAAGATTACGGATTTCACTTTGCCAAATTCGTTTACAACTTCCTTTGGTCCCCAGCCGTTCATTATCTCGATGCCTTCTTCTTTTGCTTCCGCAACTTCATCTGCTGCAGCGGGCATCTCTTTGGCACTCTCAAGACAGAGCATTGTAACCTTTGTTGCACCTGCTCTTACAGCGGTTCTGGCAACATCGATGGCAACATTTCCGCCGCCGACTACAACTGTCTCACCCTTTAACTTAAGGGTGTTATCCTGATTTATCTTTCTGAGGAAATCAACACCTGTCTGAACTCCCTCAGCTCCCTCTCCGGGAACTCCCGCAAGTCTTCCGCCCTGCATACCGATGGCGATAAAGAATGCCTTATATCCCTGGTTTCTCAGATCCTGAATTGTAACATCGGCTCCCACATCTACGCCGCACTTGATCTCTACGCCCATCTGACGGATGACATCAATCTCTGCCTCAATGATGTTCTTCTCAAGTCTGTAGCTGGGAATACCGTTCATCAGCATTCCTCCGGGTCTCTTTTCCCTCTCGAATACAGTTACGGGATATCCGTTCAGACGAAGGTAATATGCTGCTGACAGACCGGCAGGGCCGGCACCGATAACAGCAACCTTGTACTCATCTGACCAGAATCCGCCGTCATGTTTTTCACAAAGAGGAATGTATCTCTTCTCCTGCTTGAGTTCCAAAGATGCTATGAACTTCTTGATCTCATCGATTGCCAGCGGCTGATCAATAGTTCCGCGGGTACAAGCATCCTCACATCTTCTGTTACATACAGCTCCGCAGATCATAGGGAATGGATTATCCTGCTTGATAAGCTTTAATGCATCCTCATATCTTCCCTCTGCAGCCATCTTGATATATCCCTGAACCGAAAGGTGCACAGGACAGGCTGTCTTACAGGGAGCTGTTCCTGTCTTATAGCAATTAATCTTGGCATCATCACGATAGTTGTAGTTCCACTTTTCCGGACCCCAGTTCTTCTTGTCCGGAAGCTCAGTCTTAGGATAAGTTACTTCAGATCCGTCTTTTTTGCAGAGCTTTTGTCCCAACTTGGCTGCTCCTACAGGACAAACCTCAACGCACTTACCGCAGGCAACACACTTATCTTTTTCCACATGTGCCCTGTAAGCCGATGCCGACATATTAGGTGTGTTAAAGAGCTGTGAAGTTCGAAGCGCATTGCAGACTCCCGGTGCACAGTTACAGATGGCAACAATCTTGCCCTCACCGTCGATATTTGTAATCTGGTGAACGTAACCGTGTCTCTCAGCCCTCTCAAGAATCTCGTAAACTTCTTCTTTGGTTATATAATGACCGATTCCTCTGTCATCCATGTACTCGGCCATATCGCCCATGCCGATACAGTAATCTCCACGGATTTCTCCGCTTCCCTCACCACGCATAGCCTGCTGCTTACGGCAGGAGCACTCTGAAATACCGTACTTGTCATACATATCGATCCATCTGGAAAGATGCTCAACAGGCACTGACTTATTTTCAAGTGTGATTGCCTTCTCTACAGGGATAACGTGCATTCCGACGCCTGCTCCTCCCGGAGGAACCATCTGTGTAATTCCTGCCAGCGGAAGCTGAGTCATAAGGTTAAAGAATGTAGCCAGCTGTGGAAACTCGTCAGTCAGCTTGTCCTGCATCATCATAAACTCAGCGGAGCCTGGAACAAAAATAGGCAGCTCATACTGTCTGTGCTTGTCCGGTGTCTTTGCTCTGTTCTGCTCAACGATTCCGATCCACTTAAGACGATCAACCATCTCCTGAGCCTTTTCAACGCTCATGTCGTTCATCTTAGCCAGTTCTTCGATTGAGTAGGGAACTCTTGTCTTCTTGAAATTCAGAAGGAACTTTACCTGTTCCTTAGTGAGAATCATGTCCAGCATCCAGTATTCCGGATCTCTGTTATTGATCTTATTGGTGAGCTTTTTGACATATCTGTCTGTTATAAGCTTGGCAAGCTCTATAACCAGCTTCTCTTTTTCAGGATCCTCTGCCTTGTAATCCGGATCCTGCCAATAGTCATTCTCATTGATCATGGGATCGCCAAGTTTCCAATTGGCTTCCGTCATAGTCTTTTTTGCCATAAATAAACCTCCATAATATATACCCTTTCTCAAGATAGTATTATACCTAAATTCGGGCTTTTTTTCTATGATAAATACTGATAAAATGGGGGAAAAATAAGCATTTAGAAACTAAGAGGTACTAAAATGACAATTGAAAGAGTAACAGTTAAAGACGCCGAGAAACTTTTAGAAATCTATGCCCCATATGTTATCGATACAGCGATAACTTTTGAATATGAAATCCCAGATTTAGAAGAATTCAGGGACAGAATCAGAAATATTTCGTCAAAATACCCTTACATTAAAGCAGTGGATGAAAGGGGTAATATTTTAGGTTACGCCTATGCCTCAACCTTCAAGGGGCGAAAAGCCTATGACTGGTCTGTGGAAAGCACTGTTTATCTTAGAGAAGACTGTAAGGGCCAAGGCATTGGCAGGAAACTCTACACTGCCCTGGAGGATTCCCTTAGGAATATGGGGATACTTAATATAAATGCCTGCATCGCTTATCTTAAAGATGGAGAAACAGATTCTCATCTATCCAATGACAGTTTCTTTTTCCATGAAAAGATGGGCTATAAGCTGGTGGGCACCTTCCATGACAGTGGCTTTAAATTCGGCAAGTGGTACGATATGATCTGGATGGAAAAAAAGCTGGGGCCGCACACAGATACTCCGGCTGATGTAGCCTTCGGAAACTGGACTATATAATCAGACAAAAGAGGAGTACTTGCAGCAGATCAAAACTCTGCTACAAGCATTCCTTTATTTATCACATGTTTGATTTCAAGTTCATCGTTTACAAGAAGAATATCCGCATACTTTCCTTTTTCTATACTGCCATAGTCTTTGTCAATTCCAATAGACCTTGCAGGATTTATGGTTGCGGCTGTAATCGCATCTTCCAAAGGCACTCCCATCTCAAGGACTGCATTCTTCATACAGTCAAAAAGGTTTGTTACCGAGCCTGCCACAACTCCTTGACAATCCCTTAAAGAAGCGAGCTTTCCTTTTTTAATAACCGCCTGACCTCCAAGCTGATATTCACCGTCGGAAAGCCCTGTAGCTTCCATGCTGTCGGATATAAGAATAACTTTGTCTGCACCGAAAGTTCTAAAGGTAAACCTGACCATAGCAGGATGAACATGCACTCCGTCTGCGATTAGTTCCACCTCGGCGCCGTTTTCCAAAGCTGCGATAATCGGCCCCGGGTCTCTGTGGTGCATTGAATTCATGGCATTATAAAGGTGCGTCACATGTGTGGCTCCGGTCTTAAAAGCTTTGTCAGCAGTATCATAATCAGCTCCCGTATGGGCTATGGATATTTTCACTCTGTCATGACATTCCCGGATAAAATCCATCGCTCCCTCTGCTTCCGGGGCAATATCCACCAGTTTGATCAGCTCTCCGGACTTTTCCATAAGTCGTTCAAACATCCCCACATCCGGTTTCTGTATATACCTGGGATTCTGTGCACCGATCTTAGCTTCACTTATAAAGGGTCCCTCCAGGTTAATTCCCACAAGGGAAGCCTCTATATCAAAATCGATTTGAGAGTCTTTGAAGGATTTGGCCACAGACATGATCTTAGCAAGTATATCTTCCGGAAAAGTCATGGTAGCAGGGCAAATGGATGTTACTCCGTGTTCAAGCTCATACCCGGCAATTTGTTTAAGACCTTCCAAATCTCCATCACAAAAATCATGCCCCAAAGCCCCGTGAAAATGAATGTCAATAAGTCCCGGAATTGCGGTAAGACCTGTGGCATCAATTGTAATCGCGGATACAGTATCATCACTGCTACTCACATATGGATACACCTCCGCGATCCTGTCCTCGCGGATTTTAATGTCCCCATATTCGAACTCGCTGTTCTTGTTGAAAATCCTGGCATTCTTTATTATCATTATCTGCCTCCGGAGCTTTACTGAATTTCCCGATAACAGGAAATAAAGCCATTTTCATCCTTCTCTATCTTTATCACAAAATCAAACTTGTCATAATCTATGCACATCCAAAAGTCCTCTTTTGGGAAAACCTCCTGATTGTCAGGGTCAAAAAAGTGCTCTCCCCCATGGTAGCGAAGTTCCTCCATACGCTTATCCATATCCTGAAGTCTTTTATTCAAAAGAATACTTTTGATATACTCAGCACAAAGGTCATCTTCCACATTGGGGACAATCCCTCCGTTCCCCATACACACCAGTGATACCTCTTTGGGGTTCCTCTCCTTTATGTATTTTGCAACGGCCGTCGCATTAACAAGACTCCCCGTGATAATCTCATCGGCATTTTGAGCATTGATGATTCCCTGCGTTCCGGCACTGGTAGTGTGTATTATTCTTTTACCTTGGATAGATTCGTTTACAAAGGCCGAAGGAGAATTTCCAAAGTCAAATCCTTCACACTTTTTGCCTTTCCTTTCTCCCACAAGAATGCAGTCTTTGTCCCTTTCTCTCCAGGCAAATGTTTCCTCTATGGTTCCCACAGGTCGTATCTCTTTTGCCCCCATGGAAAAAAGATAACACTCCAGCGAAAAAGCTCTGAAGACATCGATGATCACCACGAGCCCTCTCGCTTTTTTTGCTCCTTCAATAAGATGATAAATATTTATTTCCATTTCCTGCTCCATCTGTAATTATTTAGTTACCTGCTGTTCAAGTCGCGTTCTGGCTTCTTGTTAAGAGTCTCAAAGCCCTCTGTTTCTTCAACTATCATCACTCTTCTCAAAGAAGTACTCTCTTAAAGCTTCATCCCTGTAGCCCTATCAGACTCATTGCCACAAGGATCTGCCCTGTGTAGTATAAAATCCCATTTAAAACCCTCAAACTGTTTTTTACTTTCTGTCCAAAATAGTTAATTATAAGCACCACATCGCTTGCAAGAAAAAGAGATATTCCTATAAAAAACAATATGGTAAAATTTGTCATTTGCTCGACTAACGCTCCAAAGGAAATAGCTGTAAGAAGTGTTACAAAGGTCACATAAATAATGCCAAAAATCAGCATCCCCTTGTCCACGGTAGTAAGTTTAAACAGAATGATTTCCAAGACTACTGCCACTGCAAGTCCCAAAACAAGAAATAATACATGATTTGAAACAAGTGGATATATTGCCGCAAAATAAGCTATATGCCCGGCAAGAAAAACTATGGATCCCAGTGCAAAAGCCAGCTTTACGTTTTTGGCTAAAAGATATTGTAGATTTAGCAAAATATCTGCTATAAATCCAAGAACAAGTCCCAGGATTACAAGGTTAGCAGTTCTTCCACCGCTACTGCACATAAGTCCGATAATAACAAAGAAAAGGGAAGCTGTCCCTTTAAAAATGACAGCAGGAAGATACTTCTCCTTGATCTCCATTCTTTCATAAATTCCCATAAATAACTCACACAATATTGCTGATAAAATAACAATTCCCAAAACATTATCCTCCGCAATTTTTAGTTATTTTTTTTCCATAAATTCTCCGTAATCGTTTTTATTCCGCAGCGGAGCATATAAAGAGAAACGAGCACCGATCCGATGCAGTCGATCCAATAGGAAGCTTTCGTCCCCGGAAACGCCAATACAGCGGCCAAAGCAAGTGTTACACACACGTCCACCGCAGATTTTGCGCCGTAAAGCCTTGCCTGAACGCCAAGGATTGCGTTACCTTGCTTCCGGAAAAGCAATGTATATCGCCGCCAGAAGATCGAGTTTGCCACAACGCCGAAGAAGGCAATCAGCATGGCCAGGAGCACATTTCCCTTCTCCGTATCTGTAGCGATAAAACTGATTACCAGCATACTGAGTCCGCTGATGCACATAATGATGCCGCAAAAAAAGTTCCCTTTTCTCTCGAGTGCTTTCTTCTGTGCTTCATCCATGTCATCCCGCTTATTCGTTGCCATGTAAACAACGAGCGCAACGATCAACGCAAGAAGCTCTGCTGTTCTTCTGGTAAAGTCCGAAATCTGTGTTGAGCTATGACCGAGTGTGAGGCCGTAGCCCAGGATAATCGGCCCGTATGAACTTAGAACCACGGACAACAAAAGTGTCCGATAACTGCTTTTCTTATCTTTGTCCATAGATTCCTCCGATTTCAGCCAATGATCAGCAGAACAGCCATTACCACAAGGGGCACCGTTACCGTATCATACTCACTGGTCGAAAACAGTTCCGTCGCTGCGGCAAACAACGCACTAACGGCAGCAGTTAGAAATGCATGGGTTAGAGTCATTTTCTCTACGAGCAGTAGAACGGTCAGTCCGCTAAGAAATGAGGCCAGAAACATAGCGATACTGCCTTCCCACGATTTTTTGCCGTCAGTAAACCTTGACTGCACTTTGTGTTTGCCGAAAGGGACACCTACCAGCGCAGCAGCCCCATCACCTACGCCCCACATCAGTATGGCAGCAATTCCAAGATTCGGACGGTCAAAGATTCCCCAGGAGATTGTAATAAGGACCGCGAACATAAAGAACAGCAGAAGGCAGCTTCTCTTGATTTCGCCGGTTGATTTTTGCGCAAAGAATTTTGCAAACCACGGTGCGGCTTCCAAAGCAGCTAAAACAGGATATGCGAGCGCTGCGATAATCAGAGCGGTCAAAGCAGAAGCCAGCCAGCTCTCTGCAGACAGAATCATCAGGGAAACACATGTGAACGCGACAATATGCAACACTTTCCGAAAAACAAACGATGGCATACGGATTAGACGCCATACGGGAATCACGACTACAAGGCAAAGAATTATATATGCTACCAGCGTGCCAAAGCTATGTAATATCTGAATGACCAGCATATTGTTCATACTTTTATCTCCCTTTTTTCATGAATGGAGCTACTTGAATTTTGGAGCAATAAATTCAACACCTTTTGCAAGGCATTCATCAAGGACCAGTTTATAGTATCCGGGAACCATTTCTTCAGTTTCATCATGAGAATGGAACAACAAAATATGATAGCTGTCAGGTGCAAATAGTGCTGCACCCGAAGCAGGATTCATATCATTCATTTTCTTGAATACATCATCCATTGTAAAGCCGCTATCAGGTCTAATATTGTATTCAGCAAAATCAAAGGTCCAAAATGTATCTATATCCTTATTGAGACCATTTTCTTTCCACCATGAATAAGGAATATTCGTATCATCTACTTTATCAAAGCCATGCTCAGACAGATATCTTTGATATAATTCTTTGTTCTCTCCGCCTTTATCACCATATGGAAATCTAAACGGTCTGTACTTTCGATGGGCGCCGGCCTCTTTATATAAATCGTCAAGTACTCTCTCACACTCTTCTATTTCTTTAACACCTTCGTCAAAAGAAATCTCGGAAAAATGTGGATGGGTATAACTGTGATTACCGATAATTATGCCCTTTTTTACGGCGTATAGAGCCTCGTCATGATACCGCTCAACATTCTGTCCCCAAGCAAACATGATTACAGGTATATGCTTTTCTTCCAGATAATCCACAATTGCAGGTGTGCACTTTACTGAAAAATCATCCATTGTAAGTAATGCTTTTATCATTTTTATTCCTCCAACAAAAAAGACATGGTTTTATCCACATTTCCATAATGCCATTCCTAAACCGGTTCCATTCTTACAAGCCGGTACTACCGCAGACAATTTTAACATATAGCGAGAAAAAGGAGCAACAGTACGTTTACTCCCTTTTACATAGTTTAGGGTGCAGGGGTTAAGAAATAGCGGACAACTATTTCCAACATGATTTACAACTAAAAACACCGGTTGAAATCAATAAAACACTTTAAAACAACAGGTTTTAATATGCTATAATATGCTGGTATTATTCGTATTAAACCTTATTTTCTTAAGAGTGGGGAACCTATGATCAGAAATAACGATTTTACTCTTGAATATATCGGCGACACTCCTTGTCTGCTAACGCATGGTCAAAGCGCAG
>JAEEGL012365996.1_pt1 | contig 10025 bp, 4 predicted proteins | sample 9134231 | NCBI WGS metagenome assembly JAEEGL01 (sample SAMN16246548, study PRJNA631951) | gut metagenome | biome: gut microbiome; feature: rumen; material: fiber-attached | host: Bos | place: Iran: Karaj | collected 2018-10 | reverse complement strand
TATGCCTTTCTATCTTGCTTTTTTCAACTATGCTGACGAGAACAATCTGTCCGAACAACAACGTTATGAAGTGCTTGATGTAGTGGAGAACTACTGGGCAAGACGAATGGTATGCGTATGGCCAGCCAATTATATGACCAAGTCTTTTGCCAACCTACATGGCGATATCATGCGTATTTTCAAAGAACATCAGAAGGGTGGTGTTGAAGTTGAAGTGCCATATGTTGAAGTGATGAAGTATATCATCTTGAAGAAACAAGGTACAGGTATATTCCCGTCAGACCTTAGTGTAAAGGAGAGTTTCCCACAGCGACAGATATACAAGATTCCTGCCTCTTACCGTGCTTTTTTATTCGAACGCATGGAGAATCTTGATAGCAAGGAAGCAGACGATTCCATCATACAGAAGATGAATAATGGTAAGATTTCTATTGAGCATATTATGCCACAACATCTTACCTCCCAATGGAGACAAGAATTAGGTGAGGATGCAGATCGGATTCATGAGCAATACCTACATACATTCGCCAATCTGACACTGACAGGATATAATATAGACTATAGTAACCGACCATATATCGACAAATGGAATGGCTATACTTACACAAAAAAAGATAAGGAAACCAAGGAAGAAAAGACAATTACTGTCTATGGTTATAAAGACTCTGCCTTCAAGTTGAGCAACTATATGAAACAGCATCAGCAATGGACTGAAGCTGAACTAAAAGAACGTGGTGAACTGTTGCTGGGCAATTTCTTAAAACTATGGCCAATGATAACTTCTCAATATCAGCCGTTAGATCGCGAGGTTGAAATTGTTTCTCTTGACGATGATGATACGGAGCTTAAGGGACGAAGCATCGTTGCTTTCAATTATAAGGGAGTTAAGCATGAAGTCTGGTCGTGGAAGATGATGTTGGTTGAAGTATGTAAACTAGTATTTGCAGAATATCCGTCCGAAATGCTTTACTTGGCGACAAAAGATTACAATCTACACCCAAAGGAACAAAGTAATTATACTAAGATTGCGGAAAATTGCTATGTGTGGTCGAGTAATGACACCAGGACTAAGCGTGCAATTTTAGCATATATTTTTAAGGAGATCGGCATTTTGCCTTCAGATTTAGAATTAATGCTTGTTCCTGTCAGTGAAAACACAGTGATAGATAACGTTGAAGATTAGTAATTGCAAGTTACAAGGAGATGTCACCAACTATTAACAAATTGGATCTTTTGATGAGGAAGAAGAACTTCTCAGGAGTTATCAACCTCATTAAGTCGTTAAGAAATAATGATATTCTTGATGCAAGCAAATATATTTATGCTTATTTCAATAAAAACACAAATATTAGTGCGGATGATTTCTGGCACTTTGCTGCTGTCATATCTTCAGTTAATTGGTTACTTATTAGGAATACTATTGTAGTTAGCAGTGTTCGACGTAACCTTATTAGCCCCTCAGCTTCAAACAAGAGATATTTCAAGGAAGTTTTAAAGGCATTCGCTGATCATGATGATGACATACAGGATATTCACGATATTCTGACGAAATATAGAAAATTCATTGATAGAGGATGTTTGTCAATACTCAGCCATAGAACAAAAGATTTTCTATGGCCAGACGGTTATTCAATCCTCTGCGATGAAGCAGAATTAACTTTTTCAGAGTATAAGAAACTTCTTTTGAAAGACAAAACGGTTTGTTCCTTATATGAATTTGCCAAAACACTTACCACCGCGACTTTCGGAAGTGAAAATGGCAAACAGCAAAAATTGCCTGTCTCACGAATACTAAAACATGCCAACGATTTGGGTGACACACCAGCAGAACGTATGGCCAAAGATGCGCTTATGGTGTATTGTAACCATGACATGGAGAGTGAGGCATGTGATTTACTTTGCAACGATGATTTTAAAGGATATAGAGCCTATTATAATGACAATTATCGTGTAAGGAAAGAGAAGAAAATAAGCACAGGATTCAGTAGCCAAATAAAAAATGATATTAGTGAGGAACAAGGTTATTCGTTAGCAGACCATACTGTTGATCTCAACATCTTGGAGAACAAAGGGATTTCCTTAGAAATGGTAGCTTATAAGAAAGGACGCATGGCGATTACAGAACCCTTTGCAGATTTTGCAGGCGGCATTCTCTTTCCTATGAATGTAACATTAAGGAAACAGCCTTTACCTTACGATTTGGCCTGCCGTCAAATCCAAGTAGTATTCGAATCAAGTCAGAAAGTAGGGTATAACATTATAGATACTACCACCTATCAAAACGAATCATACGCAATCGTGACCCTAGACTTCGATCAGCTACTTGACAGGAAAAGTATGAATTTATTCGATGGGTTGCGAGTTGGAGACTCATACCCAGTAGAAATAAAGTCGAGTGGCCAGCATTTTAAGAAAGTAGGTATTCTTCTAACAAATTTTTATGGCTATATTAGCAATGAAGACTATAAAAAGTTTATAAAGGGTGATGAAGAGAACATGGTTGTACCAATAGTAGAGCTGCCTCAAAACGAATGTCTTCCTATTCTGTTTGGTTCTCAGCCACAGCATCAAATAATCATCGACCGTGAAGCAGAGAGACAACTTAAAGAAAGATATCGAAACCTCTTTGAAAATTTGGAACTTCAATTTTTGAAGTCCGAAGACAAGACTCTAATTGATTTGATGCTGTCCGAATATCCCTCTTTTGGTTGTGATTCCAAGAGGTTAGATATAATAGAGGAACAGGATCTTATGTGTAGGTTCGAAGATAGTACTCCCATTTCTGCAGAAAAAAAACGTGATTTGCAGACTATACTAGATAACAACAATTTCTGGGTACATCCTAGGAGTTACAATGGTACTGATTACCTTACTGTTTTCAATCAGCAATCCATCGTAATTGAGATTGAAGTAAGAGGATTTGATTTTTATTTAAAAGGGGTGTACGATGCCAGCACAGATGCGATTGCTCAAAAGAAAATCGAATATGCAAAATACACTAAGTTGAAGATTAGAGGAAGTAAAATAATATTGTGCGGCATTTATGATACTATCCCAACGGATTATAATGCTACATGGATTTTTAACTACATACAAAGATTATCAAGCTATTTTAAAATTAAAGATGATTTATCTAAACGTGTATATTCTTCCTTAGCAAATACAGCTAGAGATTTTAAGAATCAGCAGCTCTATCTAGATTATCAGATAGACAAAGAATTGAAAAAGAGGAAAAATCCATTACATTTCACTCCTCAACAAATAAGACTAGTTTCGGGTGATTGGCAAGACGAGGCAATATCTCTTAAGATAGATATGTCAGCTACGGAATACCTTTATTTGATGGGATGCTCAGAAGAAGAGGAAACACTTGAGGATGTAATAAGTGTAAACACAATTGTTGACAACAAGGTAAAAGATCGTTGTAGGCTTACAATTAATGCAGATGGGGAATATATTCTTAGGTTTCTGGGGGCTCACAAGAATTGTGCCGAATATCAAGAAACGGGAATTGATCTACAAAGTGATGCAAATGTAGAGCATCTCAAAATGCAATCCTCCGCTATTAAAGGATTCACTAGGGAAGAAGACAGTCTGTTCCGTAATCTTATTGGTAATAGTATTACAATTCCCCAATGGCATAAGTATGATAACATTAAATTCTTTAATGATCAGTTTTATAAAGTTGAGGATGGTAACAACCAGCCGGAAGCGGTAAAGAAAGCGTTAGCGCTTGAAAAGAAAGGCGTTCTATTGATTCAAGGCCCGCCAGGAACTGGTAAAACCACAACAATTGTCGAAATAATACGTCAATTGATTAGCCAAAAGAGGAAGGTGTTGGTATGTAGCCAAAGTCATGCTGCTGTAGGAAATATTTATGATAAGCTCTTACCATTCTGTGACAATATTCTTCGAATTGACGTTGACGAACGCAATACCTCTAATGCCCGGAATTTCAATAGTGAAGACTATAAACAGTTCTTGGCAAATAATATAACTTTGCTCTCACGTCTGAGAGACAGTAAAGAAGGAGACTTAGATGAAGAAACACTTTGTAGAGGCTTCATCTATAGTAACAAAATTATTCATAAACAATATCGGCAACTTCATAATCATATTGTTCAATATTATAGAGATAACAAAGATCTGGACACACCATCATTAAATACTGTACTTAGTTATCTAGAGGAAGAGGCAAAGAATGTCAGTGGTTCCATGCTTGAAACTCAAATATATCAAAGTAAGGACGCTATATTAGGTACTTGTATCGGAGTGGGTATGAACTATATATTAAAAAATAACACCGTCCACTTTGACACAGTTATTGTTGACGAGGCTGCAAAGGCGAATCTTGCCGAAACCATTGTGCCGATGCAGATGGGTGACAGATATGTTCTTGTTGGTGATGATAATCAACTTCCACCTTACGTCGATCAAGGTGACATAGAAGAATTGATTAAGTCTGGTCGTTATAACGCTGACAACAGTCTGTCATTCAGCGAGATGATAAGTTCACAGAATAAGTCCCTCTTTGAATACCTTCATTACCATCGTGACCCTCTCTTCCCAGAAGAATGTCTGGTTACGTTGAATTATCAGTATCGTATGAACCCAGAAATTGGTGATTTTATATCCAATTTGTTTTATGAAGGTAAAATAAAAAATGGTGAAGGCACTGACAGACAAGATGTATTTGTACCAGGTTTCCCCAATCCTGTTACAATTATAGATACATCAGGACAAAGAGATAATCATGAGTCTTCTGTTAATGGATCACCCAGTCATAGAAATGAATGTGAAGCAAAATATATATGTGGAGAGATTGTACCCAAACTGGCCACAGTTATGATGAACAATGATGGAATATCAGTTGGAATCATATCACCATACGCTTCACAATGTGACTATATTCGTTCTCTTATAACCGATCAAAAGCTAAGAAACGCCGTTCACACAATTGACTCCATACAAGGCATGGAGTTCGACATCGTCGTTTTCAGCTTTGTTCGTTCATTTAGAACAGGATCGAAGGCTAAGGTGGGATTTGTTGATGATATGAAACGTCTAAATGTTTCATTGAGCCGAGCAAAGAAGAAACTTATTGTTATTGGCGACATGCAAACTCTTACCAATCCTGAGGCTCATTATAAAGTTGATACCGAAGGAGTAAAACCCTTAGATGTCTTTAATAAATTGGCTGCCATGCCAACTAAGATTTCCATTTCTAAAACAAACATTGAACACTTCTTTAGTAGTGGAATTGAAATAGGAGATGTATTGCAGCAATGCTCGTGGAACTATGGACCAACGAATAGTTTAATTTCAGTGTCATTTGAATACAAAGAGAGAAATTATCATTTCCTGATGAAAGTAACGGCTGCATTTAAAAGAGAGAAAAAGACTTCTGATAAGATTAATCTAAGATATATTGGTCCTGGTCGAGATTCAAAGCCCAATTTTGAATTCGCTTCTTTGTCAGAAGAAGCACGATATGGCAATCTTAATCTACTCGCTAAGTGTATTGATGCAAGCGATTATCCTACAGTAATTTTTGAATCTGCAGGAGAACAATTCGAATTAGAGATGAAATTCCAGAGGAACTTTGGTGTTTTCATAGAAGAAGGGAATTCGTATCAAATCAAGCGTGAAGGTTCAAATTATGTTGAAGTTGATGTTGAAAAACAATATGAGTATTTTAAATCTCATCACAATGTAGGTGATATCGTAGAAGGTCAAATTATTGACTATAGAGAAATGATGAATAGAGTTCCACCTCAAAAATTATATTTTGTAAATGTTGACGGATGGAAGTGCAGATGTTTTACTCGCTCTGAACTTGAAAAAGACTCCATTCATTCTTTTGCAATTTATCAATATGATGATGAGAAAAAACAAATTAAGCTGAGTTACAATTTTAGGTATGACAGATAAAGAAGAACGACTCTTTCAAGAGATTAACGAATATGCAAGAGACAAAGGGCTTCACTTGGAGGGATATATTCCTGCAAGATGTCCTATCTATGTTTTAAACTTATCCTATTTTAGTAAAGACAATGACCCCTTCTATCCTATTGATAGAGCCATAATTAATATATTATACCACAATCCTCATACTACCGGGATTCCTTATATAGCTTGGTTGTTAGGATTTGAGAAGGAGATAGTTGAGTCACGTATTAATTATCATCTCATTGCTGATGGATTCCTCAGGTATGGTGGTCATGGAGAATATGTCGTAACTGATGCGGGAGCAAGAAAATACATGACTAAAAACGGAGAACGCCCAGATGTCCAAGTAACAGGATCAGTGATGGTCGATGGTACAACTCTCTCATTGCTTCCCCAGATATTTTACAATTCTAATAATGTTTTGAGATATTTCCGTCAAGGAAGAACAGCAATACCCCATGTTCCATTAATGGGAAACGATGACCCTGTTTTGTTGAGGGCTGTAAAGAAAATAGAAATACTTATTAAAACTTCAAAATTTCCCTATGGATTAGAAGAGCATGCACATAATCTGGAGATACTGAGTTATGATGAACGTGTATTAGAAGATGCTATTATAGTGTTCTTATCGGACGATAAAGGTAAGATTTTTAAGCAATTATATTTCTATGGAAGTGAAACAAATCTTGATGCACTTAAAGGGGTAGTAGAACGTTACTATTTTTATTTTGATGAAAGGGGAACTCTTCATAATAATGGAGGCGTTGCAAACAATGATGTAAGTTCTGTAGTGTTGAATGGCTCCATAGATAACTTTGCCGTTGCCATAATTAACCGCTACGAAATGCGTGGTGATATGAAAAAAGTAGATATTGTTAAGAGCTATATTAAAACCATAGGTGGACATTACTATCTACAATTAACTAAACAACATCTTAATTATTCTAATAAAAAAAGACAGGTGTTAGCAGATGCGCGTCTAGGTCATATAGCTATGAAGCCAGGATATCAAGAGAATGGTGTGTTTATTGTATCTACAGAAGTAGATAAGCAAATTAAATTTTTGATAGATTTTGAGGAAAAATTAAAGGCGTGGAAGGACGAGTATGGACTGGTTAATATGGATTTTATCAAAGATATTACTAAAGACAAGACCTTTAATTGGCGCAAAGTGCTTTGCGAGATAGACCGCTTTGATGATTTGGAAAGTATTGATCGTATGCAGTTTTTTAAATTTGAGTAGAAATGGATTCATATTTGATTAATGGGAACAAATCAATGATGCTTACACAAAGCATCAAAGATTTGATAAAGGGTTCAACAAAATATATTAAAGCCTGCAACTTTTTGTTTCAGGATAAAGACATTATTGAGTTGTTACATCAAGCTAGCGATAGAGGTGTTGCAATATTTATTATTTCTAATATTCGTCTTAACGACTATAGTGAAGATGAAGAGAATAAAGATGATAATTCAAACACTACGCTCCCAAATCTTAATGCGTTGAAAGAAATCGGATGCCATGTCCATCTGTTAACAGAATTACATGCTAAGTTCATCATTGGTGATGGTATGCAAGGTATAGTAATGAGTGCTAATTTTTCAGCAAACAGTCTTGATAAGAATACCGAAACAGGAATACCTGTTTTTGGAGCAGAGTTGTCCGATTTGGAGTATGTGTTTGAGAAACTGTATTTAAGTTCAGATATTAGTGACATTGAAAAGACAAACGAACGTAATATATTACTAAAAAAAACCCGCCCTTTGATACTTGACAAGAATAACTATTTGGCAAGCAATATGCGCTTCACAATTGCTTCTGAACATAGAGATAATAATCTCTTTAATTGTCGTATTGCCTCGATTTATAATACTATTGTAGGAATTATAAACAAGGCTCAAAAGTATGTCTATATTGTGACATGGCATTTCAAAGATCTGGACCGTCTTCCTGAGTTCAAGGAGGCTGTTGATAGAGCAATTAAGCGAGGAGTGGCAATAACACTTTATTCTAACTATTATGGACAGGGTAGTTCCTCGCTTAGGGCATCACGTAATGCAATAGACGAGCTTAAACGTTTGGGGTGTCGTAATTATGGAGACAATAATAACCATTCAAAGTGTGTTATAAGTGAAAATGAAGGAATTCTCTTTACGGCAAACATTGACGGAAAGAATGGCATGCGCTATGGATTTGAAGTCGGGTGTAAACTGAATAGAGAACAATTAAACCTGGCTTATTCGCACATTAATAAATTAATTGATAATTCAAAAAATACAAGATATGAATAATTTCGATGAAGATGTTAAAAAGTGGATGTCACTGAGCAACGAAGGTAAATTTGACGAGGCTAAGAGTTTTTATTTTGAAACGCTTTTCTCGTCAGTCCTCAGTGGATTTGAAGAGAAATACAATAGAGTCGTAGGCAAAACTGATGTGTTATTCTCAATACTTGGTTTCACTCCAGAACCAATATTATTAACCCAGTCTGCCCTGAAACCTAAAGTGCACATTATTTTTTACTCGGACAAAGGAGAAGAAAAAGATAGCGAGATTAACAAATACTTAGAGAAGTACTCGACTGTAGATTTTCAGCTAATTGAACTCGCATCTGAAAGTTTTGATGTCATATATGAAACTTTAAAAGAGCAAATGCTGATGCATCCTGCTACGTCATATTCTATAGATATAACTGGAGGAAAGAAATCTATGGTAGCGTCTGCCGCCATTTTTGGCAGAGATTATAATTTCAATGTTCTCTATGTAGATTTTGACAAGTACGATCCTAATCTTCGTCGCCCAGTTCCAGGTAGTGAACGTCTGAACGTCGTCTATTCTCCTGTTAAGAATCTCCCGGAAATATTCCATTCAGGCCTGAACGAAAGCCTTATTCGTGAAGTTCAGGAAAAAGATATAAATAAATACAAAAGAGATAAGAGCAAGAAACTTGTTACCATCAAGGATATAAAACTATGGGGATTCTATGGATTCGATACTGCTCGCGAAGTTTTGAAATGTGGAGACACTTATACAGGAGTTTGGTAATAATGGTCGTATATGTTAGGGGCAATTATTGGTGACATAGTAGGTAGCCGTTGGGAGTTCAATCCTACAAACGATTATAATTTCGAGCTATTCTCTGACAAGAACGGCTACACAGACGACACAATCTGTACTGTAGCGGTGGCCGATGCCATACTCCACGGTTCAGATGACTATGGCAAATATATTCATGAATGGTGCCGAAAATACCCGCATCCCATGGGAGGCTATGGTGGGCGTTTTGCCAAATGGGTAATGAGTGATGATCCCAAACCATACGGAAGCTTTGGTAATGGGTCAGCCATGAGATGCAGCCCTATCGGATGGTGGTTTGAACAACCATGTGAATTGGCTGAACATGCCAAGAAATCAGCTGAATGTACCCATAACCATGAGCAAGGTATCATTGGAGCTATGGCTGTAGTAGATGCCATCCGTGATTGCAGAGTACTTCGTCAGGATTCCAAAGGGAAGCCTATTACAGAACATGATATTCTTATTATGGGTATTGACCATGCTGTTATGCTCTATTACGAATGGCCACAAAATTTCAAGCTTAACATTGAAGACTATCGCAACAAGTTTGACGAGACCTGCCAGGGAACAGTTCCTGTTGCCCTATGGATTATCCAACATAGTAAGAGCTATGAGGATGCAATCCGTCAGGCCGTTAGCCTTGGAGCGGATGCAGATACACTAGGAGCTATTGTCGGAAGTATAGCTGAAGCATTATGGGGCATTCCTGAATGGATGAAAGAGAAAGCCCTCTCCTACTTACCCGATGATATGAAAGCAGTAGTGACAGAGTTCCACACCCGTCTGAACCGTCTTCGTAGGCTTACCAAGAAATGTCAGTTCTATTACGTTGGTGACTTCAAATCAGTTGAAGATAAGGACAAAGACGTTTGTGCTATTGAACGTGAATGGGCTCATGACCTTGCACGTAGCTATACCAATGCAGACAAAATAAAGGTCGAAATGGCTAAACGCTTTCCAATGGAAGTATGGCAAGACATCGCTGATGATTATGACC
>JAEEGL011385754.1_pt1 | contig 10025 bp, 8 predicted proteins | sample 9134231 | NCBI WGS metagenome assembly JAEEGL01 (sample SAMN16246548, study PRJNA631951) | gut metagenome | biome: gut microbiome; feature: rumen; material: fiber-attached | host: Bos | place: Iran: Karaj | collected 2018-10 | reverse complement strand
GATGACGATGGAACTTTGAACCGTGCTTCATGGGTCCTCTGCGCTGACCAAGTCTCTTGACAGCACCCTGGAAGCCTTTACCCTTTGAAATAGCTGTTGCATCGACCTTATCTCCCTCAGCGAAGATGTCAGCCTTGATCTCCTGAGCCAGGCTGTACTCCGATGCGTTTTCAAATCTGAACTCTCTGACATATCTCTTGCCTGAAACACCGGCCTTATCAAAATGACCTTTCTCAGGCTTATTTACGCCATGTCTGTGTGCGATCTCTTTTGATCCCTTGCCGTCTTTTGTAACGACCTTTTCCTTCTTGTCCACAAAACCAACCTGAACAGCGTCATAACCGTCTGTCTCGGCAGTCTTGATCTGTGTTACTACGCACGGACCGGCTTCAAGAACCGTAACGGGTGTCAAAACACCGTCTGCGGAAAAAACCTGTGTCATGCCAACCTTTGTTGCTAAAATTGCTTTCTTCATTTTGCCTCCTTCTACAGCGGAGCGCTGATACTGCGCTCATACTAGAAACTGTATTAACTTTTGTTGCTCAAGAAACTATCGGACCGTTCTTATTTCATTCTGATGTCGAAATCGATACCGGCCGGCATCTCAAGCCTGCTCAGAGCCTCTTTGGTCTTCTGGGTAGGTGCGATGATGTCGATAAGTCTCTTGTGAGTTCTCTGCTCAAACTGCTCTCTTGAATCCTTGTACTTGTGAACAGCTCTCAGGATAGTAACAACTTCCTTTTTAGTAGGAAGGGGTACCGGTCCGGATACTTCTGATCCGTTCTTCTTAGAAGTCTCGATGATCTTCTTTGCAGCTGCATCCACAAGTTCGTGATCGTAAGCTTTGAGGATGATCCTCATTGTCTGACTTGCCATAAAAAAAGTCGCCTCCTTTTCGTACTGTAGGTTTTAGTACGACAAGCGGTGACTGTACACTTTTCCGCGCGTGTCCATATTTGGAACACAGACTTTCACGCGTTGTTTCTACTGTTGTATGTAGACTGTTTACTTGGTACAGTGACTTGTCGCCAGTTTCGTAACTTGACATTCGCTCCACGGAAAAACCTGCCATCATGTTGGGTTATACACTCGGCAGCAACCTCACGCTTCTCAGCTATCAATGTCACACAACAGTCGGTATAATATCAGCATTTGGTCTACATTGCAAGGATTATTTTAATTATTTTTGTATTATTTTAAAAACATATCACAACACTCGGGCATGCACATGCATAAAGCCTGTTGATCAGTGCATGCCCTCGAGTCATAACCATTTTTAAGCTATCTAAATTTGAATCTATACATAGTCCGACGTCCATCTGCCACTGGCGCCACAAGGCAATACCAAATTGCTCTGCGCGACAGGAATCCCGATCTCGTCGGCTTGTGTAATACCTCCGTGCTGTGAAGCAGCAGTAAGATTTAGCATATATTTCAGTACACCGGGCTGTAAGCCTGTGGTGTATGAATTGATAAGAAAAAATATCGGCTTGTCGCTCAGGAGTTCCGCGCACTTCTGTACCAACGGAAAAACAGATTCCTCTATTTTCCAGATTTCCCCCTTCGGTCCCCTGCCGTAGCTGGGCGGATCCATTATGATGGCATCATAGGTATTGCCGCGTCTGATCTCCCTCTCCACGAATTTGACGCAGTCATCCACGAGCCAACGGATATGCGCGTCACCTAGACCACTGTCAACTGCGTTTTCTTTTGCCCATGCCACCATGCCTTTCGAAGCGTCCACATGAGTAACCTGCGCGCCTGCTGCCGCAGCAGCGAGGGTTGCCCCGCCTGTGTATGCAAAGAGATTCAGCACCTTTATGTCACGACCTTTTTTTACTTCGCCTTCTATTATAGAAGAAAACCAATCCCAGTTGACCGCCTGTTCCGGGAAAACACCGGTATGTTTAAACGCAAAAGGCTTCAGATTAAATGTCAGTCTTTTGCCGATCGAAAGATCATATCCTATTTTCCATTCATCGGGCAGATCAAAAAACTCCCACTCTCCGCCTCCTTTATTGGAGCGATGATAATGACCGTTTACACGCTTCCACTCCCTGCCTTTTGAAACATTCCATATAACCTGCGGATCCGGACGTCTGAGCTTATAATCTCCCCACATCTCGAGCTTCTCACCGCCCGATGTGTCCAATATCTTATAATCATCCCATCTGTCTGCGATCCACATCCGATTTCTCCTGCATGTATATTATGAATTGCCCCCTCCCTTCGGTCGGCGGCCTGTCGTCGGCACGGATTACAAATATGACTTCGTAATCTCCGCACCTCCTCGTATAATATGTATTGGCACGATTGCTTTGCAATCTTGCCATTTCGGTCGGTGCGATTATTAATCATGACTTCGTCATGATCGCACCTCCCTCACAATATCCCCAACATCGATGTTCCTATAAGTCCCCTCGGACGGGCGAGACCGAAATTGTCCGCAATGGTCATACCTATGACCGCAAAGGTCTCCTGTTCCGGCAATGCTCCTCCGCTCATGGAAGGACTGTAGGCAAGGAAAGGAACCTTCTCTCTGGTGTGATCCGTCCCCTTAAATGTAGGATCATTGCCATGATCCGCCGTCAGTATCAGCAGATCGTCATATCCGAGAGTCTCTATCAATTCACCCAAAAGCTCATCAAAACGCTCTATCTCGCGTCCGTATCCCATAACATCCCTGCGGTGCCCCCACAGCGCATCGAAATCAACCAGATTCGTAAAGCACAATCCACGGAAATCCTGAGACGATACATCTATGGTCTGCTGCATTCCGTGCACAGAGGAATTGGAATGATAAGCCTTGGTAATGCCGTGTCCGGAAAAAATATCATTGATCTTGCCAACAGAGATAACATCCAACCTGTTCTTTTTCATGGCGTCCAGAATAGTCTCTTTAGGCGGTGCCACGGCGTAGTCATGTCTGTTTGAAGTACGTTTGAACTGCCCGGGTGCCTTTCCGACATAGGGTCTTGCGATCACCCTGCCGACCCTCCACTCGGGTTTCATGGTGACCTCCCTGGCGATCTCGCAGAATCTGTACAGGGTATCTAACCCCATAGTCTCCTCGTTTCCGCAGATCTGGAGCACCGAGTCAGCGGAAGTATACACTATGACCTTTCCGTCATTGATCTCCTCCATGGCAAGCTCGTCCAGTATCGCCGTTCCGCTGGCAGCTTTATTGCCTATTATCTTCCTGCCCCATCTGCTCTCAAGCTCATCAATGAGCTCTTTGGGGAACCCGTTTTCGGTAAATGTAAGGAAAGGTTCATCGGTTCTGATGCCCATCATCTCCCAATGACCGGTCATGGTATCTTTTCCTTTTGACGCCTCACGCAAAACACAGAATTTTGCCATTGGATTTTCCACAGGCACAATATTGTAGTTTTGCTTGAGATTGCCCAGTCCGAAATTTTCAAGATTTGGGATATCGAATTCCGGGAAATGATCTGCTATGTGTCCCAGTGTGTCCGCTCCCTCATCGCCGAAATCTGCCGCATCCGGCATCTCGCCGATACCCAGTGAGTCCAGTACCACTACAAAGATACGCTTAAATCTGGCTTCCATATCGATCCCCCCCTCTCGCATTATATGTTTCAAGGGTCAAAAGCCCGGTTTCACAGCAAGTTTTACGACCCTCAAACCATTATATATATTGTCCCTTCATCTGTGGCCATCCTATATCTTAAACGGCCTGCCACCTTATGGTCCTCATGACAAATGCCTGAAAAAAAGCTGCTATCAACGATTCGGACTTGTAAGTCATGATAGAAACAACCGTGACCGGCAGCGTTATCAGCTCTGTGAGATAATCGACACGGTAGCCGAGGTCCCCAGACGATCCGCTCCGGCCATCACCATGGAAGCAGCGGTCTCCAGATCTCTTATGCCTCCGCTGGCCTTGACTCCCATATCTCCTCCCACTACTTCACGCATCAGTGCCACGTCTTCCGTAGTAGCTCCCCCTGTGGAAAATCCCGTTGATGTTTTCACAAAATCTGCCCCTGCAGACTTTGCCAGCTCACAGGCCTTGATCTTCTCAGCATCCGTCAAAAGACAGGTCTCTATGATGACCTTGAGCTTTGCATGCGCTCCGCAGGCCATGCCAACTTTTATGATCTCATCCTTCACAAAATCATAAAAACCGTCCTTGAGTGCTGCGATATTGATGACCATGTCTATCTCATCCGCGCCGTCTTCCACTGCGCAGGCAGTCTCCATAACCTTTGCTCTGGTAGACATCTGCCCCAGAGGAAAGCCCACCACCGTGCAGGTATTGACATTTATCCCCTTTAAGCGCTCCGCCACATGTTTCGTATAGTATGAATTCACACACACCGAAGCAAATTTATATTTTATAGCTTCATCAATGACCTTATCCACATCTGCCATCGTGGCATCTGCCTTCAATATGGTATGATCAAACAGCTTTGTATTCAGCATATCTTCCCCCCTGAATAATGCATATCAACTAACCACTTCGCAAGTCCGTCCTACTGACCGGAGCCGTTACTTTTCTTTATCAGCTTTCTGACAGCCTCCACGGCGCAACGTATGGCACAGGTAGTGTCATGTGCCTGCGGGTTGTCAAGCCCCTCTTTTTCTCTCTCCTGATTTGCCACCACCAAAAATACCGAGCCGACCTTCACCCTGAGGGCACTGCCCACTATGAACATGGCTGCACTCTCCATCTCGCTGGCGAGGCACCCCATCCTCTTCCAGGCTTCCCATTTGTTGAGAAGCTCGTAGGACACCGGCTTCACCTCAGGTTCATGCTGTCCGTAAAAAGAATCCTTGCACTGCACGACCCCTGTGTGAGCTGTGTAACCAAGTTCCGCCGCGGCCTCGCGCAACGCACATACCACATCTATGTCAGCCACTGCAGGATATTCGATAGGAGCATACTCACGGCTGGTTCCCTCGGCTCTCACCGCTCCGGTCGCTATCACCAGATCTCCGCCCACTATCTCCTTTTGTATGCCTCCGCAGGTGCCGATGCGGACAAAATACTCTGCTCCGCAACGCTTAAGTTCCTCCATCGCTATCGATGCCGACGATCCACCTATGCCTGTGGATGTGACCGACACCATCTCTCCGTCCAGATATCCCGAATATGTGACAAACTCTCTCGAGTCCGCGATCTTCTTGGGATATTCCAAAAATTCCGCTATCTTCTCAACACGTTTAGGATCACCCGGCAGGATCACAAACCGTCCTACCTGCCCCGGGGCTGTCTGTATATGATACTGATAACCTGCGCCTTCAGTGTAATCTACCATGATCTAACCTCCCAACCGGCATCAGGTTTTTCTCCTCATGCCTCACATCGTGTTGTCCCCTCGTCTTCGTCAGATAACCTTTAGCACTCCCTCAAAAGAGGCGGTTCCTCCTCGGGTTTGGTAAGCTTATGCAGAATGGGATACAGGAAACGGTTCATCAATGTGATGACCACCACCTGCACCACGAACATGCAGACCGCCTGAAGCGCACGCCCAGGCACCAGCGCCGAATATGCTTTTCCTACTATGATGGAGATCCAGAAAGTATTGAGCACAAGACCTCCCACAAATTCTACTATGAATGACGCTATGATAATATGGAATATCTTCGGCTTTTTCTTCAGGAAAACTCCGAACACCACTCCGCTTAAGAATGCCGTAAGAGTGAATCCCGGAAAATATGCGCCAGTGGGATTGACCAGAAAAGCCAGCACATCTCCGAGTCCACCAACCATACCGCCTGCTACCGGACCGTATATGGCACCTGCCGTAGCTATGGCCACAAACGTAAATCCCAGCTTGAAGATGTTGCCGACCCTGATGGAGAATACTCCGGTCACTACATACAACGCTAACAACACGCCCAGTATGGCAATGTCCTTGATCGCAAAAATACTCTTTGGTTTTTTATTCATAATAACCCCCTCTGTTTTTGTGTAATTCCTCACAAATTCTCATGATATTACACTTGCGCGCTTCTGTCAATGTTACCGCGCCCCTTTTTATCATGTTCATAGATTTTAGCATCTACCAGAAAGCGGTACCAATATCCCTGTAAAAAATGAAAAATCCGGCCTTCGGGTCCATCCAGAAATCCCAGTCTGATATAGTATCTGTAGATAAAATACAGGCGCGCCCTTAAAAACAGAGGTGTGTTGTAGTAAAACGCATTCTTTAGCCATCTGCGTCTCTCGACCTGGGTTCCGAAAAGACCGGGGCTTACGTTTGTGTCCTGTTCATTTGTGCACTGTTCATATATATCCTGTTCATTTATATCCTGTTCTTTGCCTTTACTGCGTTCCGGCTCCGATTTACAGCTGCACTTGCAGGCACAGCCTTTTTTTACCGCATCTCTTCCTATAAGATAGTTTTGCAGCTCAAGATCCGAATACCGGTTGTGCTTGTCTGTCCACCATTCCAGCGTCTTTGTGTTCTTGTCGATGAAATCATTTTTCAGCGAAATAGCCCTACCGTCCGTCAATACCAGGTGTTCATCCATGATATTCTGCTCACAGTGTGCATGTCCGCGCCTCACAACCCTCAGCATATATGTGGGATAAACCCCTCCGTGGCGGATCCACTTTCCCATAAATATAATGCGTCTTCGCAATGAAAATCCGTTCACACACTCCGGATCCGTATGTTTCCTGTCCTTATCTGTCTTCTCGAAAAAAGATAACGTAGTCTCAAGCTCATCACGAAGCTTTGGCAGCAACTCCTCATCCGCATCCATCCTCATGATCCACTCAGTATCGATACCTGTATTATCCATCGCCCAGTTTATCTGCGCCGCATAGCCCGGCCACTCATGAAAATACAGATCACACCCCAGTTTTTTCGCTACAGCACAGGTTCTGTCCGTTGAACCCGAATCCACTACCACTATCCGTTTTGGCAGCTCGCCCAGCGATCTTACGCATTTGAGCAGATTTTTTTCTTCATTCTTAGTTATGATGATGACTGTAAGATCCTGCATCGAATCTCCTCCTTGACATCCCAAAAAACATTTTCTAAACTATCAGTAAGACTATTTGTTGCTATTCACAGCCACTCTGCCATCATGCCACGGGCACGCATACGTGCATAGATTCTGTTCAGCAAGCCGGCAGCCTGCCTATTACATAATATTGACTGTGAACAGTAACATTATTGTATCATAATTACACAAAGGTGCACACAATGAAAAAAAACATTTTTATATCATTACTCATTATCGTATCTGTGTTATGCACATCATGCAAGAGCAATCAGACATCATCCGCAGGAGCCCCCACTTCCACAGACAACTCAACGGTTTCTGCCGACACTGCAGTATCGGGCGACACTACAGCTTCCGTATCAGACAATGACGCAGCTTCCACAACTGTGCAGGACGACCAGACCAACGCGTCCGACAACACCGTATCAGAAACACAGATCAGTGATGACCCACGCATAAAAACATTACGCCACTCAGACGGAGCAGACCTCAGCGAACTGTCATCGATGGCTTATCATGCAATGTTCAATACTCTGTGCAGCGAATGCAGGCTTCCCTACGACAGACAGGATCTTTATGACGAAAAATACGGCTCAGACTATTTCAAAAATGCCATCAAAAGATTCACCATCGAAGATGTGGACGACGACGGCATGCAGGAGTTCGTGCTGGCATGGCGCGCAAAAGACACAAAGGACATGATGGGTGTTGTGTATTCCTACAGCGACTACACCTTCAAATGGTCCCTGAAACGTGAAGGCATACTCATAAGATATGAAGATTATGCCGACGTTTCCGAAACTTCCCCGGATAACGGGAACGAAGCAGACGACGATTCCTCCGAGGCCGACGATCGGACCGGGGATGCCGTCAATACCGGAGAAACCGCCGATCAGACCGAAGACGCCGGCAGTACCGGAGCTTCCGACAATTCCAGCGATAAAAAGGAAAACAAAAAGGAAAAGGATAAAGATGCGCTTCCATATATTGAACTGGCTCACCCCTTAAATCTTGAAGATCTTTACAGATTATCCGCCGATAATGCAGATGCGCTCATCAAACTGAAGGACGGAACCCTGTCATGGGATGATGTCCATGTTTTCCGGGATGTGGCCGGAAACAGTCACATAGAGATCCTGAACCGGGATGCAAACCCGGTGCGCATTTCTTCCGATGACTACCGGATCACAGACAACGGCATAGAGATAACCGGCACAAAACACAGGCTCGGTATAGATGTCTCATTCTACCAGGATGATGTGGATTTTGAGAAGGTCAAAAACAGCGGCATCGACTTTGTATTTATACGCGCAGGCTTCAGAGGCTACGGCACCGGAAGCCTGAATGAAGACAGCAAAGCCGTAGAAAATATTAAAAATGCCCTCACCGCAGGACTGGATGTGGGCGTGTACTTCTTCTCACAGGCCATAAATGAAAAAGAGGCCATCGAAGAAGCCGAATATGTATTTGATATACTGGAGAAGGCCGGTATCACTTCACCGGAAGAACTGAAGATGCCCATAGTATTTGATCCCGAGAGCATCATGAACGATTCCGCCCGCACCGACGGAGTCACCGGTGAACAGTTCACCCTCAACTCCATCGCCTTTTGCGAGACCGTAAAAGAAAAAGGTTACGACCCCTGTGTTTACTGCAACATGCTGTGGCAGGCATTCAAGTTGGATCTCGGCATCTTGAGAGATTATAAGATTTGGTACGCCGACTACGAAGAGCTGCCCCAGACGCCATACGACTACACCTACTGGCAGTATTCCGACACAGGTCATGTAGACGGTGTCAAAGGTCCGGTGGATCTTGATATCGAGATACTGTATGACTGAAAACACTTATTCCCTCCATCTCATCCTCAAACATATCTATGTAAGCAGCTTTCAGGCTGTCTATGTCGATCTTTGAACGGATGTATGAAATGCAGTTTTCGGAAACCTGAGCAAACTCATCTTCAGTCATTTCCGCATAATGTTTAAGTGCGTCCGTCCATTCATGATAATCTTCCCCGTCTGTATCGGGCAGACTCAGAGAAAAACCGGCTCCGTGCCCGGACAGATCGTTCCACGGTGTTCTGTCACTCGTGATGACAGGGCAGCCTGCGCACAACGCCTCATTTATCACGTGTCCGAAGTTTTCTCCCATAGTTGGAAACAGAAAAACATCATTTGCAGCAAATGCCCTGAATACATCTTTTCCCGACACGGCTCCGCGATACTTCCATTCAATACCGGACTCATCCAGTGATCTTTTGCATTTGTTAAAGTATTCATCATCCTCTATCGGACCGTACACTTCGAGTTTTACTTCTGTGTCATTTCCCAGCATTCCCAGGATTTTTGACACTCCGAGCAGATTTTTCTTTGGGCTGATCCTGGACAGAAAGATCACAGACAGGCTTTTCTTATTTTTCCTACGACTTTTTTTCTCAAGTTCTTTATCGGAAAGCACCTGGATCCTCGGCAGATCCTGCGCCACATGATATGAGATCTCACTCTTTCTGCAGCGCAATGCCGCTGCAATATGCTCTGCCTCTTTCTCATCTGTGGCAGACCAGCTCACATCATCATAAAAACCCGTCATCTGCGTAAGCGCCATATATATTCTCTTCTTTAACCCTGAGATCCTGTATGCTCCCGGATCGAAAAGTCCCATGGCAGCGATCACAACAGGTGCATCAAACTTTCTCCTGCTCTTGGCTTTGAGAACCTGTCTCGCATAGTCGTTAAAACATCCGCATATATAGACCAGATTTACTGATCTGCACAATTTAAGTGTCACCTTCGCAGTAAACTTGGGTACATAAAAGACCTTCGCTTTCCCCACCTTCGTCCACTTATAGGGTACAACTCCCTTGTAAGGCTCCGTCTCACCCAAGTCATGATCCGCACACATTATACGAAAATCATACTCATCTCCCAGGGCTTCCACCAGATTTGCCACAGATACTCCCGGTCCTCCCACCTTATATCCCGGAAGGTAAGCGCCTATTATTATCAATATCTTTTTCTTTGCCTGTTTTTCCATTTGTCCTC
>JAEEGL011121527.1_pt1 | contig 10025 bp, 6 predicted proteins | sample 9134231 | NCBI WGS metagenome assembly JAEEGL01 (sample SAMN16246548, study PRJNA631951) | gut metagenome | biome: gut microbiome; feature: rumen; material: fiber-attached | host: Bos | place: Iran: Karaj | collected 2018-10 | reverse complement strand
TTCAGGAGGGACGGTGACAGACCCAGGAGGGACCGTGACGGTCCACCGAGGGAGAGGTCATCGCGCAGAGAATCATATCCGAAGGAACCGGTCAGGAGACCCAAGATCATCTCCAACGACCCTCAGAAACTCCTGTTCAGGGGAGTGGAACTCCAATCCAAGGGTGAGAACGACGAGGCCCTTCTGCTGTTCATTCACGGGTCCGTTCTTATGAGCAAGGGTTGCGAGAACAATGCCCTGAGACTTCTTGACGACATAGGTGAGAGGACATTCGCCGACGTAAGGGAGTCGATAGCGTTCGACTGTTCCGAGGATGCACTCATCGAATTCGATTATCTCTGTAAATTGAAGGATACCGGTTACGATCCAATCTTTCTGGAGCAGATGTATTCCGAAGGAAAGTGTCACGCGATCTACCGTAAGATCCTACTGGGGGATGTTGAAGGTGACGATCCCATAATCGATGTGTTCGCCGGCAATCACGATGATCCGAGAGTGAACGAGGGTCTGAGATACCTTGTCAAAAAGAAGGATTCGGAGAGGGCTGCAAAGCAGATTGAGTCCCTCAAGGAAAGGGATTCGCGTAGACAGTACGTCCATACCGCATTCACACGCGCCATGAAGGGTGATAAGAAGGCACTCAGGGATCTCGAAGGGCTGACATCGGAATTCAGGGAGGCCAGGTTCTTCTACGGATACATAAAGGCGTACGAGGAGGACGACGGGATTCCTTGGCTGAAGGAGAACTTCGATGAGTACGGGGATCTGATAATCTCCGAGGGGGCCAATCTGAGGATCGAGGACACTCCGTATGGTATGTACCTCAGGGCCAAGAAGATACAGTCGAAGAAGGAGGATTGGGTACCTTCGATGATAAAGGCCGCGAAGTACGGTTCGGAGGAGGCCATGGAGGAACTGATGCCTCTCAAGCGTCGTACGGATATCAGGAAGGCGATAGCCGACATCCATCTGAGGAACGGCGACCTTGACGGGCTTATCGATGATTATGTCGACGTATTGGAGGAGACCCAGTATCTTGATAAGTACTGTGAGAACGTGCCTGCAAGGATAGTCGATGTAGGCAAGAGGATCGGTGAGATCAAACCGATGAGGGAGATAGATTGGCTTAGGGCGCATGCGTTCATGGCCGAGTGTAGGGATGCCCTCGTCGTTCTAGCTAAGGATGAGAGATATCATTCCAGGAAACTCCTGTTCGCCTTGCATGACGTAGGCAAGAACATCGAGGCTGCTGACCTGTATTTCGAGATGGAAGGCAGCAAAGAGCTCCCTGCGATCAAGTGGCTGCAGAAGGTCTGCAGGGACGAGGATGCCAAAGAGCACATTCGTCAGCATTACGAATCCATCGGCGATACGGAGACATTCGACTTCATCTTCGAAGATGACGGTTACAGGAGCAGGTCATTTTTCAAAGGAAGGAAGAAGCGTTTCTAGAATGAAGATTGTATGGAGGCTTCCGCCCCCATACATTTCAGGTTTACAGGAGTTTGTTCTTCACGATGGGCATCAGACCGCCGATCATGGCGATGACACCACCGATGATGGTCAGCCAGAATCCGATGCCGATTGTGTATATGGTGGTAAGATCCTTCTGTGTGTAGAAGAGGATTCCGAATACCACTACAACGATTGACAGGATAAGGACGATTATTCCTAGGGCGTTGTTGATACCCTTGAAGCTCTCATCGTTCTTGAGTGTGGGTACGAACATGATGATCAGCGAGAGAATTCCGCAGATCAATGCCAGGAGCGGAACGAATTTGAAATCAACATTGAGGTTGTGTGTACCGTTGAATACATCCATACCGTTCCATGTCGTCGATCCCAGGAATCCGAGATCGAAGGTCAGCCAGTTGAGGAATACCCCAACGATCAATATGATGGCACCGATCACTCCGATGATGCCGAGTGGGTTTGAATTTTTGATATCCATTGTTTCACCTTTGAAACGTACATTCTATCCCTGTTTCATAGGGTTACTGACTAAATCTGCTTAGAGATACTTAAAACCTATAGGTTATTAAAGCATGAAAAATGGGTATCTGGCTAATATAATCAAGTGTTTACTGATTTAAATATCAGTTCCCGATAGGCCGGCTATGATGGGAATAACGAAGGGATAACGCCGGTATATCGACCTAGCTATGTATCACTCATCGACCTTGTTTTATAGTCATTCGTCTATCATCTCCATACCAAAGGTGTGCGAATGTCGGACATCAATGTTTACGATGACTTGGATATGAAGATAATCGACCTTCTCTGTAGGTCGAGTCAGGGTTCCTATAGGCAGCTTGCTAAAGAATTAGGTATACACCCTACCACACTTATCCAACGTGTGAAGGTCCTGGAATCCAAAGGCATCATAACAGGTTACCGTGCGAAGATCGACTACATGAGGTTGGGTTTCGATTTCATGGGTGTCATACAGATCTATGTCGACAGGGATGTCCTGGACGTACAGGAGAGCATCAGGGCGATGCCGAATGTCATCGCCGTATTCGATGTCACCGGTGACTGTGATTCCATCGCATGGGTCGCGTGCAGGAACAGGGAGGAATTCTCCACCATCGTCAAGAACATATTGACCATAGACGGCGTGAAGAAGACCAACACTTCGATAGTCCTGAACGTGATAAAGGATCCGATGGATCACATTCCGGAATTGGATTGATCCTTGTTCACTCGAAGTAGTGCTTCTGCCTCTCCTTCGATATCTTGAGAAGTGTCTCCGCTATCTGACAGGCCTCATCCGGTGTGATGCTGACCTCTTCGCAGAGTTTCTGGTATCTCTTGACGACATCATGCTCCTTGTTCTCGTCCCAGTAGCTCTGTGATGATTTCTTCTTGGCCTTGGCCAGTTCATCAGCTATCTCCAGACGGGTGGCGATGAGATCGATGATCTGTTCATCGATGGTCTCGATCTGTTGTCTGAGCATGTCGGTGTCGTTGTCTGCCATTGTGCCACCCACCGACAAGATGGTATAAAAAATAATTGGGGGGCTGCGTTATTTGCATTATCATGATTGCGAATAACGTAGAATATATTGCTGATATCGCTATTTATTTACGGATTCCTTTCTTTTCCATAGCAGCCATTACGAGTCCCTTATGCAGAGGCGACGGGGACAGCGGTCTGCTGTTGAATTCTGGATGGAACTGGGCGGCCATGAAATACGGATGTCCTTCCAATTCGCCGATCTCCATCCTCTTGCCATCCTCGGATCTTCCTGTGAATTTCCAACCCGCATCCTCCAGTCTTTGGATGTAGTCCTGGTTGACTTCATATCTGTGCCTGTGACGTTCGTCGCAATAGCTTCCGCTGTAGAGTGCTTCGGCTCTGGATCCCTTCGCAACGGCTGTACGGAACCTTCCGAGTCTCATTGTTGCACCCATACCGGAGACCTTCAGTTGTTCCGGCATTATATGCACAACAGGATTCGAGGTCTCAGGTGAGAATTCGGTCGAATCGGCGTCTTTGAGGCCCAACACATCACGGGATATCTCTATGGTGGCGATCTGGAATCCCAGGCACACACCGAGGAACGGTATCGAATTCTCCCTTGCATATCTGGCGGCCACGATCATCCCCTCGATGCCCCTGGTACCGAATCCTCCTGGTATCATCATACCGTCGCAATCTTTCAGCAATTCTGCAGGATTTTCAGACATGAAACGGTCTGAGTCGATGAATCTGATCTTCACTTTGCAGTTGAGCTGTGATCCGGCATGTGTGAACGATTCAAGATGGCTCATATATGAATCGGCCAATGCTGTGTATTTTCCTACTATGGCAATCTGCACCTCCGACTTCGGTGATACGATGCCGTCGACGAATCTTTTCCATTCCCTCATGTCTGGTTCTTTGCAGAGGTACTTCAGGTCCATCCTCTTTATGATGTAATCGGCGACACCCTGTCTGTCAAGAATCATGGGCACTTCGTACGTGGTACGTGCATCGGGACAGGATATCACGGCGCATTCGTCCACATCGCAGAACATGGATATCTTGCGTCTCGCCTGTTCTGTGATATCCTCCTTGCACCTGCAGACTATCATGTCGGGTCTGATACCTGCGTTCATAAGGTCCTTCACGGAGTGTTGTGTCGGTTTCGTCTTCTCCTCTCCGACGGCACCCATGATGGGCACAAGAGTGCAGTGGATGAACATGGCGTTCTCGTTCCTACCGATATCACGGCCCAACTGTCTTGCGGCTTCCAGGAACGGCATGGATTCCATGTCACCAACTGTGCCCCCCAACTCCACTATCGCTACGTCAGCATCCGAGTTCCTTGCCGCCTTGATGATGCGCTCCTTGATCTCGTTGGTTATGTGGGGTATGATCTGTACTGTCTTTCCGAGGTACTCTCCTTTGCGCTCTTTCTCTATCACGGCGCTGTATACCTTACCGGTGGTGATGTTGTTGTCGCGTCCGAGTTTCAGGTCCATGAAGCGTTCGTAGTTACCGAGATCGAGGTCCACCTCACCGCCATCGTCCAATACGTACACTTCACCGTGCTCGTAAGGATTCATCGTGCCTGCGTCTATGTTCAGGTACGGATCGACCTTGATGCTGGTCACCTTTATGCCGCGTGATTTCAGGAGAAGACCGATGGATGATGCCGTGATCCCTTTTCCGAGTCCTGAGATCACACCTCCGCTGACGAAAATGAACTTCATGGTTATCAACGGGATTCTTCCACTGTATCGGTGGTAGATAAACGTTCACCCGCTACATACCTGTTGAATACGATTTATTGCATACATTTCTACGAAATTCGAAACATAACACCACTATAATGGACAATCGTCTAATGAAAGCCATTTTTGTTGCCACTATGATTATATACATCTCCCTTAATGTTTAATCCCCGATGACGAGTTATCTTGTACTCGAGGACGGGACCTGTTACGAGGGCGATTCTTTCGGATATGACGACGATGCCTTCGGAGAGGTCGTTTTCAGCACCGGTATGAGCGGTTACCAGGAGAGCCTCACGGATCCTTCCTACAGGGGACAGATCCTTACAATGACCTTCCCCACGGTCGGGAATTACGGAATAACGGACGATTTCTTCCAATCGAACGGGATCCACTGCCGTGCGCTGGTCGTCAGGGAGTACACAAGGATACCTTCGGACTCTTACGGCGGTAGGACGTTGGACGATTTCCTCAAGGAGTACAAGGTCCCCGGGATATCAGGCATAGACACAAGGGACCTGGTCATCAAGATAAGGGAGTTCGGAACTCTCAAAGGTGCCGTCATCCGCGACGAGGACAAGATAGAAGAGACGATAGAGAAACTGAAGAGGATGCCCGCCCCGTCCGATTCGGATCTCGTCGGTGAGGTCACATGTCCTGCGATAAAAAAATTGGACAATGGCAAGGAGTTCACCGTCGGTCTCCTGGACTGCGGTATGAAGGCCCGTATCGCAGATGATCTCAGCGAGTACTTCAACGTCATCCTGTTCCCCTACGACACACCTTCGGACGTCATCATGGAGTCGGGGATAAATGGAATGCTGGTCTCCAACGGTCCGGGCGACCCGAGCCATCCCAACATAATCAAAGGTCCTGTTAAAACGGTGTCAGACCTGTCAACGGTCATGCCGATAATGGGCATCTGTCTCGGCAATCAGATAACTTCGCTCGCATTCGGCGGAAAGACGTACAAGATGAAGTTCGGTCACCGCGGATGCAACCAACCCGTATCGTTCGAAGGAAGGGTGTACATCACGAGTCAGAACCATGGTTTCGCCGTGGACGAACAGAGTTTGGACGGTACAGGACTGATAGCCGACCAGTTCAACATCAACGATCACACCGTGGAAGGTATGAGACACAAGGACCTTCCCATATTCACATCGCAGTACCATCCAGAGGCCAACCCTGGTCCGTATGATACAAAGTTCCTCTTCAATAGATTCTACAACGCGGTAAAGGAGGCGAAGAGATGAAGAAGGATTACAAGAAGCTCCTGGTCATAGGGTCCGGACCGATAGTGATCGGACAGGCCGCGGAGTTCGATTTCTCAGGTTCACAGGCCTGTCGTTCCCTCCGTGAGGAAGGGTACAGGACGGTATTGGTCAACAGTAATCCTGCCACCATACAGACTGATCCCGATACGGCGGACAGCGTGTATGTGGAACCGATGACGGCCGAGTCCGTTGCCAAGATAATAGAGAGGGAAGGCGTCGACGGTGTCATCTCAGGGATGGGCGGACAGACCGGACTGAACATCTCCGCGGAGCTTGCGGAGAAAGGATATCTTGACAAATACGGGGCGAGGCTCGTGGGCACACAACCTGAAGCCATCCAGAGATCGGAGGACAGGGAGCTGTTCAAGGAGGCGATGGAGGAGATAGGTGAGCCCGTGCCGAAGTCACGCTCCGTCAGCAGCATCGAGGAGGCGATCGAAGCGGTCGAATTCATCGGTAGGTATCCGGTACTCGTACGTCCCGCTTTCACCCTCGGAGGTACCGGAGGAGGTGTCGCATACAATGAGGATCAATTACGCGAAATATGCGCACTGGGTCTTTCCTACAGCCGTATCCATCAGGTCCTGATCGAGGAATCCGTCCTCGGATGGAAGGAGATAGAGTATGAGGTGATGAGGGATTCCAAGGACAACTGCATCATCGTCTGTAACATGGAGAACCTCGATGCCATGGGCATCCATACAGGTGAATCCATAGTCTGTGCACCTTGCCTAACGCTATCGGACAGGGACCTGCAGATGTTCCGTACCGCATCAATCAAGATCATCCGTGCGCTGAAGATCGAAGGAGGATGCAACGTTCAATACGCATTCGATCCCAAGACGCACGATTATCGTGTGATAGAGGTCAATCCCCGTGTATCGAGGTCGTCCGCACTGGCATCCAAGGCAACTGGATATCCAATAGCCAGAGTCGCCACCAAGATCGCGGTGGGTTACACACTTGATGAAATCCCCAACCGCATCACAGGCAACACCTTCGCAGCATTCGAACCGACTTTGGATTACGTGGTCATGAAGATCCCGAGATGGCCGTTCGATAAGTTCCGTACCGTCGACAGACATCTGGGGACGCAGATGAAGTCCACAGGGGAGATGATGTCCATAGGACGTAATGTGGAGGAGGCCTTATTGAAGGGACTCCGTTCGCTTGAGATCGGTGTTGACGGATTAGATCCCATCGATATGACCGATGATGAGATCCATGAGGAGTTCCGCAACGCCACCGACCGTCGTATATTCGCCATCGGAGAGGCGATCAGAAGAGGATGGGATCCTGTGCAGGTGTCGAACGAGACGCATTGGGACATCTACTTCGTGATGAAGATCAAGAACATCATCGATATGGAGAACAAGCTGAAGGGTGAGCTCACGGACAAGCTCCTGCGGGAGGCGAAGGAGATGGGATTCTCCGATGAGAGCATCGCCAGGATACGCGGATGCGACCATTGGGATGTCCTGAAGAGACGTGAGGATGCAGGCATCGTTCCGAGATACAAAATGGTCGATACCTGTGCGGCAGAGTTCTCCGCAGTCACACCTTATTACTACAGTACATACCACGGACGTTCGTCCGAGGTCAAGAAGAGCGATAAGAAGAAGGTAGTCATCGTCGGAGGAGGTCCGATACGTATCGGACAGGGAATCGAGTTCGACTACTGCTGCGTGCACGGAGTTATGGCGTTGCAGGAGGAGGGCATCGAAGCGATCATGATCAACAACAATCCCGAGACCGTATCCACCGATTATGACATCTCTGACCGTTTGTACTTCGAACCGCTGTCATTGGAGGATGTCTTGAACGTGATCAAGGCGGAGGATGCCGACGGTGTGATCTGCCAATACGGAGGACAGACGTCCGTCAATCTTGCGATAGATGTCGAGAAGGGTCTGAAGGGTACGAAGACGAAGATCCTGGGGACATCACCGGACCAGATGGATGTGGCGGAGGACAGGAAGAGGTTCACCGATCTCATGCGTTCCCTTGGTGTAAGACAGCCCCCGTCAGGAACTGCATACTCGTACAACGAGGCGATGAGGATCGCCAACGAGATCGGTTATCCTGTGCTCGTACGTCCCAGCTATGTCCTGGGAGGACGTGCGATGGAGATCGTGTACTCCGATGATGAATTGAACACATATATGGAGACGGCCGTGAAGGTCTCCCACAACCACCCTGTGCTGATCGACAAGTACCTTTCCGAAGCGGTGGAGATAGATGTCGATTCCGTATGTGATGGCGAGGACGTCTATGTCGGCGGCATACTGGAACATATCGAATATGCAGGATGTCACTCCGGTGATGCGACAATGGTGATGCCTCCGTACAACATTCCCCAGAATATGATCGACGAGATCGTGGAGATCAACCGTAAGGTCGCATTGGCATTGAAGATCAACGGTCTGATGAACCTGCAGCTGGCATACAAGGACGGTCAGATATGGATGATAGAGGCCAACCCAAGGGCATCCAGGACCGTGCCTTTCATATCGAAGGCGACAGGTGTCCCATTGGCCAAGATCGGCGTCAAGGTCATGCTCGGAAGGAAGCTGAAGGACTTCGGACTGTCCGGTTACAGACCGATAGACCATTTCGCTGTGAAGGAATCGGTATTCCCATTCCTGAAGTTGCCGGGAGTCGATTCTATCCTAACACCGGAGATGAAGTCCACCGGTGAGGTCATGGGAATCGATCCCGATCTCCATACGGCATGTCTGAAGGCACAATTGGCAGCAGGTACGATACTTCCAAAAGAGGGCGGTGTGTACATCACCGTCAACGATCAGGACAAGCCGCGTGCCGTAGCTGTTGCGAAGTCATTGAAGGACATGGGATTCCGCATCTATGCTACCAGGGGCACATCCGTGTATCTGACGGAGCACGGCGTTGAGAACACGAGGGTGTTCAAGAACACCGAAGGAAAGGAACCGACCGCACTCAGTCTGATGCGCAATAGGAAGATCGATTTACTCATCAATACGCCGAGGGAACATTCAGGCGCCATAAGGGACGGTCATAACATGCGCCGTCTTGCGGTGGAGCTGGAGATCCCGTACATCACCACCATGAACGGTGCGGAGATGGCCATTGGTGCGATCGGGGTCGAGCGCAAGGGCGAGATGGGTGTCAAGAGCATGCAGGAGTACCACAAACTCGAGTTCTGATACTCACTGCATGTTCAGGCCAGTTACGGGCATCATTGAATGGACGGTTCACTGTTTGACACCGTACATTATCCCTGCTGAATTGTACGACGGCGCCATTATCTGGAAGCCGGCGATGTTCATCAGGAAGTCCATGATCACGGAACCGTCCTTCATGTTCTCGTACGCCTCAGGGACGACTATGAACGCACCTCCGGATCTGATGCTATGCATCGTTCTGTAGATGGACACGTACCTGTCCTCCGTGGTGGATGCCGTGCATTTGGCGTATATCGCACCGTCGAATATCATCCATCTGTCCATCTCGGACTTTTTACCGTATTGGACCAGATAGTTCCCATCGTTCGTGACCAGAAGGAATCTGCGTATGGGATCCAATATCTTGATCAAAGCATCCAGATCCGTCTTGGGTTCCGATGCCTCTATGTTATCGCTCAGAGTGTAGAACAGATGGAAGTAGTTGGATTCGATCAGGCGAAGTAGTTCGTAATCCCTCATCAATGCTCCATAGTCCTTGTTGATCATCTTTATGGCCAGCGGACTGGTGTTCAGGTCGATGGTACGCGGATAGTTGCCTACGCCCTCCTTTCCGAAGTACAGCAGCTCCCTGGTGCTGCGGACCATGTTGCTGATTACGAAGGTAGGGGCGAAACTCCCTACTATGTCCTCAGGGACGATCATCGTCTTCATCAATGCGTATTTCAGTGGGGCGTACCTCTTCATTGCGTACTGATCGAAGTGATCAGGGTGCATGTACACATCCAAGGCTATGTCGGTGTAATGGTGTCCGAGTGCCTCATCCAGGTATGCAGCCGTCATCCCCAGGCCCATCGGACGGGCGTTC
>JAEEGL010611621.1_pt1 | contig 10025 bp, 2 predicted proteins | sample 9134231 | NCBI WGS metagenome assembly JAEEGL01 (sample SAMN16246548, study PRJNA631951) | gut metagenome | biome: gut microbiome; feature: rumen; material: fiber-attached | host: Bos | place: Iran: Karaj | collected 2018-10 | reverse complement strand
TCCAACACGTCTTCTGCCGTAAATCACCACTAAATCAGTCTGTTTTCTTTCATATATCCTATTCAATTCTTCTTGATCTTTTGTTCTTCCTATCATACTAATTGTCCTATTTTCTATTTTTTTATCGTTACAGGACAATTACAACACATTTTTAGCGTTATAATTGTCCTGTAATAATAATTTTTATAATTAAAAAGACAACTATAATGGACATAATGGCACTGTGAACTACGGGGGAGCATAAAGCGCTTACCTTTTAGGGGGGCATTAATAGACTGAGAGCAGGGGACTCGCGACCCCTGCTCTCTATGTTCGCCTATTTGATGTGTCGGGTTGTGTTGTGAAAGTCAAATAGGTTGGAACCAAATATTTAGTTGCAGCCGAAGCTGCCTGATCGAATAGATCGATTATTTCTTTGGTTTCGGATGGGTGGCGCCTAAGGCGCCGCCCGATCCGATTAAGTACTTTTGTTTTGTTACGGTGTCCGTAAGGTCACTGCACAAATCAGTTAACTTTTGTGAGAGGCTTAGCAGTAATTTTAACGTTTACTACCTTTGTTCCGCTGATTGCAGGGATTCCTCTCTCTTCGTCAGCTGTCTGTGTACCAATGAGGGTAACCTTCATTGTGCCCTTCTTGAGGTTGTTGCTGTATCCACCGATTACGAAGTCTTCGCCGTAAACAAGTGTCTTCTTTTCCTTGCCTACCTTAAGTGTTACTGTGAAGTTCTTCATATCATCGTCAGTAAGCTCTACATAGCCTCCTGTGTACTGCTTAGCAAATCCCTTGGCGATCTTTACAGATGCCTTGTTCAGATTTGCACCAACGACTGCAGAGAGCTCAATAGCACCTTCAAGAACTGCTGTGCCCTTTGTACTAGGCTCAACTTTGATAGTAACCTCATCACCAGCTACGAGCTTGGACTTGGTCATATCTGTCTCACCCTTGAGTACTGTAACCTTGAGCAGGTTAGCAGGAATTACGTTGTTCCAGTAATCTACAAGAGTTACCTTAACTGCGCTGCCCTTTACGCCATCGTAAACTGTTGCGCCTTCACAGTAAGCATCCTCAAGACTAAACTTAGTAATCTCGTATGCGTTATCAACCTTCATGCTCTTTGTGAAGTTGTTCTTACCTGTGATGGTAACAGAAGCAGCTGTTCCGATTGCCTTGTTGTTAGCATACTTAACAGTGAAGTCTTCACCTTCTATCAGGGTACGTCCATTCCACTCTACATATACAGGAGGAGTTGCTCCCTTAACCTGCCAATCTGTATCCTCAGGAAGAGTTACTGTGAAGTCTTTAGCATTTGCACTCATATCAAGAGCCTTGATAGCGAATGTCTTCTTAATGGTTGTTCCGTCACTTCCTGTCAGAGCGATTGTTGCAGATCCCTTATTTACATTATTGGAATATGTGATAGTTGCAGGAATCTCATCATTAAATCCATCCTCAAGCTTGAAAGTCTGGTAAGAACCACCCTTAAGCTTAAGCTCGATAGCTGAAGGATACTGAGCCTCGCCATTGTAAATGTGGGTTTCCTTAGGAAGCTTAATGCTTGCACCCTTAAGTACTGCATCGTCTTTGTCTATCTCTTTGTAAATCTCAAATGTTGCTGTTGCAGCCTGTCCAGAATAGTTGCCTTTACCTTTTACAAGGATCTGTGCTGCAGTTCCTACGTTCTTGTTGTTAGTATACTTAACTGTGTAATCTACGCCCTTTGCAAGAGTTGCATCACATCCTGTATCAATTACCTGGAAGATAGGCTGAATTGCATTACCTGTGTAAGGATAAGCTTCCTCAAGACCTACGATTACAAATTCACCTTCGCCACCAGAAATGTCCTGTGCAGGATTTCCGGATGCGTCAACTGTCTTAGGTGTATCTGACCAAGTCTCATCACCATATGTAACTGATACATCGTATCTTGCGAGACCGCCTGCAAGCTCTGTCTTAATGATTGCTCCTGTAAGTGTAACAGTCTCTTTACCAACTGAACATGTGATTGTTGCTGTTGCTGTTGCATCTGTTACCTTCCAAGGATCCCACTTGATGGTCCAGCTGTGCTTGTGATCTGCTTCTGCACTGTTGTCAGCCTCAGCGATATTATAAACAGCACCACTCTTTGTATCAGTCCACTTGCCAGCTACGCCCTGAACCTTTGTCATTGCATAAGTAACAAGTGCGCCTGTTCCGGTATCTGCATAACGCTGAACGCCCTTAACTTCAATAAGTCCAGTCTGGATGATACCATCCTTTGTGAAGAAATCATTACCCTTTGCATCAGCTGCTGTATGAAGGCCATCTGATGTAACCAACTTACCTGCTGCAAGAAGAACAAGATTTCCATCTGCGTCATGAGCTGCACGATTATCTGTAATCTTATAACCATCAGCATCATAGTAATATGTATCAGTAGTTGTTGCTCCAGTCTTGAATGTTACAGCTGTATCTACTGCATCATAGCCTTCAGCATCTACGTAACGATACTTTGTAGTAGAATCCTGGTACTGTCCATAAACCTTAAGAGCTACAGTGTCCTTAGCATCACTACCAGGTGCTGCTACTGTAAGAACTGTGTCACCAACCTTGTTTGTGATAGGAAGTAATGAGAAGCTACCCTTTCCATTTGTTAATGTTAAGTCAAGCTTATCACCAGTAGAAGTTGGCTTCCAGTCTTCAGTATAGGCAGTATTATTGATATAGAAGAACGCATCAATTGTACCTGAGTTACTTGTACTGGATGTAACAGAGACTGTTGCTTTACTCTCTGTAGGTTTAACTGTAACTTCAATATCCTTATTTACAGTTGTTGCATCAAGGTTATCAAATACCACTGAATTAACGCTTGTAACTACGCTTGTAATCTTAGCATCTGCGAAGAGAGGCCTCAGAGCAAAGTTACTTTTATTTATAGTAGTAATCTCATAGCTGTCCTTAATATCGGGTACTGCAACTACTGTTGGAGCGAATCCAACAAATGACACCTTTGCTTTATCTGTTCCGCTATATGTAGCTGTGAACTTAGACAGATCTACAGTATAGCTTCCATCCTTTGTAAGATCATCTTCGAAGATCTTAACTACGTAGTCGCCTGTTTCAGCGTCCAACTCTCCATCTACACCACTAATGACTGTCTTTGCTTTGTCAGTGATATCACCAGGTACTAAAGTTGTTGAAACAGGATATTCAGTAGCAGAAGTTGCCATAGCAGCTGCAGACAGATCAAATGTTATTGTCGCATAATTGCTGATTTCAATATCTTTGCTGTACTTAGCACCATCAACTGTTGCTTCAACTGTGATAGTTGCAGAGCCTAATGTAAATTCACTTCCTGCTGTTCCAACAACCTTATATACATTGTTAGTTGCAGTGAGACCATCCTTATCGCCTATAACTTTATCGTTGTCACTGGTCATTTTAACAGCGATTGTACCTGCAACATCATTTCCAGCCTTGTCAAGAAGACGGAAGTACAAATTTGTAGCTGTTCCCTTTGCAAGAACTTCAGCGCTAGGATTTGTTACAGCATTACCATCCTTATCAGTCCATGCTATTCTTACTGCAGGCTCTGCTACGGTAATATTTACACTTGCTTCGTTGGACTTTGCACCATCCTTATCAACGAACTGAACCTTAACTGCTGTTGTGCCTTGCTTCAAGCCTGTGATAGTAGGAAGGGCAAGATTTGCTGCACCATCTTCAATCTTCAGCATTGTAGTATCATATGTCCAAATAAGCTTACTTCCATTTGCAGGATCGAGCTTTTCACTTACAACATCCAGCAAACCTTCCTTAACATTAAGTCCATTTGCTGTTGTTGTAGTTACAGTCTGTCCGACCTCAATTTTGTTGGACTTATTACTACTACTATCAGTTACTTCAAGCAGTTTAGATGCATCAATAGTATATTCAGTCTGATCCCCATTTACAACAATCTGTAACTGAGATGTTGCATACTCATTTGCATCATCACCTGTGAATGTAGCGTAAACCCAAGTCTTTGTATCAATATTGCTCTTAAGACCTTTGATCTTATTTCCACTGAATGATACATACTCAGAAGCCTTCGCCAGTGCTGCCTTTTCTGTTGCGTCTGTAGTATTAAGAGTAATCTGGGTAGCATAATCATATGCGTGCCATACTATCTTCCCTGCAGATGCTGTTGTTGCTGCTTCAGGATACAGATCATTGAAAGTCTTAATTTCTGTGCTTGTAGTAATATTTGCATAGTCGCCACTTGCATAAGGAATATTAGCCGTAACAGGCAATCCAATTTCAAACTCACCACCTACAGGAATTATTGTACCTGTAGTCAATTCAGTCAGTGTAGCAAAGTTTGAAGGTTTACTAAGTTTCTCTGTCTGTGCGTTTACATGAATCTTATCGTCAGCCAGAACGTTTGTGTAAACTACATTATCAACTGTCTCAGCAGAAGGATTTCTGTATATTGTTCCAACTTCATATCTATTGTCCCATTCCGGAACCACAGAAGTTATAGCCTTGTCTATGACAATTGTAGTACCCGGCATATACACTCTGGCTGTAGCGCTAGTATCTCCATGTATTGCATTAGCAGCGCTAGGAGTAACTGTCCATCCAACCAATGCAACCTTCTTTACATCGCCCTTAAAAATGCTTGAATCCAAGTCATTTTCTGTTGGAAGTGTAAACTGTGATCCAGGAGATACCTTAAAGAGATATCCATCTGTAGGCTTATCAGCTTCATATCCCACTGAATATGTCTTTCCACTGAGGTATGCATTACTGAGCTTATTAGTTGTGCCATTTGTTCCAACAAGTTGCATCGGAACATTAACGAGTGCCAAAGAACTATTAACTGTAAACTCCACATTAGGTGCAGGGTAAGATGCCTTATTATAAGTGCATGTTACATCCATAGTTACAGTTGCATTGGTCTTTGCAGTCGCAGATGCAGTATAAACGCCTGCAGAACCACTGATAGTAAGTCCATCTTCCTTTACCTTGGGATTAGAACCAGTTTTGTAATAATCCATGGCAAATGTAACCTGGGACGTAATATCTGTCAGATATCCTTTTTCAAGACCTGTAGCAACAGCTGCTTCAGACGTATATTCTGCCCATGAATCAAAATCAGCATTAGCTTTTCCAACCTTATATGCCTTGTAAGTAATTGTTGCTCTATTCAATACCGCTGCATCTAAATTTGCAGTTGCATCAATCTTTTTCCAAGTCCTTGCACCATTAGGAATATCGATAACGGCAGCAACACCAATCTCTTCTGTATCTACAGCCTCAAGAGTAATAGGTGTGGCAGCGGTGAACACGATATCATTACCATTTGCATCTTTTCCATCTTTTACAGCAACGTTGAAAGTCTTGGCTGAAGCAGCTGCTCCAGCAACAACTTTAACTACCCTATCACTAGTTGAATGTCCTAAATCCGTTTTATCTTTGAATACATACCATGGTGTACTTGATGCTGTCCAAGTAATATTCGCATCCAAAACAGTGGAAGAAATATCTTTTCTTGTGACATTATTCTGAACTTTGGCGGTAATTGTTGCATAGCTATCAGTTGCTGCTTTTGCTGCAGCTAGCTTAGTATCAGAATTTGTTGCATCCTTTGTTGTCTTACTTACCGGAAGAATGGTCTTCTTGTCAGCCTCAGAAAGTGTAACCTCAAAATGAGGCTTTACTTCCACTGCAAATGCACCAGAAATACTTACATAATTGTGCTCACCTGAATAAGCATCATCCTTTACGAAGGTATACTTAACTGATTCAGTTCCTACCTGGTTACCAATAATAGTACCTGTTGTATCAGCTGATGTCTTGGAAATCACTGCAACCTTTGCAGGGAGTTCAAGATTTGATACTTGTTCATACTTAACACCTGCAGCTGTAACAGTTGGAGTAGCATTTGTAAGTGTAAAATCTGCATTAGCTCCGTCATGCGTTGCATCAATCGCTTTTGTATATGTTACTGTTGGTGTAACTATTGTAGTATCTAATCTTGCAAGATACAGAACTTCTGTAGGATCAATGCTTCTATTGGCATAAAGCTTATTTGCTTCATCCTTTCCAGCTTTCCACTCGCCTGCCCAAATACCTACTTTAGCTGCTTCCTCAGCTGTTGCATCCGGCTCAAATTTAACACTGTATGTTCCAGACTTAGCAACTTCTGATGTGTCCGCAGTAATTGTGATTTCATCATTAACTGCACTCTCACTGATAGTGTACTGTCCCTCTACTGGCTTTGTCTCAGTAGCGGCATCTGTTATTGCAGGCTGCTCTTTAACTTTATAAGTAACTTTCTGCAGTGTTATATCACCATCGTTACTTCCAGCACGTCCTCTAACCTCAAATGTAAAGGCCTTGCCACTTTCAATATAAAAATCTTCTGCCTTTGCTTCTGATCCAACATAAACTACTGCCTTAGGGTTCTTAGGAACAATAACCTTTACCATCTTTGTTCCAGTAATATAAAGCTCTAAGGTTTCTTCGTTGTCTAATACTGCTGCAGGAATCTTGTAGATACCCTTAGCGGCATCAACTACTGTAGCTGCTGTTCCAGGGTTAGTTGTTGCGTTATATGTCGATCCATTGCGAAGATATGTAACGCTCTTAACCTTATAAGCATGGCTAGCTTCTTCTACTGTAAATACAAAATCCTTGCCCACTTCTGCTGCATAAGCGGAATCTTTGATTTCACGAGTGGTTCCATACTTTGTAACCACAAAGTCAGTGTGTATTGCTGCAGGAGACACCGCAGTAGCAGCAACCTTAATCTTCTGATTAGTTTCTGGCGCTGTTGTAACATACAGAGTAATGGCATTTGTCATGTCATCAGCTGGAATTGTGTACTCGCCAGATTCAGTTACTGTTAACTCCTTCTTTGTTGTGCTCTTGCCAACTTTATACTCAATCTTTGAGATTACAAAATCAGCTTTAGGCTTAATGCTAATAGAAGCTGCCTTCTTTGTTTCATAGTTGAAGGCCACATCTGCATCACCGTCTGCTGCGGGCACTTTAGTTCCAATAGTTGCCTCATCACTCTTCTTAACAGAAAAAGCTGCGGTAGCTTTGTACTGAATTACATCAGTATAGAAGCCTTCAGCAACAATGCTGCGGATCTTATTGCCACCATTATTAAGATATGCGTCGTTTACAGTTATAACACCAGCTTCTGCATCCCACTTTCCGCTTGCTGTGGTCTTATCCTTATATGTAACAGTATATTTTACATAAGATAATTTACGGCCAACATTGCCATCGGGATGTTCTGCGGACACAACAAGATCTTTTTCATAATCCGTAGATCGAGAATCCGCAAGTTCTTCCAAAGCGCCAGCCTCACCTGTGGCTTGCTCAAAGACCAATTTCGAGCCATATGCACTCTTATTGGTAGCATCCTGTTCAACTGTAAAAGCATCGCTCAAACCAACGATAGTTATATCCTTGCTATCAGTATATGCTTTGTTAATAAACGCTCCAGCAAGCTTAACAGTCTTATTTGTATAATAAAACGGATCTTCTATTGTTACAGTATCATCAAGACTTGCAGTTTGCTTGTTTTCCGGCTTAACTTCCCCAAGGTACACCTCTACACCGGTAAGTGGGAAGTAGCTGAACTCTTTGCCAGTAAAAATAATCGTCTGATCACCAGCATAATACTTTAACTGCAGTTTTGCATCATCAGCACCGATATTAATTGTTTTATGATCTACCTTTGCAAAAAATGTTACTTGCTTTGTTGTTCCTTCACCCGCAGTAACAGTAATGGTAGGTCGGTGCGAAGCATGAGTATCCAGCGCCTTTAACTGTGACATAAAGGTAGCAGGTACAAATAACGTTGCAACCTGGGTATCTTTATCCAGTGTAACGCTATAATTTGTGCTGTCCATGTCAACGCTAGTAGCGGATGCGTCACCTGTCTTCTGATAACTGTACTTGGCTGTTATCTTTGTAGTATCAGCAAATACATATCCAGTGTCAGGCCTCATTTCAATAGTCAAATCCTGAGAAGAATCCCAAGTATAAGCAACACCAGCTTCAATTGCCACTCCTTGATTCAGGCTGAACGGATCATATGCCTTAACGTGAGTATCTGTATAGGCAAATATCACATCCGTATCAGAAGTGGACATCAACTCCGCATCTTCATCCAGTTCCTCCACCTCAGAAGCAGGCTTAACCTCAAATTCCTCCTCGCCAACCTCTTCAGTCACTTCTTCTGCCTCTTCCTCGGCCGCATCCTCGGCCTCAGCGTCAGCATCTTCTGTCTCTCCAGCATCGATGACGGTGTCTTCATCGAGCTCGTCAACAGAAGCCTCTTCCTCCGTGGTCTCTTCCACCACCTCAGAAGGCTCTTCAGCATCCGGTTCTGCACCTTCCATCGCGTACGACGGAATGACAGAAGTGAATGCCATTGCTGCTGATAATGCTACGCTCAGCAGTTTTGCAAGATACTTCTTCTTCATAAAAACTCTCCTTTCACAACACATATTTTCTTAGCCTGCGGCTAAAGAGTCTCACACTGCCGCATTTATTGGGGGTTAAAAACGACACCACAAAATGCGGCGACTAGATTAATTATACGATAGTCAAAATATCATACAAGAGGTTTATGCTATTTTATAAATATTTTATACTTTTGACTCAATTGATTCATTATTTCTTTTGATAAATATTTCTCTTATTTTATCTGATGTTCTTGCAATTTATCGTTAATTGTGGTAATAGCATGAAGCTATATATAAACTATCACTTTACGCATTTTTGATTGTTTGCATCACCTTTTGAACAAATTCGCTACAATTTATCTACAATTATGATATACAGACAAAGGGAGGATGTACTGAAATGGCTGATACAGCTCTTTCACAATATTTGAGGATGCTGCGCGTCAATAAGGACTGCACCCAGGATGAGATCGCCAGGTACCTGGGGGTTACCAGGGCCACATACTCGCATTACGAGAATGCAAGGCTGATGCCCTCCACGGATTCTTTGTACAAGCTGTCCGCTTACTACAAGGTGCCGCTGACAAGGCTCATAAGGCTCTCGGTGCTGGCGTCCGGCAAGGACAATGAGGATATAAAGGCTGCGGAGTATGTGATCTCCGATGAGGATATTGAATATAATTTCGATCTTTTGTATCAGGAGTTTCTGAAGGAGTGTTCAGATATGACGCCCCAGCAGCTGAGCCGCTGGGTGACCATTGAGGACCGGGAGCTTCTGTACTACTACCACAAGCTCTCCGGCAAGGAGAAGAGGCTGATGAATTATTTTGTCAGGACCTCGGTGCTTGGCAAAAGCGGGAGCAGGTTCGGGGAGTGATGATATCGGTAGATGTGTCGGGTTGTGGCATTCATCTATAAAACAGGCGCCGGGAGCGATGTGCTCCCGGCGCCTGTGATTGGTATTATAGATCAGTATTCTCCGCTGTATCAGTGCCAGCCCCAACCGGAGCAGCCTCTTCTTCATCAGCTTTGGCAAACAGCTCGTTGATGGAGGCTTCATCATAGCCCATACGCTTTAATCTTTTTCTGGTAGTCTCCTCCTGTATTCCTTCCTCACGGTCAAATCGGATTGCTTCAAGAGCAGCTTCTTCTCTTGTCTCTCTCTTTATCGATAACAACAAATCCCACTGTCTCATAAAATCTATGGTTACCCCCTTCCGTTCTTTGACTTTGGTAACTATTCTTGCAACTGCATCAACATCTTCGTTCTTTGACACAGGAATCTGTCCTGATACTATATATTTTAGCATCTCCTGGAGTCTTTTGCTATGCTCCTCGGTGATTATTGCATTGCCTTCATTATCTTTGAAATTGGGCTTTCCGTTGCAGTTTAGGAATATATGCCTGACTCCATCCTGATACAGTATCATTGGATGTGTTGTAATCACTGTACTGGCCTCATAATACATATCTCCCGCCGAGAATGGGTCGTATGACAGGATCGTTATTGTCACGAAATCCGGAAGAGACATATAGTCATCACCGGCATCCAGTTTTTTCACATCGTGAAGAGCGCCGTA